>TARA_R110002049_G_scaffold68909_6_pt1 | contig 73662 bp, 64 predicted proteins | sample TARA_R110002049 | Tara Oceans TARA_R110002049 (sample SAMEA4396941) | marine metagenome | biome: Polar Biome; feature: [SRF] surface water layer (ENVO:00010504); material: water (ENVO:00002006), including particulate matter (ENVO:01000060) such as... | depth 5 m | reverse complement strand
GGCATCAACGATTCACACGCCTTGGCGCAAGCCAATGTGAGCATTGCAATGGGTAAAGGTTCTGACATCGCTATGGACGTGGCAAAGATGACCTTGATTACCTCAGATTTGCAATCCATCCCAAAAGCGTTGGAACTATCAAAAAAAACGGTCTTGGGCATCCGTCAGAACCTTTTTTGGGCATTCATATATAATATCATTGGAATACCTATCGCGGCAGGAGTTCTGTATCCCGTAAATGGGTTCTTATTGGACCCGATGATTGCAGGAGCAGCAATGGCATTCAGTAGCGTATCTGTAGTTGCAAATAGCTTAAGACTTAAACGAGCAAAACTTTAATTATAAATTTAAATACGATGGAAATTTTGAAATTTAAAACAAATATCAATTGTGGTGGTTGCGTCTCTAAAGTAACCCCCTTTTTGAACAAACAAGAAGGCGTTGAAAATTGGGAAGTGGATACCGCTAATCCTGATAAAATATTGACCATAGAAAGCGATGGTGCTTCCGAAGAAGATGTAAAAGCTACTTTGCAAAAAGTAGGATTTAAGGCCGAGTCCGTAGAGTAATACCTTTAAATTATTATGGGTTACGTTATCCTCTTAGGTGTCATTCTTCTTTTGGTTGTTCATTTTTATAAAAAAGCAAAACGACAAAAGGTGCAGCCTTTCCCAGAGCATTGGCATGGATTGTTGTTGGATAATGTACTCTACTATCGTAACCTTTCAAAGGAAAGGCAAGCAGCATTTCAGCAACGAATGATGCAATTTTTAAGTGAAGTCTATATTGATGGGGTACAATTGGAATTGCATGAGCTCGACAAGATTTTAATTGCGGCGAGTGCTGTAATTCCTGTTTTTGGTTTTGAGGAATGGCACTATACCAATTTAAGCGGAATCCTATTGTATCCTGATAACTTCAATGAGGATATGCAATTTAGCAGCAAAGATAAGTCGCGTAATATCGGCGGAATTGTGGGGAATGGACGTTTTGAAAAGCAAATGATATTATCGAAGAAAGCCCTCTACCATGGCTTCAAGAACCAAAGCGATAAAAACAATACGGGCATACACGAATTTGTACATCTTATTGATAAATTGGATGATTTCACGGATGGAATCCCAGAAAGGTTGTTGGAGCATCAATATACCATCCCGTGGTTAAAGTTGATCCATACGGAAATGGAAGTTATCAATGCCAATAAATCAGATATCAGAAATTATGGTGGAACCAATGAAGCGGAGTTTTTTGCCGTAGCTGCCGAGTACTTTTTTGAACGTCCCGATTTATTTAAGAGAAAACATCCAGAACTCTACAAAATGCTGGTGGAATGCTTTAGGCAGGAACCAGCACTTTTAAAAAAGTAACTGCAAAAAATAGTATAGTTAAGGTCCACTAAAAAATAAGGTATGGATGCTGTAAATGGCACGTATGATGTGCGTCATCACACAGACCATCAAGAGGATAACCGGAAGGCAGAGTCCAGGCCCCGCCATCGATAGTGGCAATCCCGGCGGGCATTGGACACTCTTCCCAAGCATCAAGGAATATCAAGCAAGAACGTCGAACTACGATGCCATGCCCTCTGGGCATGTAGCCACTTTTATGGCCACGATTACCGTCATTGCCAGTAACTATCCAGAAATCAAATGGATCAAGCCCGTGTGCTATACTTTAATGGGTATCATGGCCTTCGAAATGATGAGCAGTAAGGTGCATTGGGCCTCGGACTATCCCTTGGGTCTTTTTATCGGTTATGTAGTGGGCAAGGCGGCGGCCAACCGACGAATCAAAAAAATCGATACGAACGATGGTTTGGGCTGGAAAAAAACCGAAAGGGTAAAAACTGAATTTACTACGGTTCAACTAGAAGGATACACAACTTTTGGGGTGCTATTTAGTTTTTGAAATTTGGCGAGCATTTTCATACTGCTCTCCCCCGTGCCTGCGGAAGTTGAAAACCCTCCACCTCCAATCCTGACCGAGCGGGCACGCTTCGCTGGCCCGCATTCGGTCGTCTTTCCGGCTACGGTTTTTAAACATCCTCGGCACCGCGCATAAAAGCATGGAGGCGCAGAAAAAGCGCTCCATGCATTTATCTTGCCTACGCACAATTAATTTTGAAAATTCTTGTTTAAAATGTGTAATCCTTATTGATATATTTGTAATAACCCAAGGCCAATTCCCATGAAACCAAATATTTTCATCATTCTTGCATTCCCGATGATGCTATTTTTTTCGTGCAATAGCGACGACGACAGTGTTACGGAATCGGATAGGAGCCAAGCTTTGTTGGGACAATGGGAATATGAGTCGATTGATTCCAATACAGCCGTGGACATCAATGGCGACGGCACGGTCAATGTAGACCTGTTCAACACAAACGAAATACGCCAATGCTTAAAGGATAATCTCACTTTCTTCAGCTCTCGGGGAGCTGAAGAAAAAGGTGCTTTTTCCATTAATGAGAACGGACTGTCCTGTGGGGAAGTACCCGCATTTCAAAATGTCGAGGACGATAGTTACGAACTAATTGACAACCGGATCATACGATTTGATAATCGTAACGATTGGATTATCGTGGAGTTTAGCCAAAACCGATTGGTAGTCGACCAAGAGGATTTTCTGGATGATCAGGATGTAGTGATTACCTATTCTTTCAAGAGAAGCTAGTTTTAGTTATGTTTAGCTTACTGCATTAAAAGTGCTCTTGAGCCTCAAACTCTGACCACTCTCCCCGTCACTTTATCACTCCATTGGCCATTGGTATCCCTTACCCTGACCTCAAAGTCCTGATCAAGATATTTCAAACGGCTTTCTCGGGGTTCCTCTTCCAACATGAAATACCTATCCACTCCACTGCCCGTGGCTTCGTTGTAATTGAACAATCGGGTATCCCATCGGTTGGTACTCCGGTTGAATATCCTGATTTCTACCTGGTCCAAGGTAGCTCCGCCATAGGCCTCCGAACACCCGATATCAAAACAGGTATAGATCCTGACTTGATAATCGCAGCCGTTCAATCCACCACAACTGACATTGTGCTTTTCCCCTTTGACCAATGCCATGGGCCTTCCTAAGGTGTCAACAAATGTGCTTCCGCTTTTGGAATGCCCCGTTGAGTTCTCCACCTCAAAATCAATGGTAAACGTATTTGAGGTTTCAGGATAGAAAGTAAGGTTGGTACTCCCATAGTTCAATGGAATTGTTTCCCCCTCATCATATCTATTTCCACCATAAAAGAAATAACCGACACGGTTTCCATTGAAAGAAAATGTCATTTGATAGGTCACGGCCGGATCATGAGTGCCAATGGCATTGGTAATGACTGTGATGTTAAAAGGTTCTTCTTCCAAGCGTTCCCCAGGGGCCTGACTAATGGTCAACTCGAACGGTTCTTCATATACTTCGTAGTTGATATTGACACTGGCCGTTTTCTCCACATCCGATGATGACCGCACCGTGAAAGTGATGTTATGGCTGCCCTCGGTCGTTCCGGCATACTTTCCCGCGAATGCCCCCACAGGTACATCAAAGCTTTCCCCAGCGGAGTAGCTAGTGCCCTCATATTCAAAAGAACCATTGTTGCCGTTTGCCGAAAAATACATCTCGTAGGTATCTCCCCCGATTCCAATTTCGGAAATATTGAAGTTAACATCCACCTGTTCCCCCGTATAGGCCTGCTGCAAGGTGCCCGATGCGGTAAAGGTGTAATCCTTGGCCGCCACGTTTACCGTAATATCCACGGTTTTCTCCAATCCGGTATCGTTTCGGACCGTGAAAGCCATTCGAACGGTACTTTCATTGGTACCTTCGAGCGTCCAGTTAAAGTTGCCCGTATTGACATTGTAACTGTTCCCGGGGCTTACCTCTATACCGTTGTTGTCCCTGATAAGCGCATTGCCGTTCATACTGAAACGCATGGTGTAATCCGAAGATCCGACACTTTCCGAAATATTAAAATTGAGGCCAGTGGTTTCCCCTACGGTTATGTCCGATTTTTGGGTGCCCCCGGTAAAGGTAAAATCGACCTGGTCAAAAGTGATGGTAGTGTTGGCCGTTCGCGTAACGTCCGATCCCGATTCGACACTGAGAACGATAGTATGCTGTCCGGGTTCCGATCCGGTATAGGAAATATTGTTGACCCCGGCACCCAAAGGAAATTGTTCCCCCGGACCGTAAGTTATACCATTAATGGACATCGACCCGTTTTGACTAGAGGAAAAGAAAGCCGTGTAACTGTCGTTCGCTCCGTCGGGAACTTCGTCGATATCCACAATCATACCCACCGGAATGTTGGAAAACTCAGTAGCCTTGGACGGGGTCATATTGACCGTAAAGTCGTTGTTGCCAACGACAACGGTAACCTTATCTTCAAGAATCTGACCGTTGCTGTCACGAAGCAAAAAGGTTATTTCGTAGGTTCCTGCCTGGTCCCCAACGAAATCATACGCAAAGCTTCCCGGACTTACCGAAAAATATTGGCTAGGGATTATTGGCGAATTTCCATTGTACAATTGTGCGCCGCCACCTGAAATAAAGTAATTCAGTTCATAGGAAACCCCATCGTAATCCCCTTGTTCGATAAGGCTCAATGAAATCGTACCACGCTGGCCTACCAATACCTCGTTACTATTGGCCGAGGCATTGAATTCCAGTTCAAGGGGATTGGCATCCAGATCGATCTCCACAGGTCCGACCGCTTGCCCGTAATTGTCCGTAACGAGAAAATTGATGCGATGCGGGCCCAAGGTTTCCGGCGTATAAAACAATGGGAAATTACCCAAGTCGACCGGATAGTCAGTATTGTTCCGGATCGTATTTCCATTGACCCCAGTAACCCTTCCGTTTCCTTCTTCTAGGTCATAGGTCAGGAAATAATCGATATTGGATGTGTTACCGTTCGATTTAATGTTGAAATTAAGCTGTGTCCGTTGGTTTACGAATACCTGGTTGCTTTCCGAATTTCCACTAAACGTGAAGGGAATGTTGGCAATCTCGATCTCGACACTGTCCCTTTTCCTCTGGCCATTGCTGTCTCGTATATCAAAATAGATTTTGCGCTGCCCCAATTCATCGTCCTCAAAAGTATAGTTATAATTCCCGGGATCAATGCCGCGAAAAGTCCCGGGGTCCATGACCCCGCCATTCTGGTCCCGTACGGTTCCCGCGCCTTGGCTATCGGAAGAAAAGGAATGGCTAATATCATAGGTAACTTCGCTTTCCTCGTCCTGTGTCTGCAAATCGATATTGATTGCCAGGTTGGTGTCCAGCTCCACCTGTGAGGATGCCGCGGTTGCCCTGAACGTGAAATTAACATTTCCGACCGTCAGCAGCAACTCGTTCGTCAGGGATGCCCCATCGGGAGCCTTGGCAACCATGGTCAATTTGTGCTCGCCCAAGGTTTCTGGTAAGTAGCCAAATTCGGTAACGCCCTTGGGCAACTTAAAGGGGTTTCCAGCATCGTAGGTAACATCGTCCAAATGAAGCTTGCCCGAACCATCTTCCAGTTGGTAGGTGATCTCAAATTCCTCGGTCGATTCCCCATTCGGAGCTACCGTGTTCTTGTCCCGTAGCAAGGTTACATTTACGGGATTCCGACTATTGATAATGAAATCCTCGGTACCCTTTCCCAAGAGAAAGCTGAAACTGGCGTACTTGACATTGTAGGCCAACTCCAACTCCTTTTGCAATTGGTTTGAATCCCAGGCCAATACCTTGACTTTGTGAATACCCGTATCGATGGGCATATACCGGTAGGATAGGTCAAAGTCCTTGACCAAAATGGTGTCATTTTCGCGGATGGTATCGTTTTCCGTACCTAAATAATAGCCTTTTCCGTCAAGGATATTATATTTCATGAAATAGGAAACGGTGGAGACCATCCGCTCTGGTTCCAAGCTGAAATCCGTTCTTGCAGTTTCAAATACAAAACCGTTTTCCTCGTTGTTACCATCAAAGGTAAAATCAAAGGAATCCTGGACTATTCCTTCAAAGTCCTTGCTACAGGCAATTATAAATATCATGCATAGCGAACCTATGGCGACTATGCGTTGTGGGGTATTGAATTTCATAACGTCGCTTTTTAAAACAAAAAATACCGTAGGCCGACGCCGACATACGGATAAAAATTTCCCACGTCCGAATTGACATGGTAGTATTCGTTGGCCTTGACCAATAGCGAAAAATCATTGCTCAAGCCTATTTCCATTTCAGCACCGAGATATAGGCCGTAAATAAATTGGCTTTTGCCATTGATAAGCGCACCGGTGGGCAGTTCATTGCTCCCGTTGTTGATGACCTCGTATCCGAACAGCCCACCTCCACCGAGGAAGAGACTAAAATTTTTTCTTCGAGGGGCCATAAATACACGATAATACAGCCCCGGCTGGATAGTGAAAATATTGTACGGAATATTTTGGGCACCCTTGTCCTCGGCAATTGCGGCCAAAACACTTATCTGAAAATATTGGAACCGATTGGGATGAAAATTGAACGTTCCCATAATACCATAACCATCCTCGACATAGCCACCGCTCACGCCGACCGAAGAAGCAAGGTTGCCCCGCATTTGGCCTGAAACGGCTGAACCCGCAAGACAAAACAGTACCGTAATGAAAAATAACTTTGTTCTCATCTATTTAAAATTTAGCCAACCAGTGATGACAGTTTTTTTATTATATCTATTGGAGTTGGTCATTATCTTATAAATGCGCATTATGGCCTTTCATAATTTAAATCTTGATGGGTTATTGATGACAAGTTGGTCTATATCCAAGGATAGGTTTCGATTGCCCTTTTCCTCATCTAGATTCACCATGAGGGACTTTCTCCGGTCAAGGGTAAACTTATCGAAGACCACCATGAAATAGTTCTCGGAATTCCCCTCGACTTTTTTGGGAACTTTGTACCTGAACAAGGGTTTGTGTTCCGTCTTGACATTGCTCGAACTATTCTTGTAGTTGGTGGCGATGCTGAACTTTATAAAATTGACGTCATAGTCTATATGTTCCTTGTTCTCCAAGCGAAACTGTAGGTATATTTCGTTATTCTCATAGTACACGTTCTCCAGCCAGAGAAATACATCATCGTATTTGGAAAAATATCGGATGATCTTGCCCTTGTTGAACTGGTTGTAATAACATCTCCGCCGTATATATTCCATTCTATCCAAGACATACAATTCCTGGGTAAGCGGCAAGGGTTCCCCATCGATTTCCTTTTCGAGCTTAATCTCCAATTTTTCCCCAACTGTTTTGGTAGTTGCTAAAGTGTCCTTTATGTCAGGATGTGAGGCAAAGTCGGATTCATCCAATTCAGTAGCACTTTTTTTATGGGATAGCTCTACGAGGTTATCGACCATGTCGGTGGTTATGGTCCATCGCTTCTTGGCGGGGATGTCCACAAGTTGCAGGATAAAATCATAGGCACGACCGTCACGGGTATAAATGGTATAGTTCGTAAAATCGGAGGTGTCGGGCGCCACATCGTTATAGATAAGCAAAACGATACGCTCTGAGGTTGCGGAAGCACTTTTCGTCGGGAAGGACTCCAAAAAATTCAGCTCCTTCCCATTGATGGAAAAATCATAAGGGGCGGGCAGTACCAGAATGGTCTTATAGTTCCTTGAAACCGGAATGGTGTCCATTTTCGCCATAACCGATAGGGAACCCGATAGCCCAATTATTGTAAGTACAGCTTTTATTTTCATTGTGTTGCCAATAAGAGTTCATAATCATCCATCAATAGGATTTTTTCTTTTTCCCGTAACCTTTTTTTTCGAAGGAAAGTCCCCAACCCTTGGGCGATGCCTTTTAAAACATTCGGTGCGCCGCTGGTGATTTCGTCGGTGGCCCCTCGCAGTGCATCGCCTCCCATTTCGGCCTTGTACTCCCTCCAGAGTTCCCCGGCCCTTTTGTTGTAGATTCCTTCCCTGCCATCGTTGAAGTCCCTGACGGAGATATCGACCGGATGGTGCTCGATATTGTCTATATCCAAATACACCCTGTTTCCCTGTATCGAAGCCATAGCGTAGATGAAGGTATTCTTCGGAAATCGTTTTTCGCTAAGGACCATATCTTCCATGAGTAGAAGCCTTACGTTCTCATTGGGCAAGATGAACTGGTCGCCATATACCGTTGCCCTAAAGAAAATCGGCTTTTTGGTAACGGGCATCCGTTCCCGTTGAGGCTTGCGGTTTCCGCTCAAGGATTCCCCGACTATTTTCCTTTTTCCCTCCAGCAGCATTTCACGGTAGGCCAAGCGGTTCTCCACGAATTTTTGCTTCTGCTCTTCAGCGGTCATCGCGCTCTTCTTTTCCCTTTCTGCGGTTTTCTTCCTATCTGGAAGGTTGGCCTGCACCACTTTCTGTGGTTTAGTATCCAAGGATAGCCCTTCCAATCGCTTCAAGATTCTTTGGAGCGAATCGTTTTGCGAATCATTCATTTGGGTCATGTCCGGTAAGGACGAAGATTTCCCTGCCTTTTTCTTTTCTGTTGAGTCCTTTAATTTCCAAGGCTCGGCGATAGCTTCGGATTCCAAGGTCGGAACCTTGCCGGGAAGTTCTGGATTGAAGCCATTCGTGGGATCGGTAGTGTTGCCGAACCCCATTTGGAAATCCTTGACGTTCTCAATGACAAAAAAACTGGTCAGTACCAGAATAAAAGGTAGGGCCATAGCAAAATTTCTGTGCCTTACGACCCATCGCTTCAAACGCTTTATGTTGCCACTGAATTTCATGTTACCTACGCTCGAGATCGGAATTGTCCACGACCTCAAAGTCGATAATCTTGATTCCGTTCAGGTTGTTCGGGGTAATGCCCGCTTTTTTCAGGTGCCCCTTAGTGACCAAGTTCCTATACGTTGTGGATTTGCCTTTTTCTATGGCCTGTTTGCCGTAAAAAGTAAACGGAAACGGATAGGTTGCATAGTCGATTTGAATCGAATCAAGTTCCACAAAGTAGTGATAGTCACGCATTACCACATCATGGAAGTATTTTTTTTCGACCAAACGGGCATATAAACGGTTGCCTGACCAATCGACCATGAACAAGGCTTTTTCCTCTATGTTTCTTTTGATCAGGTTCAGATCGGGTTCCAAGGAAAAAAACAGCTCATGAAAGTTTTGGACATGACCTTCGCAAAGGATTTCGAGGTTTTCCTTGGCATCCCTGATCGGTACCATGGGGAGGCGTTGCCCACCATGCAGCACATAGGCGTTATTGTTGGCACGCTCATGGGCCGATACTACGAAATAGATAGCGATCGCGAAGACCGCTATCATCAAGACCAAGCAGCTATAGACGAGCCTGTTGTTGTGCCTTCTACTTTGGGCGATATCATTGAATATCTCGTATTTTCCCTTCATAACCTTGTTATTGTGTAAGTGTCCTAACCGCTTTTGTGGCCCCGCCGCTCTTTGCATCGATGACCGTTTGTATTGCTTTTTTGCCGTAATGCTTGGGCTTGGAGACGATCCCGCCGCCCGATATGTTGAGTCCTTGCACTACAAAGTTGGCCAGTGTAGGGGCCTTGATATAGAAGAAGGAAGTCATTAGAATCAGGAGTGAGGAACTCAGTATCAACCCGAGGTCGTAGGCGCTGTTACGCAACAAATGGTCCACGAGTGCGTCGACAAGGTTGACCATGAACATATCCACTACATATAACATGGGAAGCCATAGGCAGAGGCTCATGAACTTTTGCAACCAGGCTTTCCAAAGGCCGGAAATGGCGGGAATGAACGAAAGCCCGATATTGATCGGCCCGAAAATGATAAGGATGAACAGGTAGATGGTGGCCAATGCCTTGATGCCCACGAAAATCAACGTGGAGATGATATGGGCAAAGGCCGTTATGGAACCTGCCAAACCGGTAAGTGCAAAGGATTGCAACGCATCGATATCCAAACTGAACATGTTCCATTCCACTGCATTATTGGCCGCCACGTCGATTTGCGCCAAGGCCACCTTTTGCCCGATGGTATCCCAGTTCTTTTGGGTGCTGACAAACGAGGAACCAAGGTTGTTGTAAAATTCAAAGATGGCGTGTGCAAACTCCGAGTAGTTGAAAAGGATGAACATCAACGGAAACCACTTTAGGGCCTTGAACACATCGGCGCGATCATTGCCCACAAAATGCATGATGGCGAAAATGCCCAACCCGATCTTTGCCATTTGAAAACCAATGCCCAAGGTGGGCCCCAAATTCGCAAAGGCATCATCGATATATTGGTCGAATATCGTGTTGACCGTTACCCTAAAACCTGTATCCGATTGCATAACGTACATCAATTGGTCTTGATCAAGGAATAGACCGCTTTTCGGTGTTCGTTTTTCTGTAAAAGGGAGGTGTTGACCTTTATGATGGTTTCCAGCACGCTGTCCATTCTGTCCAAGATCGACCGTAAGGCAGAAAGTCTATCGGCCGATTCGATGATCTCGCCCGTGGAGGCGATATGCGATCCTTGTGAGACCAAAGACGTAACCTGCACGAGGGCATCGGCCAACGCTTCGGTCGCCCTTTCCTTTTCCACCTTTTCCAGATTGGCGAACGAACGCAGGTTTTTCTGCGTGCCCTTATAGGCTTCCACAATTTTGTCCTTCAGGTCATAGAGTTCGGTCATTTCGGGACTTCCCATGACATAGCTGGCAGGAGTCCTTTTTGCCGTAAGGTCTTGGCTAAGGATTTTGGAGGCACTGGAATTGGCGGTAACGTTCCGTTCCATTTGTGCCAAAAGCTTGCCCATGGTCGAGTTCAAGGTGACCAGTTGCGAATTCAGCGTGGCCACATTTTGATTGAGGATGACCAGTTGGGCGTTGGCCGCTACATCGGTCACCGGAATCTGGGCGGCCCCGAAATAAGGGAGTAGCCCGATTAAAATTCTTAGGCATACAAGTTTTGGTTTTAAGTACTTCATCGTTTTCTATTTTTAGGGTTAATGTCGCTGCCGCTCAAATTCCCAAAACCGGATTCCGCCAGTTCGTTCTGCAGCTGTTTGTAGGCGTTGGCCGTTCTTTGCCAAACACGACCGTGTTTTTCGTGGAGACGGTTGATCTTTGCTTTTTCGTTGGGGTTGGTCTCGAACAGGCATTTGGTCGGCAACGAGGTCTCCAATCCGAACACCTTGACGCGGTCCTTCCAACAAATGGCCATTTCCCTTAGCTTTCGGCCCATGGGCAAATCTTTGTTGATGGAAAGGATCAGTTGCTTCTGTTTCTCGTTCAGGCCCAATAACCGTTGGATCTCCCCAAAGGAATTGCCGAATTCGCCGAGGTCCAGCAACACTTTGATATGGCTGTTGACCACGATGGTATTGCCGATGTACTTGGATTTGACAAAGTCGCTTACCTTCTGTGAGATAAAAATGGGTTGGCCCCCATATTTCCGGGCCATTCTGGACTTGGCGTCAAAATAATTGGCCATAATCGGATTGTCGAACAGGTTCCACGCCTCGTCAACGACCAATATTTTGTTTAGGGAAAGTTTTTTGGGATCCTTCAGTTTTTTGTCGAACACATCGATCATCAGGAACGCCAGGATCGGAAAGAGCTGCTCGTTTTCGATCAGGTTTTCAAGTTTGAAGTATACCAACCTTTCACGACCCAATTGGGCTATCCTTTTGTCCCTGCTGTTCAACAGGTATGCCCTGGGGCCATCTTGGGCATATTTGCCCAAGAGCAGTAAAAACAGATTGGGGTCGAAGACTTCCTTTCGTATGCCCTTGGAATCCATAAGCCGCTCCAAATGCCTTTCCGAATACCCATAAAAAGAATTGAAGGAGTTATCGGGATTATCCTTAAGGAACTGGTCCCTATAATATCCCTGTACCAACAATTCGATAATGGTCTGGATTACGGCACTGTCATGACCGTCGTCCGTTGTAGTATCCTTTCGCCCCAATAGAAGATAAACCAATGCGATAAGCTGGGTCAGCTTGTGCTCGGTAAGCATCTTTTGGCCGTCCTTTTCTACCATATCCCCTGAATCCAGCATAAAGGGGTTGAACGTAAAGGGCTTTTGGTCGTCGTTCTCTATGACGACGCCGTCCAGATGGTCCAGCAACTTGTCATAGGAATTCCCGTTCTCAAGAATGAGGATTTCCGCTCCCTCGCGATATTCGGAGAACAGATAGGCATTGGCATAAAAGGTCTTTCCGCCACCGGATCCCGAGGCGATGAGCATGCCCCGGTTAAAGATCCAGTCCTTTGCCTCGGGATCACGGTAGAGACTTACCAATAAAGGTTTACCCGTGGCCCTATCGACCATGCGTAGGCCGTGGGGGCCGTGCATCCTGTTTCGATAGCCCCCTTCAAAATACCAAAGGCTGGCCGCCATCTCCGAGGAAAAGGGACTGAAGAGTTCCATGCTCAGTCCGATGCCGTTGCCAAGGATACCCCCGAAAAAGAGGTTTTTTCGGTCCACGTTATTTTCCGTGGCATGGATGCCCAACTTCCGAAAAGCCGACCGGACGGAATTGCACATCGACCTAAAGGACTTTTTGGAATTGGAAAGGCCCAATACGTTCAAGTGATAATAGACCAGTTCCTTATGCTCGTTCAGGATATGCTGCTGGAAATCATAGATTTGGTCCCGGTAGGTGCTGTTCTTGTCCCCCTTGCGGTTTCGGGCATATTTGTCCAGACGTTTCGCCTTCGACCTAAGTTTGGCCATGGCCTTCTCCTTTTCGGGGATATAGATATATTGGTTGATAATATGCTCCTGCGGAATCCGAAAACCCAAGGAAAACAGGTTCCCTATAGGGAACAGGTTGTCCCCGGCACTATATTTTCCAAAATACTCATGAAAGGCCATATCCTCCTTGGAGAACTGGTCCAGATTTTCCAAAGTGAAGTATTGCCCTTGTTTGTCGCCGACCCGCAGCCCGTGTTCGGAAAAGTCGATATCCCTGCCCGTACCTTCCCCGTAGCCCGCTTCCAGATAACAATCGTAATAGCCCGCTCGACCGAAAAGTCCCTCGGAATCAAGGATTTTCGAGGTCATCAGACCCGAATCGTTGATAAGATCGTTGACGGCACCGACCCTGGCCTCGAAATCCGCCATTGTGTCCCCATCGAGGTATTCTTCGGGAACATAGCTTTGGCCATAGAACCGTCGCTCCTTTTTTAAGAAGGAATTGGCCCCGATAGGCGTGCGCCCGATATAGTTTTTCGGCACTTTATGGATGGCCAGATAGCACCGGTGCTCCAAAAAAGGCCTGTCCTTGAAATAGAGCTCGTCCTCGGTCTCGAAAAAATCCCGTTCCAACCGTTGTCGGTCCATTGAATAGGTTTCCCCGAAGAAGAGGTCCTGTTTGTGCAAAAGACAGTTCTCGCCCAGGATTTCCATGATACCCGAGACCATCCGGTTCAGGTTCAGATAGTCCTTACTATCCAAAGTGTAGATCTCGGGAAGTTCCAATTGCAGCGGAATGCTCAGGCAACCTCGTTCCTTTGATACCAAGATCGGTGCCTCATAACCATAAATGGGAAAGGCATCCATAAGATTCAATCTTTTTTCCATAGCACCAACATTTTTTTGTTGACATGGCCCTTAATGGTATCCGGCCCCTTTCTGTCCGCTTGGGACTTGATAAAGCCATTTTCCCCGTACGCCTTTGAATAGAAAAGCATGAGTGCGATATAGAGGGCCGCGGTACAGAAGGAAAGCAAAAGGCTAAGAAAGGTCGGGATGACCGTACTGAGGAACAGTCCAACCATCAGGGACAGGAACGAGCCCTTAAAGGCTTGATCCACATATTTGGCGCGAAGCCCAAGGAAGGAAACGTCCTTTTGCAGGGCCTTTGGAATTTTGACCATCTTGTTTTCCATGATCAGTTGGCCAAGTTTTCCCCGATCTCGATAAGGCCGTAGAAAATGACCAGCCCAACAATGGCGTTGCCCACTTTACGGGCCATGTCCTGGTTCTGTTCCCTGATGATGAGAAAGGCCAGTGCCGCGATGGCCAGAAGTACGCCTGCGGCAATCTTGATGATGCGGAAAATACTGTTCCCTATCTGTGCCGTACCCTGTTCCGCTTCGTTGACCTGATCGACCAGTTCATCGATCTGGGCAAAGCCGGCCGAATGGAAAGCAACAATAAGGAGTAGGGTCAGGAAGACGTTAATCGGAGTCGTCCACCTCCGGTTCCGGAGGGGACTCGGAATTTTTGATAATCTTGAATTTTTCATGTTCTGGAATTAAGGATTCATTCTGAACATCTTTATCGGACGCATTGAAAATATCCAACAGCTCGGAGCTGGTTTCATTCTCATCGACACGGTTGAGTAACTGGTCCATATCTTTATCCTTTGAAGATGTATTTTTTACAAATATATGTGATTTTTGCATATATGAATCATTTTCCTGAACATTTTTTTTGTTTTTGGATTTTTTAAGTATGACAAAGACCCATAGGTACCACAACAGGCACAGGATACCGATGACGGCATAGACGATATGTTCCCACTGCCAATTCAAATCTTGTCGATAATTCGTTGAAGTTCCCGAATGTTTTCTTGGTGGTAAAGCTCCAAGGCCTTTCGCATGATATCGTTGCGCGAGACCTTTTTTTCCAACTTGTAGCTGCATGCGCTGGCCAGTCGCTCATAGTCCTCGAAACAGGTCTTGCTCAATCTAAAGATAAATTGCTCCTTTTTGTCGGTATAATTGTCTTGCTCCAGCAACGTCTCGAAATCCATTACCTTCTTTTGTTCCCTACGGCTTAACTTTGCCAAGGGAAATGTACGTCCCGTGGCCCCATGGGTGTTACCATCTTTAACGTAATCATCGTTTCTTTCGTTTTTCCGGACCGTACTTTTTCCAACTTTTCCGACCGTGCCGTGCCGTTGTTCCCTGAGTCCCTCGACGGCTGACTTGGTATCCGTATTCTCTAGAATGGCCGATTCCAGCAAGTCCTTAACGTTTACTTTTTTGCCCATTTTTAATTTTTTGAAATTTTCATAACCTCTTCCATAAATCGTTTTAGCCCCAGTTCCCCGTTCTCTTTTGTTGCGGGAATAGGAATTAGGGTATTCCGGTATCGCTCCCTGTATACGGTCCGTTCCATGACGACCTGTTCCATCATCGGCATTCCCGCTTTTGCCAGGGTTTTTCTTACCGCATCGAACTTATTGACCTTGACCAGCTCGTAGCGGTTGAAGAACAGGTTGACGGAACGCAGTACCCGATTTTCGTTCCATAGATAGTTCTTCTGCAGTGTTTTGTAGAACACCGCCGTACTGTCGATTTCCAGTTCGTCAAGGAAAAAGGGAATGAAGATATGTTCGACATACAGCAGCCCCCTTACCATTTCCTCGTTAAGGTTTCCGGGGAAATCGACGATGATAAAATCCACGGTACCATAATATTTTTTAATCAACGGTTCCAAGGTCTGGACCGTTGCCCGCTCCACGGGAAATATCGGCATTTCGGTCGAACCTACCTGTCCAAGATCTCGGTTCCTCTTTTTGTACACAGAGTACTGGGGATTGTCCATGTCGATCAATACTACTTTCTTCCCGTACAGGTGGAAAAGGTTGGTGGCCAAGATGATATTCAGGGTCGTCTTGCCACAACCGCCCTTTTCCCCTGTACATGAAATTATTTTTGTTTCCATAAATATACTTTTTAAAACCATAGTATCATATGGCCATATGATACTATGAACATTTGAAACTATATCCCTATATAGCATTGAATATCCATTGCATTATAGGTTGCTATATAGCAATGATTGTATAATGCCATGGACATTGCTATACAGCAATTGAACAAAGCACAGGTAGATTGTTGCGGACAATAATGGGGATATTGAACCTAAATCTTTTTAACGGCAAGAAATTACTTCGAATGCAAAATTTACAAGGACGATTTGAAATCCTTCATGGCCTCTGAAACCCGTTCCTCCAGCTCAAGGTATTTCTCGCGAAGTCCTTCTTGGTAGACCATATTTTCCCCGAGATTACGCTTTTGCACGAACTCGTTATCGGGTAACAAAATCCAAATGGGATTATAGCCCAAACTGTAAAAATAGAGGATGATCTTGATGGAATTGACCATTGAGGAACCGCGCTCCACATTGGCCAAAGTTGTACGGTCCATGTTCAGGTAATCGCTTAGGTTGGTCATCGAAAACTGACTGAACCTTTTGTCCTCGACATCGTCCAATTCCACCAGTTCAAGACGTATTTCCTTTAAGCGTTCCCCGATATACCCCAGATCCTTGGAGTCCAGATTGATGATCGATTCAATGTCCATTATTCAAAATTTTCTATGGGATACGAGGAAAATTCCTCATCAAAATTATACTCCGTCTCTTCCTGCAAAGCTGCCAAACTTTGGGACAGGGACTCATCAAGTTCCTTCCCGAAATCGTCCATGAACTTTTCTACGGCCGCCTCGGAGTTGTCGATTGATCTTGCAATTTCACCATTTATTTTCTTTTCGTCAAATATGGCGCTCTCAAGCTCTTTTCCCGTAACTGCCTTATATTCCTCTTTCACCAGGCTGTCCACTTCATTGATAATCTTGTCAAATTCGGCTTGGGCCACACGGTCCATTTCCGTACGCACCAAAAATTCCTCCACAATATGGGCCAATAACCTTTGCCAATCGGCACCCCTTGCACCCGTATTCAGCAGTTCCAGAATATCCTCCCTAAAATCGAACAGGCGAAGCTCCTTGACCACATCCTTAAAAATTCGGCGTTTGGTACCATTGGTAAATGCATTTTTGGCCGTTTCTTCCAGACGCGTACCATAAAATTCGATGTACCCGATTTCCTTGGTAAACAGGCCCGAGACGTTCTTCGGTAAATCCAGCTCCTCTATGAGCTTCATCTGCGCTTGGAACAGTTCCCCGAAATTCTCCGGCTTGAAATCGTTGACAACGGGCAACTTGTGCTTCATGGCCCTTCGCTTGCCTTCGATGTCGGGGAGCAACTGGCCATAACATTTCTTTTCCTTGATCTGATGTTCGAAGGTGTCGGCCACCAATCCTGCGAAATGCCCAGTGGACATGGACGCGATCTTGCTTCTGGGCAAGAGTTCCATCATCTGTGTGCTCAGGTTGGTACTGACATCGGAGCTGCTCGTGTTCTTTGAGACCTTTTCTTGATGGATCTTTCCGAAAAGCTCGCTCAACCGTTTGGCCGTCTCGCCTTTGGCCGCGCCACAGATAAGGTTCGCACAGTTGTCATAGATGACATCGGCCAGTTCCCGGCCGTAATCCAGGATAAGCTGTCCGACGCTCTGAAGCCCCAAAATGGTAGCGATCTTGTTTTCCCTCCCGGTATCGATTATGGTCCGCAACAACATGATGAACAGGGTGGGTACCTCGTCGATAAGCAATGCCATGTGCCGCTTGCCCGGTTTGTTCACCCGTTTGAGGATGGTGTTCATGTACAGGCCCAAGGGTGCGGAATAGACTTCCTTCCGTTCGGGATTGTTCTGTAGCGACACGATTTTGGGATATCGGGGATCGTTCACCTCCAGACTGAAGTCATTGCCGGACATCACATAGAAGATTTCCTTGGTCGCAATGCTGGAAAGGCTTATCTGGACCGTACTGGTCTGGCCCGACAGTTGTTCCATGGCCTCCTTTTCCAAAGCGTCCCGAAAGGGGACCAATATCTGGCGTACTTCCACGTCCTCGGTCATGATCTCCATCAAAATGTCGATTTTTACCGTGGTCAAAATGGCCAAATGCCCGGGGGTACAGAGATACTTGCCCGTTTCTTCCGATTTTTTCTTGAGGTACCAGATACAGCCCCCTGTATAACTGATGGCACTGCGCGAAAAATAGTCCTGCCGTTTTATCCATTCGGGATTCAGGTTTTTCATAAGGGTCGTGGCCGTATCGATGGCATCGGATTGGTTGACCAGGCCATAGGGATCCATGGGGTTGTTCCGGTGGGTCATCCGGAGGTCGTCAAAACAGATCCGGTACAGTTTAGGAAAGGGCATTTTGGAATCGCTACCTTGCCTTTTTAAGGCTTCCTGTAAATAGCCATAAGCTTTACGGGTCAGCGTATCGAACTTAAAATCGTAGATGACCATGGCGAATTTCTTGTCGATGAACTGGGCCATGATTTCCTCGATAACGGAAAAGGACTTGCCGCTCCCTGGAGTGCCGATGACCAGCAATGCCCTGAAAAGATTGACAAAATTGATCCATCCTTTTCGTTGTTTTCCATGATGGGAATAGGTGTATGGGATATTGGCGGAATAGGGCGTATCGATTCGGTTGCCTGTCTGCTCGAAGGTTTCCTTCGTATCGTTAAAAGGGTCATTTTTAGCCGGGTTCATAAAGTCCAAGAACTGGAATAACCGCATCCCGTAGGTCATCAATCCCAAGTAGGCCAAGGAAAGAAGTACCATAGCGGCCCACATCCCCAATACGAAAATACCATGGCACCACCAAGAAACGAACAACAGGGCCAAGGACACGAGAAAGCCTGCAACATTTTTTTGACGATCCAACTCCTCCTTTTTAACCGGACGGTATATCATAATTCCGCCCATCAGAAGGCCCAACAGGAGCAGTCGGGCGACCAAGCCTTGGGATGGCAGTCCGGAACGAATCAGAAACGAGTACATACTGTCCAAGAATCCGTGATGCCCGTAGTGGTAAACATAAAGGGCATATTGTTCCCCGAATAGAATAATGGCAAAGTGGAAGGCGGAAAGGTACATGCCCATATAGCCCTTGTTCTTATCGTGCATATCCTTTTCTTTTTGGCGGTTTCCCTGGTCTTTTCACGGCGGTATTCAGCATAGGTTCACTGGCGGACAACCGGACTTTTTTTTTATTGAGATCAGTTCCTCGTTCCAATCCTTCGTGGTGGGGGATTTGTCCATTTTTAGCATGCCCTGCGCGAAGCATTGTGAAAGTGCCCCGACCGCCAGACTCCAATAGGTTCTGGAATGTTGGGGAAGAAGAACAATTTTTTCCAGATCCAGTTCCCAGAGCACCTTGTCGCGATAGCAGATGGGCTTTTGTAGGCCGTAGGGCATTCCGTAGGGGGGGCTGGAAATCTGTGCATTGATGTAGTCGGTATCCCGTTCCATGGCAACGACGGATTTGGAGAGATAGTTCAATTTCAAGCGCATCACGGGGCGTTTCCAATCCGTTTCGATAAACACCCCCTTTGACTTTCGATTGATCCAATGGCCCAGGACAATGAGGTCGTAGCGCATCCCTTCGATATCTTGGTCGAAGGCCAAATGAAGGGGGAGCGTATTGGATGGATCTACCTTATGATTCCATTGGAGAAACTGTTCCAGTTTCCGCCCGTCGATATGGCCCGACATGGAGATATAGAATGTTTTTGGGCGACCGTGTAGTTCATGGTAGGCCATGGCATCGAAACCGCTCTCCACACAGACTATTTTTTCCGCGTTGATGTTTGGATTTGAAACGAAAAGGTATTGATAACGCCCGTTGAGGAACAAGCGGAACTTTTTCACCTTTCCGTCCTTGCTGTCCCGATAGGGCCTATTGTAAAGGGTATAGTTCTTGATCTTGCCGTCCACATCGAACTTGGGAAGGGCGATATTGGCGATACGGCCGTTGCTGTCACTGATATGGAAGGCATTAAAAATCCTGCCCTTGAAGGCTTCGGATTTGAGCGTGTTTATGGAGAGCCCGCGAACTTCCGCTAAATAGTTCGGTCGGGTCAGGGGGCCGATACGATAACGCTCTTCCAGTCCAACGTACCTTTTATTCTTTTGCTGCAGCTTGACCGAGGGCGGTTCCGGGTAATCCCGTTGGATAATGTCCAGTCCCTGTTTTATGGCCTCGTAAAAATTGGGGGAGCGATTATGCAGATATTTGAAAAATCGTCCCTTGTCCAAAGAGTCGTTGCGGTTGAAATAGGTCACGGGGTTCCTTCTTGTCTGTAGGACGATGCGTTCCGCCTCCTTTCGGTATTCCTGTGAGCCCGAACTTTTCTTGAGCAGTTGGTAGCCCTGTGCGATCAGATATCCGGAAAAATCTACTTCGCTATCGATCTGGGCGATCAGCCGTTTGTAGTGCCCGGGATTTTCGGAATAGTTCTTCATCTCTATAGAATTCACTAAGCAATTGATATGTATTAATTTATGGTAGTTGGTATTGCCATAATTTGATTAAGTGTCTACCCGCCTGGCCACCTACGGACGGGTTATGGGCTTTCCTATGAACATGGGATTTGTTGGCCGCATTCCATATGGATATGCGAATGCGGGAGGCCTTGTTTTTGTGTATGGTTTGATGAAAAGTAGGCCGTCCATTACGGACGGCCCATAGAGGGGTCAACCGGTCAAACCTTTATACCCCGGCTCCGCGACTTTTTTTTTTCATCGGGATTTACCTCAAGCTTTTTGGCTTTTTCCAAATCGATATTTTTGGTGATAAAAGTTTCCCTACGCGGGGAATAGGACACCAAATAGGGTTTGGTTCCGTGGACCTTGCTCTTGATCTCCATTTCGAGTTCTTGGCCCCTGTTGAGCGCGTCGGCCTGTTTTACAGTCAACTTTGCCCCATAAAAATAGGTGTTCGGGGAAAGAGCCGCTTTGGTACGGATGTCCCGTACCTTGGGTTCGTAATAGGCCAGCTTTTGGAACACTTCCCCATCGTTGGTGCTTCCCTGAAAGAGGACGAATTCCTTTTTGTGCGCCATCCGATCGTATTCATCGGCACTGAAACTATGGTTATAGGCCCATGCCTTGTCCAGCGTTACCATTTCATTTCTCCGGTACTGGACATCCAATCTGGAACCTAGGTTCCTGTCATAGACCATCTGCACCATCTTGGCACTTTCCTTAAGCTCTCCCTCCGAGATATAGGTGGACTCGTGGAAGTGTTCCTTCCCCTCGGTCAGATTGTTGCGTACGCTTTGGGAAAGTTTTTCATAACTGATGTACTGTCCCTCCAATTGTTCCCTTACATCCCCATAGGCGAATTTCTGCTCTTTGGATTTAATGGGTTCAAAGTACTTCTCGTTTTTCGGAAGTTTGAACGACTGTCCGTCATTGGTCATTACGGATACCTTTCCGTCTTTTTCTCCGACCACGGTCGCCCGTTGCCATCGTTGGTTCACTTTTACGAAAACCTGCTCTGCTTGTTTTTCCATTTTTCAAGTTTTAAATTAAGGATTAATAAACAATTGTTAACTTTGTAATTCTGGATATGACATTTCCATTTTTCATGTCCGGAATTAAGGATTGAAGGGGGCGGGAGCGCCCCCTTTATTTATACGGCCATCTTAAAGGCCTTTAACATTCCAGTTCCACTGTAGACCCCGTTCGCTGCGAACTCCAACGTCCAATTGGCATGTACGGGTTTAACGATCTCTATGGTCCTGTCCATATAGTTTCGGTAATAACTCCAGAGAAAATAGCGAAGTGCGTTGACCTCAAAGGGAATACGGCACGATACCCATTGCTTTTCCCTGGTGAGCACGATACTCTTCCGGTTCAGAAGGGATTGGTCAGGAACCTTATTGTATTTGATATATTCCTTTGTCAGGCTACCGTTGTATTTTATTACCTCATTGTGCAGCTTTGCCAATGGCTTCTGCCCTTCGGGGTCGAACCGGATTGCCAAGTGGTCTTGGGCCACCCGGAATAAAAAGCGCGAATCGTTGATATAGGAAATAAGCATCAGATCATGGATATAGCCCTCGATTTTGGAGGAACCGGTAAAACTGAGTACCATTTTTTTCAGTTTGGTACGCTTTAAAATCTGCACCAGTAATTTTGAGGTCTCGTAATTGATGTCGGAGAGCGTGAGATAGACCACATCCTCCAATTGGAACCTTCGATGAAAGGCCATGGCTTCCATGGGGTTGCGGAGTACCACCAAATGCTTGATGGTATCGGGCACCTTACTGAACCAAACGGATTTGGAAATATCGCTTTCCGCTATCAGGGAAAGCTTCCCATCCTTGTCCATGGCATATCCCGTGACGGTATTGGCCAGGTTTCGATAGGGGAAATACAATCGGCCTTCCGGATTTTCGTAGATGCGATCTTGGAAAATGTCGGAACCTATGCCCGCTATGCTTTTCGGCCTTAAAGTAAGCTCCTCGGCAAACAATTCAAAATGGTTGAAACCGATGTCAACCAGTTCAAGAGAATTTTTGGAAGCGTTATTTAGAAGGAATTCCGGTTTTTTTTCAAGTTGCACATAGAAATCCTCGATTTTGGTCCATAGACCCGTTCTTGCTTCCGCATCCGTTCGGGAAAGCCGTTCCAATATAAAGTCAAAGGAGGTACCTTTTGTTTGGGGTTCGCTTGGCCTGTAATAGCGATATCCAAGGTCGGTCTTGATAACGATATAATGCTCCTTTCCCATGTTGTAGCCTATAAACGTATTCGTCTTACGCTGGAGGACAAATCCAAAATAATCTAGTAAGACCGGTAAATCCAGCGTTGCATCAAATTTTCTCCAGGTGTTGTTCATATTTGTAAAAATTGCATATATTTGTAATAATCACTACAAATATAAGTAAAATTTGCAATTGACAAAATTTTGTGCAACAACCTTTACAAATAAACTATGATCCATGAGCGTTGGGAGGAACATTAAAAAATCAGTAGTCGGTTGGATAAGGGGATGTGCCCGAAAGGTGGGCGACGTGACCAATTCGAGGGACAACGGTCATTTTACCCCACAGAACAGTAGTTACTGGATTTTTGTCGGGGTGTTCTTTCTTTGCATCACCGCCAATCGATTTTTTTACGATAACCCTCAAAAGCCGGAAGACCTTGGAATCCTAACAAGGCAAATAAGCCGACCCGTGACCGAGGCATCAAGGGAAGACCTGATCTATCAACGGCTCAATGACCTATTGCGCGATTTGGAAAATTTCGAACAAATGGACCGATTGAAACCATTTTTGCCCTTGCGCCCGGAAATCTTGGACAGCCTACCTTCGGCGGTTCCCCTGTTCCGGGAACACTATGTGCTGTCAAGTTCCTATGGTAACCGTCACCATCCCATCCATCAGGTTACAAAAAAACACTTCGGCATCGATCTGGCGGCCGAGAAGGGTACACCGATCTATTGTACCGCTGCCGGCAGGGTGGCCCATATCGAAAATGATCCCAATGGTCATGGTCTTCACATCATCATTTCACATGCCTATGGTTTCAGTAGCCTGTACGGGCATATGGAATCCGTGGCGGTCGAACTCGGGGAAGTACTCGATGCCCATGATTTTATTGGAACCGTTGGGAATACGGGGATTTCCACTGGACCCCATTTGCACTACGAGGTCATCAAGGACGGAAAGAGGGTAAATCCCGCATCTTCCTTCAATATAAAGTATGAGGCGTATTCCAATTTAAAAATCGATTGAACCGATAGCCATGAAATCGTATCTCACTATTCGCAATTCCATTAAACTCTTCCACAGGATCAAAAATTTTGTGTCCCAATTTTTGGACCCCGACTTCAGTGCATTTAAAAAATTTGAATTTAAGGCCGTTCCGACCGATCAATTGAACGACCTCAGAAAGTTGCGATATGTCCGTGATCTCAAATTGGCCGAATCGGGTTTTATCAATACGGCATTGAAAGAGCAGTTGGCCCTTTTAAAAAGTAAAGACCAGCTGTTCCAAAAAGACCGGAATATTACCCCTATAGGTCGCATATCCATCCATGAAAACGAAAATAAGTTGATGAAACTGTTATTGGGGTATCATAGGGTAGAGAATAGGACTTATATATCCTTTACCCATGTGAACAATTGTCCGGTCTGGCGCAACTATTCCATTTCGCTATTAAAGGAAAGGGTTCAACACCTGTATCCTTCCAGATCCGATCATTTGTTTATGAAGCACAGGTATTTCCAAAGGGATGTCGACCATTTGGATATGCAGACCAAAAACAGGCTGCTCCACCTTTTCAACGATACTTTAAGTAATATTTACTCATACAATCGGCATCTACAAAATGGCATCCAAACTCTAGGGCCGCCTGGCGATAAACTACCCAAATTTTCCAAAACGTTGCCTATTCAGGTCGAACAAGGTTTGGAGGGACTTTTCGTTCCAGCAACCCTAGGAAAAAACGTTGTCGTACTGGTGCCCTATCTAAAAGTCGCCAATGAAAAAAATCGCCTATATCTCTCGGTAGGCGAATTCCGCACATTACTTGGACAAAAATCAATAACCTTTTTGGCCGAGACCAAATACGGCGTTTCCCTAGGCATTCATGGGAACAGATTATTCCTAAAGGCTACGGACAGTGTGGAAGGTATCGATGTTTTAAAGCAATGGACATTGCTGGATGATTTTTTGGAATCCAAAAACGTCCCGAAACGGTTAAAGTACGAGGTCGTCAAAAACCTTATTGAGAAGAAGGACTATCTCATAGATGTGGACAAGATTCCCTTGCGGCAGACCAACGATACCCTACTGCTAAAAAAGCATTACGGTTCGGGCAAAACCTATTTTGCGTTGACTAAAAACGGCAAGAAACCAGAACTCAAGGAATATAGGCCCATTGCCAATCTAAAAAGCAAACATCCCGAATACTACCGTGGCTACAGGGAATATATGAACCGTACCAATCCCTTGGAACCATTGGGGACTAAAGAAAAAAGAAGAATTAAATTTTCCATTTGACACCATGCTTTTTGAGATAACGATTTTGGACACAACTGGACGCCCCTTACTACGGGATGCTTTCCTTATGGACAGTATTACCACGTTGTTGGATTTTACATCAGAAATATTACAACCATGGAGCGAAAGTGCTGAGCAGCAGGCCTATGAACTATTCATCCACTCCGAAAAGGGGCGACACGTTTTCTATCACTTCGATTCACTTGAAGGCGTGATGCTGTTCAAGAACGCCTTGTACGAACACCTTATCGAATTGAACGAAACTCTGCGTCCAAATATTGAAAACGCGAAAGATTTTACACTGTCAAACAAACCTTAAAAAATACAATCTATGACACAGGCAGAACTATTGCTTACCTCGGAAACCCAAAAATTCCGGGCCGAACATCCGGAAACGATCAAGGACTGGGAGCGTCAGCTTGCCAATGGGGAATGTGGTCCCGACCTTCATTTTTGTTTTTACGCGTTGGAGGCTTATCCGAACCTGACCGCCCGTTTGGATGCTGCGGAATACCGTTTTGATTTTGCCATCAATGCCTATATCCTGCACGCCAAATTACAGGGACAGTTTCTTGAGGACGGCCACATTGGGCCCCTTGCGCTGGAGCATGCCAATGAAGCCCTGTCGGATATCTATCGGGCCTTGAACGAAAAACACGCCGAGGGCAGGGCGGCCATCCTGAAATCGCTTCAATAGTCCGGGATGAAACAGGAACATTTGGCCCAGATCGTTGCCTTGATAAAGGCATCGAATCCCAAGAACTATTATATCAACAATTCCGGACTTGCCAAGTTGGGGGAGCTGTTGTTCTATCCCGCCTCCGGAAATGAAGAGCAAGGGAAACAGTTATTGCGGACGATTGAACAGGCTTTTCCAGAAACCTTTAAGGAAATTCTGGATTCGTTGCGGCGGTACCATCTGACCAGTTACTACACGCCCAAGACCATCATCGAATTTAAGATCGGTCTTCTAAAGAAAAATGGGTTTGAACCCAAGACCATACTGGAACCCTCGGCTGGCAATGGGGCCTATGTACAGGAATTAAAAAAGGTGTTCCCCGAAGCCCATATCACAGCTTTGGAACCTGATATCCTATCCTTTGAGATCCTTAAGGCCAATAACCAAAAAGACGACCGTGTAACCGTACTGAACACCACTTTTGAGGATTTTTTTCTGGATCAGGTGGAAAAGGCCCGTTTCGATTTGGTCATGACCAATATCCCATTTGGCGACATTCCCATCACCAAGGCGTATCGACACGATTACCTGACGGAAGGCCCGCTCAAAAACGTGGGCAATTATTTTAATTTTTATGCCCCTAAGATGGTACGCTATGGTGGGATCATGGCTTTGGTTACCTCTTCCGCCTTTGCCGAGCGAAGTGCCTACAATGGTTTTAGGGAGTCTATATTATTGGAGAACGACTTGCTCCTGGCCAACCGTTTCAACACGGACTTGTTCACCAACGAGGGCACCAAGGTCGTATCCGATCTATTGGTGTACCGTAGGACTTCCAACAAAAAAACGCTATCCACCGACGAAATGGATTTTGCGGAAACCGAAGCCGTTGAACTGGAAGGTCAATCCTTTCTGACCAATCGTTTTTTCAAGAACAATCCGGGAAATGTTCACGGTACGCCCAAGCTCGGCTTTTTCCACAACAGGCCAAGCATTATTGTTGAACCTAACGAAATATCCCTGTCGAATTTTCTGGAAGGACAATCCGATGGTTTCAAGTTCGAGGTCGGTCCGGCACCTTTAGATATACCGAAAAAACCGGAACCCTTGCCAAAGGAGGCCATAGCCGAGGAACAAACGGCAGCACCACCAACGCCTCCTATCGTCGATACGGTTTTACCTCCGATTGCCTTGCACGATAAAGAAGCCAAACAATACTCCCGGTTGTTTTTTGGTACCTACAATTTTAACAAGAAGGGCGAAGTTTTGTTTTACACCGACCCACAGAGCACAAGAAAGGTACCCCATAAAATCAGAGAATTGGTGGCGGACTATGCCCGTATGCGGAACGAGCTCGTACTGCTCAACCTCAATATCGAAAAAAGGGAACTTCCAGAGCAAGAAGTTGCCAGACGCTTCCAGGACTTGGACTACCAATTGGACACCTTCCATTTTAAGTGGGGATTCCTAAAGGGGCATCTCATATTTCTGAAGGACGACCATTATTTCGAGCAGGTCCGCCAACAGTTTGAGAAAAAGGAGGATGGAAAGGGTTATGGCAAAAATCCGTCGTTCACCCTGGAACGATTTCTAAAGGCTCCCCGCGCCAAAACCAAACCCGATGAAACCGCTTCTGCTGAAATTGGCACAGATACATCCGACTCAAAGGAACCCAGATTCGAGAATCCCGAACAAATGGCGCGCTACCAATTTGACCATAACGGACAGATCGATATAGCAGCCATCACAAGAGCCTTTAAGACCAACGAAAAGGAACTGTTGCTGAACGGGCTGGAAACCCGCTCCCTTTTTCTAGAGCCCGATAGGGAATCCGAAACGGGCTATGCAGTGGTGCCCTATTTCCTATTTTCGAGTGGCTATATCCAGGATAAGATCGAGTATGTCGGGAACCATCCTCCACCATTTGAAATCGAAACGGAAAAAATGGAACGGGCATTGACGGAACTGCTTCCCGCAAAGTTGGACCTGAACGATATCGAGTTCAATTTCGAAAGCCATTTTATTCCTATTTCCGCAAAGGAGTCCTTTTTGGAGGAACTCATAGGCGAGAAGGTACAGATCAATATGGCGCAGTTCAACTCCACCTTGACCTTGATGTTCCCAAGGGACTTTAACCAAGAGGCCCACGAACGATTCAGTGTGGTGCTCCGCCATGAGGTCAAGGCGAACTATAAACGGATATTGCAACATTTTGCGGAAAATAGGTATCCGGTCATTTTCACTTCGTACAAGGACCGATCGGGAAAGACCATCAGGAAACTGGACAAGGATGCCACCTTGATGGCCCAAAACCTTTACGAGGAACTGCAGCTCCATTTCAAATCCTTTATCGAGGGGCGGCAAGAGTTGAAGGCCACCATTGAGAACAACTATTATCAGGCCTTTTTGGCCGATGTCAATATCACCGTGCCCAAGGGATGGCTCACCTTTCCCGATACCTTGGTCTACCCGCCCTATCAACACCAGATCGATTCCACCCTCTTCGGGCTTACCAAAGGGAGTGCCCTGAACGATCATCAGGTCGGCAAGGGCAAGACCCTCTCCATGGCGATGCTGGCCCATAAACTGAAACAACATGGGAAGAGCAAAAGAACTTTGCTATTGACCTTAAAAAGCGTAGCCCCCCAGATCGAGGCCGAGATCAGGGCCAATTTTCCCCAACTGAACATCCTCCGATTAAGTTCGAAGAACATGGCCAAGGGCAAAAGGGCCAAGACCTTGAAAACGATTAAAAACCACAGGGCCATTGACCTGATCATCGCCGAGCACGGCCATTTAAAGCAGATTCCCAAATCAAGACATTTCGTCCTGCATATCCTCGGGGAAAAAATCGATATGATCGAACAGGACTTACAAACGGCAAGGGAATACGGAAATATCAAGGAATCCAAGAAACTGATTAAGGGCCTTATCAAAAGAAAGGAACATTTGGAGGATAAGTTGCAGGCGACCTTAAAAAAATTGGAGGAACGGTCCGGGGAATCGGAGACAACACTGACCGATCTGGGCATCGAGGCCCTGATGATCGACGAGGCCCATTATTTCAAGAACATCGGCTTCACGACCCGGCACCAGAACGTATCCGGCCTCAACAACCATTCGGACAGTCAAAGGAACCTGGACCTCGAAATCAGCATAAAATCCATCCACCACAGGATGGGTCCCGACAAAAACATCTTTTTTTATAGCGGCACCCCTCTAAAAAACTCGGTTACCGAACTGTATGCCTACCAGCGCTATCTTACCCCTGCGGCACTGAAGCGCAAGAACATCTTCAATTTCGATGCCTGGGCCTCGATTTTCCTGAAGCAGAGCGTAAGCATCGAACCGAACATTTTCGGGGATCCGAGGATGCATGCGCGATTTCGATACTATACCAATCTGCCCGAATTGAGCAAGATGTACAACTCCTTTACCCATATCTGTAGGGACAAACATTTCAAGACCCATGACCTTGAAGTGGACAGGGAATTTATCATTTTAGAGTCGACACCGGCCTATGAAGAACTCAAACAGGCCTCGCTCAGGTTTACAAAGGATCGCAACCAAAATGCCCTGTTCAAGGTTCCCATTTACAACGCAGACCAAATGAAGTCCGCACACATAACGGCACTTAATATCAACCGGTCCCTTTTGATCGACCCTTTGGCAAAGGACAATCTCGCCATCGATTTTTCGGAACTCGACCAGTTCAAACTCCAGCGTCTATGCCGGGATGTCGCCGGGCTTTATAAAAAAACAGCGGAGCACAAAGGGGTGTGCTTGGTGTTCTCCGACCTGAACGTTTGGAAACCTGGACAATACAACTCCTATGAAACGGTCCGCGAAATCCTTCGGGAAGACTATGGCATTCCAGCCCATGAAATTGCCTTGGCCCAAGAGGAAAAGGCGAAGAACAAAACGGATTTCATGCAAGAAAAGATACGAAATGGAGAGATTAGGGTGGCACTCGGTAGTACACAGGTATTGGGTACGGGCACGAATATCCAAAAACGGGTCGTAGGCATCTTCCATATGGACATTCCCTATTCCCCAGATGCCTTCGACCAACGTGCCGGACGGGGCCTGCGCAAGGGAAATGAAGTGGCCCAAATCTATGGCAATACGGTGGTGGAGCGATTTTACGGCATCAAGGATTCCACGGACATCTTTTCCTATTCGTTGAATACCCATAAAGAAAGATTTCGGGAACAGATCAGGGAGGCCGATCCGAACAAGCGCATTTATGACGACCTCGTTCCCGATGACAAGAGCCTGTCCTATGAACAGATGCAGGCCGCGTTGATTGGGGATATGGACCAGTTTCAACTCGTCAAGCTTTCGGATGACCTAAAGTTTCTACAATCGCAAAAGCGGTTGCACGAGCTCAACAAGGCCAATTCCTTCAAAGCCATCGAGCGCATCGAAAAGGAAAACAAACATATTGTTTCCCAAGTGGCCGATTTGGAGAGGGCGCAAAATACGATCAGCCAGCTGAACCTGCCCATGGATGAAATCGAACCCGAGGACATGGGCCAGTTGCAAAGAAGTTTGCTAGGTCTCGTTTCGGGTTCCGAACTCGAATCGAGTGTCCATAACATAAGGGAACCCAAAACATTTTTCAAAGGATTGGGCCTGGCGATGGTCGAACGGTCGAATTTGAACCTGAACATACAAAAGCACAAGCAAGTTGCCCGCTTGCAAACCCTGAACGCCAATTTGGTCTTTCAAGCGGAATATGTTCCCTCAAACAACAATTATCTCTATTGCTATCGGCTGGAGTTCAGGAATTTCCATATCGTTGGCAGAAAACAGCAGCGGTTCGACCCGGAAAAAGTCGCCCTTCAACTTTTCAAACTATGTCAAAAGATACAGCGGGAAATCAGATCCAAAAAATTCGATCTGGACTATAACCTACGTTCGATGGAAACCCATAGAAAGAAAACGGCCATTGGCTTCCCTCGGGAAAAGACGGCCAAAATGCAGGTATTAAGACAGGATATCAAAGACCTCAAACGAAAAAGGGCGGTGAAGGTCTGATCCTGCGCAAAACCTAATATTGCAAATCCAATATCTCGCCGACAATAAATGAGCGGCTATTTTAGAAGTTGCAACTAGCGACTATATTAGAGTACTGAGGTTGAAGTTGAACCGAAATTAATCTGAATTGGGTTGGTTGGTGGTAAGACCAACACTTTTTTCTATTTTCCTTTCAGTGTAATTTTTTTCAGCATATCAATTCAGTTTCGTTTCGTCCGTTGGCATTAGATATAATATTTAAATGCTAAAGGCGGTGTTTTTATGTCAGTACTCGCAGTAAGTATTTCTCCAATCTTGTCCGCAAATCTTAACGTTACAGGTTCACCATCTGCAAAAATGCAGGCATTATAATTCAATTTAGTTAAAGATAAAATATCCTTTAAAACTTGTTTTATATCTGCTTCTCCTTTATTTATTTCTATAAATAAAGGATTAGGAACCTCCATTGATAATGCAGTTTGTATTTTAGGAACATAGCCCACAGTCCATAGAAAGGCACTTCTCTCGTTAACTACATATGCATTTCCTCTTAAAATTGTATAATCTCCCTCAGTTTTGTATAATTTGAGTGGTTTTGTTTTTGAAATGGTTACTCCGACAAGATTAGTTTCTTTTGGTGTCACTTCTAAAAATGCATCCCATTCTTGATGATTAAACCTTGTTTTTGCGTGAATGAATACCTCTTTAGGATATTCTCCAATCTGTTCTTTATAGGATTGTAAGGATTGACTTAACAGAGCCTTCGCTTCTTTAGGTTCTAAATGATACTGTCCATTTTTAGGATTGTACCAAGGTCCAACTTCTCCTTTAAAAACCGTACCATCTCCATTATCTAAAAACATTTGAGCTGCACAACAAGCATTTCTTGGGTTTTTACTTTTTTCAACTTTTTTATAAACTAAACCAAGATAGCATACTCCATTTCGGACATCAGATAATTTCCAAGGTTTACCTCCAGCTTTGTAAAACGCAGCTGTTGAAATTGTCCAAGCCAAATGCCCTTCAATTTTAGAAAAATCTCTAATTGGCAGACCAAATGCATTTTTGAAATCGCGCCAAGCCAACGTACTTTCTCTAAAAATTTGTGTTGGTATGGTGTGTTTTAATAATCTTGCCTTAAATTGGTCGTGAAACTGTGCGTCATAATTATAAGTTTCAGCCTCTTTTTCTTGTTCTTTTAATTCTATGTTGATATCTGGGAATAGTGATGGTTCATACCTGAAAGATTTTGCTTTTGATTTAGACATTAGTGCCTTAGTCTGAACCATTTCTTTGGGAAGTACTGAATTTGGTCTGCAATATTTATAAATTTCATCTGGAACAATGACGAACCATACATCGACATTTTCATCTTCATTTTTATTAGCAGAAATGATCTTGTCTATAAAAAGGGAAACTAAGTCGTAAGTTCGCTTATGCGTACTGCTATTGTAAAGAAATTTACCAATATCTTCATTTGTAACTTCTTTAAATGTGATTCCTGTGGATTCCCATTTACAATCGAAAACAGCTTCAAAACCGGGAAACATCGGTCTAGTAATACTGTTACTATTATAGATTGGTTTTTGTATGTGGTCTAAATAATCTCTAAATATTTTCAGTCCTTGTTTAGTACCAATAACGCCACTCTTAATGCCATAAAGATTATTTAATGGACCAAATAAGGCAAGTCCATCTCTGGCGTCAGTACATTTTTGACCGTGTGCAAATAGTATTTTTGGTTCTTCGATGTATATAAGTTCTTTCATTCAGCTTCTAAATTTTCAATCAACTCTTCCAGCTCCTCGATATCTTCGCCTTGGTTAAAGCCCGATAATTCAGCTTCTTCTTCAAGAGTATTTTTTTCAGGAATATTATAGCTTACGTTACCTTTAAATTTTACTGGTTCATTGGATACAAAAACTTTCTCTTCACTACCCATTTCTAAATAAAAGGAAGTGTCATCGTCGGATAAATATTTAATAAATGCCAATAGTTTGGTTCTCCAAGTATTATTCCACCAGTTTTTACCTTGTCTTCTTCTTGATGAATGTTGAACGCTTGAAGAGTCAATCAATTTTTTTCCGTCTGCCGTAAAAAATATGTGTGATGAAATCATTAATACAGGAAAGGGATAAAGTTTTGAAGCTCCAGAAATTGCGAAATGCCAATTTTTATCTTTTTGCTTTCCGACTAACATGGTTTTCTCAAATTTGTCTTTTTCTAACTTACCTTTTTCGAGCCAATATGCGGTTTTATTAGACATTTCATATTCTTGAACTTCTTTATCTTTCATCCTTAATTCAAATGCTTTATTAAGAAGTTGTACTATTAGCCTTTTACATTCTGCATTTCTAATAAAATTAGAATCATAACTTCCTGATAAAATTTCCTCTGTTGGTATCCTAATTGTTTTGCTCTTATGATATGTTTCTGTTTTAGGTAAATGATATGTAAAGTCGTAGGCCCAAGCGAACGTACAGAGATAATTTTTGTAACGAACAGCAGGAAACGTCAGTTCTCTTACGTCAAATCTTTTAGGAAGCATCCAATTGTATTCGTGAAATCTTAACTCTTCAGGAAAGGACAATATCGAAAGCCAATTTGAGTCATAAATTTCTTCTTTTTCAATTACACTTTTATCGTGCAGAAAAATTTGTTGATAAAGTAAATTACTTTTTGAAGCGTCAGCAACTTCTTTTGGAACTTTTTGTTTTTCGAACGCTTCTAATATATCTTTCAAACCTCTTGCCCAAGACATTTTAAAATCGATAGCGTTAAGCCTAACAATATCAATATTAATATCATCGTAAGATAGTTGTTCATCAATTGCTAATGGAATAATGAACTTATCATCTTTCAGTTGCTTTTTTACTTTTGCTGCAACTGCTAATTCTTTAAGAACACCTTCGCGTTGATTTGAATAAGATGATGAAACAAGTAAAAATTTACAGGTATCTTCTCTTATAACTTTTTCGATATTGCTCCAGAAATCAACCCCTTTATCTAAAAAAAGAATGTCACACCAAACTTCGTATCCTAATCCAATTAGTTTTAACGCTAACCATCTAGTAAAATCATTGTCATCGGGTGTTGCGTGACTTATAAATATTTTATTTCTCATTCGCTAAATTGTCGTTTGCAGTAACTTCTTGGTTTACTATTAGTTAAAACTTTAAACTTTTTTGTTTTAAGTTAGCTTGACGTAAATAATTAACTTTTTTTTCTGCTACTTGAAGAACATCAAGTGAGCAACTACTTTCGTAAATTTTTTTTGCAATCACTTGACTAAGAAATTCAATCCTTAATTCATCTAAGTTTAAATTAAATACAGAGGCTAAAAGGTTTAATCGTTTTTCATCAAAATCCCTTTTTCCATTCTCTATTTTACTCAAATTTGCTGAATCTAATTCGAGTTTTGCACCTAACTGAGTTAACGTAAATCCCTTATCGGTTCTTAGTTGTCTGATGTATTCTCCAAAATGTTTCTTCATTTGACTTGAATATTTTGACTTGTCAGTTGATGACAAAATTAGTGAAGTATATTGATTAGTTAAAAAACCTTTCTTGATTGTTTGAAAATACCATAAGTAAGGAAAGAAGCAGTTCTTTTGTTTTTTAGCGTTGGATTGTGTCTGTCGGCAAAAAAACGAATGTGCTGCCTATGCTTTAAGTCATTGAATCTAGAAGCACGATTTACACAATATGTAGAAAAGTTTCGGCTATGCGCAGTGCGGAATCTCAAGACTCTTTCCTTTCCGTTCAGCACTTAGTTTATTAAATGTTCTCGGTTTCATGTTAGCAGTTCCGCCAGCATTACGCATGGCCATCGATGTCCCTCGTACTTTTATTTCGTTTCTTCAATTTCTTCCTCGTACATAAAATCCAAGAAAAGCAGTTCCGCCATTGACCTTTCGTCCTCAAATTTTAAGTCCCATCTCTTTTCCATAAATTCTAATAGCTTTATGCTTCTTTCCAAAATTGTGTCTGCGTTCCAATCAGGATAATTTGAAACTTCTATCTCTGAATGTGAACCGTCTGAATAACCTTGTCTGATTTTGTCTTTTCTATCATTGTATTTTGGGTTTTTCTTGTTAACAAAACAGTCATTTTGCAAGCTAGAATTGATGCTTTGAGACAAGGGGAGAAGATTTCCTAATGTGCCTTGAAAATAATGTCGTTCTTGTTTTTTGTATTCTCTAAAACTTTCTTTCCAACACTTCTTGTCAGGAGTTTGAGGGTAAATGTGCTCGATTGATATTTTATCCTTTTCTCCTTTTACAAACAGTTTCCAATCTATCTTTTGGCTACCTCTTTGTCGTACTTTTTCCATTTCATACTCATAGAGGAAATATCTTAAGCCGTTCCAATTGTAGAAACCACCGCCACTTTTAAACTTCTTCTCAATGAATTTTTGAAAGTATGTATAGTCAAAATAGGTTTCTTCTGATTCTTGGGGCGTGTAGAAACAGTAGTTCATTCGTTCATTCAATCTTTCAATTATCGTATCAATCGAGAGTTCATTATTCCTTAATTGTCTTGCTGCTCGATAGAATTCACTATTTCTATAAGTTGAAAAAGCTCTACTGAGTCGGAAGGTTACGAATATGAAACGTTCAATTGCTTGAAAAAGTCCAACTCTATCAACAGTTTCCATCTTTGACAAGTAAGAAACTGTGACTAATGGACGAAAATAAATGATTCCAATACGATTCAAACGGTCAATCCAAAGTCGTTCTATCTCTGGTAGGTCAGGATTATTTACTGGATGATTTGTGTTGTACCAATGAACTGCTGCGGATTTAAGACTATTTACATAGTCCTCAATTTCTTTCGGTGTAAGTTTAGAGCGAAGAACGGTTTTTTCTTCTCCATTTCCGTTTGTTTCAACTTCTTCTTGGTCAGTTTCTTCATTCTCTTTGATTTCCTCAAATTCTTGTATGGAACTTACTTTTACTTCTGTTTTTGCGTAGATATTTTGAGGAGTAAATTTTTGTTCAAGAAGAAAACGAATGTAATCGTCTCCTTTTTCCCTTGAGTATTGGAAATACATGATCCAATGAGCTACAAGAAAATCGTCATCATTTAAGGGATATTTCTTATTTCTGCCTAACTGATAATATACCTCTTTCCAAGCGTCATTGATTTTTTCTCTAAGTGAAGTTCGTTCGTCTGGTTTCAGTTCATCCTCTTCATATAGTGTTGTGAGGTATATTAGTCTGTTTTTTAGTAGTTCTAGGTTGGAAAGCTTTTTCCCTCGATTGTTCATTGTTTCAAAAGCGACAAAAACATCAAAGTCATCACTAATTTCATAGACGTTAAACATTAGGTTTTGCGTCAGCTTTTTAAAGAGTGATTCAATTTCGGACAGACCATACTCATTATAGAATTCGGCCAGATTCTCTTTGAAAAACTTCTTAGAATTTTCAAGGTTTAGTGTGTAAAAGGTTTCCTGAATACTTCCGCTGTTACGTTCAAGAAAAATCCTATGCTTTAGGAATTTGAAACTTGGATTGTCTGTTTCGTATCCAAATTTGTATGTCTTGATAATAAATTGTGGTGGTTTCTCAATTACAAGGTATGATTCTTTGATAGCTTTCAAGCTGAAAGAACCTAAATAAATATCATCTTCCTTATTCTCTGAATTTGAAGGTAGTTCTTTCAGCAATTCAGAAATAACTTGAATAAAAATCACAAAGGTTGTCAGCCTTTGTTGTCCATCAACGATGTGAAATGGTTTATAGCCTCTATCTTCAATCAGCCATTTTTCGTCATTCCAAGAAGACCAAGTTTGTCTATTCAATTTTTTCAAAGATAGAAGTCCTGTATAGTGAAATCTGTCATGTGGCAGGTTTACCACATCTTCCCAAAAGTCTTTTAATTGTCTTGTAGTCCAAGCGTATCCACGTTGGTAGTCCGGGATTTTGAAAATCCTGTTTTTAAATATGTTCTGTAATGATTCTAATTCTTGCATTTAGTTTCTTTTGTATGAGGCACAACAAGAATATATCATCAATCATTGAATATAAACGCAGTATACCTACAATAAAAGTATTGAATTAATGCGATAATTCTCCCAGACATAAAAACCAATTAATTGAGTTGAAGAAGATAACAGTAAGTGTTCCAGAAAACGGCGAATTTTACGGGACTGTTTAAACGTAATGCTATTGCTTCTGTCAAGGTGTCCCAACCCTGGTCTTTTTTAGTATTCTCGTTAATTGACCTTTTATAGGACATTTTAATAGATAAATACATTATCACTTCCTCGATCTCCAGAAAGCTATCGCCAATTATTTCCATAAAAATTTAATAGGCGCTCAAAGCTCATCCAGATAAGTACAACTACACCGCCCAACTCCAATAGGCAGACACCGGTTTCAACGCCCCTTCGGGGCGTATTCTGTGGTTAGGGGAAGGAGAAGCTGATTGTGGTTTAAACCCTTAATATTCAATGTTTTAAAGGTTCTTGGGGGTATCTTGTAACAACAATTAAAAGCAATACCTATGGAAACATTCTTTAAATCTTTGGGCAGGACGGGCATCGGGCAATTCTCCATATCGGTCTCCTTTCACGGTACGAACTGTGCGGTCTCCCTGCTCCCAAAGGCATCGGAGGGCGACAACGCCCTGAAAGCGATAAGGCCCTTCACGCTCAAGGGCAGTATCGAGGAAATCGATACCGTCTTTTTGGATCGGTTGGGGAAACCCATGCAGGAAACAAAAGTCCTGTTCGACAATGCCAACGGCTATCTCAGCAACCTGAAAAAGGCCGAAGAAAAGACCAAAATGGCGAACGACCGCAAGGAGAAAAAGAAAAAGGCCCTGTCCGACCTAAAGGAACTGGTCAAGGGCAAGAAATTTAACCCTATGGTCGAACACGAGAAGGCCGTGGATCTGGCCAACAAAGTACTGGAACTCGATGAAAACGACGCTTTGGCAAAAAAAACCATCGAGGATATGAAAGCCTATCAACAACCCACCTTTTTTTAACCCACAAGCATTATGGAAGTATTAGGATTGGAACGAAAATTTATGCTAAAGAACGTTTCGGGTGAATCCGTCTTGGACGACATCGACCCGAACTGGACACCGGATCAAATCAAAGACCACTATGCCTCGGTGTATCCCGAACTGACCAACGCCAAGATCGTGGACAATGGCATTGTCGAGGGTCGTCATGAAATTATGTTCAAGACCATAGCGGGAACCAAAGGATAGCGATGAATGAAAAAGAAGCACATACCATCAAAAGAGGAACTGTCACACTTCCACAAGGCCTTGTTCGGCATTCTGGATTCGCGGACGAAGCCGTCATCGGGAACACGAAGACCCAAACACATCCAACAAGGGGATTGTTTTTTTCTGACCTGACCATACCGATCTTGCCCCGATTCGAGGTATTCGCCGATGGGGACGAAAATCGATGGGACACGCTAGGCACACTAACGAAAAATGCGTTGGACACGCTTTCGGGCAAAGAAATCGCATTGATGAACGGTAGCCCTGAAATGCGGTTCTTCGAACAATTGCAACGATTGCACAGGGAAATTCCGGATGCTATGGTAAAGGAGGTATGTACACAAGAGGGAAATAATGGCATCCTTGTCATGAAACCCGTTTTTGAGGCGCACCATATTTGGGCGATTCCAATGGCCCCGATATTTTCGCTGCGAATCCGCAGTCCAAAATTGTTCGCTAGCCTGCTGTCCTTTGTGCATTCATTGCCCTTTGACAATGTATTCAAACGGATGGGCTACCTCTTGGAATGTTTGCTCGAATGGTCATTCGAGGTCTCGGAATCCGAATCCGACCCCAAGACAGACTGCTGTGCCGAGGAGCCATGCGTTCTGTGCTTTATCGAGGCACATGCTTCCGATTATGCAGAGTACGAGGATTTCGATTGGCTGGCCTGTATGCGTGGCTACCGTCCAAAGAACACCTTGTTCAAAATGATGCGGGATTTGCTGTTGGAAGCCCCTGCCATTGAATTCAATGCCTTTGCCAACCTTTGTTTCTTGGAAGACGATATGGATATGGAAGTTGACGACCTGATCGTCTTTTTGGATAGTGAGGATTCCCAACTGGAAAACGGCTATATCAACTTTGTAAACGAGATTGCGCAGTATGGCTACTCCCATGCCATCTACGATACCTCCCTTACCATTGGTAAAGAGACCAAGGCCTTTTTTATGCGGGAGGAAGGGCAGGTAAATGCCGTTTTCAATTTTATGGACCGTTTGAACGAACTCTTAAAAAAACTCTGATGGAAGAAAACACCCTACACGACCCGAAATTTCATTTTGAACCCAAAATAGCCATCATAGGCTATGAGGCCATAAACGGGTATTACGGACGAGACGAATGTTACTTTTCAAGGCATACCGTTCGAAACGGGAAATTGGGGGCAGGGTCTCCGCTTACCATGGATATGGTAAGGGACATGCTCAAATTGGTCGATGTGGACCAAAGTGAGTTTTCCTTTAAGGGTCGGTTGCCCAAACAATTGCTCTATTTTAGGGACAAGGGGACATTGCAATTGGTCTGGTATTGTGACCGACCCGTGGAAAGGCTACTTTTTAAAGAGCAATTGGACATACCTACGGGAACATACCCCATACCCAAATTGGTATTTTCCCTTTCGGGGGAATCGCTGTCCGTTTTCGCGATAACACGAAAAAAGCCGATCCATGACGATACGGAACTCTACCATGCCCCTTTTATGAATGTATACGCCTCTGGAAAGGTGTGCATGGGCGATGCGACATTGCACTATCGCCATTTGGACTTTTATGAGGACATCATGGCCTTTGTGGAAAAGCAATTTTTCCTGTCCGTGTTTACCCATACGAACCACGACCATCTGCTGAACGGAAACTACACTGAGTTGATGCTCCAGATGCACGAGACAATGCATTTCGAGGAAGCCCTTTTACTCCCGAACCACCAACTTTTACAGCATGTCTATGAAAACTGATTACCACTACGCCCCGAATTATTTTTTCGCTCCCACCCATCCCATAACCATTGCGTTGGTCGGGGCAGGGGGCAATGGTTCCCTCGTGTTGGCACGTTTGGCAAGGCTCGACCATGCCTTGGTGCAGTTGGGGCATCCAGGCATCTATGTGACCGTTTTCGACGGGGATATGGTACAGCCTTCGAACGTGGGCCGACAATTGTACGCCCCACAGGATGTTGGGGGCAACAAGGCCATTTGTGCCGTAACCAAGGTCAACCATACCTTCGGACTGCAATGGGATGCCGTTCCCGAACGGATAGGTGCGGACGATAAAAGATTGCACGCCAATTTGATCATTAGCTGTGTGGACGGTGCCGATTTTAGGTTGGAACTGGCAAAGGTGTTGGAACACCCACACTCAAGTTCCTATCCCTATGAGAACCAACATTATTGGTTGGATTTGGGCAACGGGAAATACTTTGGTCAGTATGTCCTCGGAAATCTGCAACACAATGATCGGCCTTCGAATAGGGAGGTGCAAAACCAAAAGTTAGATCATATAGTTGATTTGTTCCCCGACCTATCAAAAATGGAGGATGAGGTGGAACAGGGTAAAGGGTGTAGCTATGCGGACAAGTTGCAGGAACAATCGCTGTTCATCAATGATGCCCTGTCGTCAATGGCCGTCCATTGCCTCTACGAACTTTTAGTGAACAAAAAAATCAAATATCACGGGGCATTCGTAAACCTTGAAACAGGCAGGACGAATCCGCTCCCCATAAAATCCAATGTGCATGCTATCGCTTGAAATTCTATACGAAAAGCTTCCCTTTTTGGGATTCATCATTTTTATGTGGATCATTCTACAGGGAATGCTCAGGCTCAAACGTTTTTTGGGAATACCGTTACTGCTATTTCTTTTCATCATGGTCGGCATTCCATTTATCAAGGACTTGATATGGCTTTTCGGGGCAATGGAACTATCGGTCTGGGGATATTATATCGCTAAAAGATGGCCGAGGTCGTACTCCTGACCATATCATTGGACTGATCGATCTTATTTGTCCGTCTTTTTCTCTCCCTCCCCATGGTTTCTGCGGGAGTTGAAAACCCTCCACCTTCAAGCCTGACCAAGCGAGCACGCTGCGCTGGCTCGCATTCGGTCGTCTTTCCGGCTACTGATTTTCAAACCCCTCGAAACGGGACGCAAACGTATGGAAGCCCCTATCGGGGTCCCATACCTTTGCGGAACGTGTTTTGTAGTTCCATAGTGTACGAGAACTTTGTTCGGTGTGTGTACCGTTGATTCCCGTATTTAAGATATTTTACCGTTTTTTACGCAAACAAATTTGAAGGCAACTATTGTAGGAATAGATTAATAGCCAAAGGTATTCTGTAACAAAAATTTACTAAATTTGTTACAGATAAGATGAATGTGTTATGCAGAGTGTTGAGTCCAAAATAAAAAAATCCATTTCCAAAAAGGAGCGGGGAGAATTAGTGTTCCCCGATGATTTTCGGGGATTGGGTTCCCCTGAAGCCATACGGCTAGCTCTCCACAGGATTGAAAAAGAAGGTTATATAAAAAGAGTGGCCCAAGGAATCTATATACGCCCCAAGACAAGTAAATATGCGGGAGAGGTATTGCCAACGGCAGAGGAAATTGCTAGGGCAATAGCCAAAAGGGACAAGATCAGGTTGGTGCCTACCGGAGTGTATGCCTTAAGTGCATTGGGGCTTAGCACACAGGTACCCATGAAACTTGTCTTTCTTACCGATGGAGCTCCCCGGGAAATAAAATTGGGGAAGCGAAGCATAAAACTAAAGAAGACCACCCCCAAGAATTTATCGGCCAAGGGCGAGATAAGCAGACTGGTCATACAGGCCCTTCGCGAGATCGGAAAGGAACAATTAACGGACGAGGAAGAAGCAAAGATTATTGCCCTATTGAAAAAAGAAGACCAAAAAGACCTGCTTCACGATATAGCATTGGCTCCGGCATGGATACGGAAAATTATGGAAAAGAGCTTGGACAATGGATAAAATGACATTCTACGATATACCCAAAGAAGATCGGCTTGCCATCTTTAAAAATGTAGAAAACAAAACGGGTATCCCCGATTTTGCTGCTGAAAAGGACTGGTGGGTCGTCCGTACATTGGGAATAATATTTGAAATGGGGATAGCGGAACATTTGGTATTTAAAGGCGGGACGTCGCTAAGCAAGGCTTGGAAACTGATAGATCGATTTAGCGAAGATATCGACCTTGCCGCTGACCGTGGATTTTTTGGATATTCTGGGGAACTATCAAAAAAAGAATTGACCAAGCTCCGAAAAGAAACCAGCTCCTATATTTCAGGGAAATTTTATCCAGAGTTGCAGCAGCGATTCAAGAGCAATGGATTTAAGGATGTGGGTTTCAATATCATTCAGGCCGAATCAAGTGACCAAGACCCCCGTATCATAGAAATCTACTATCCCTATCTTACCAAATCCCCCGGATACATCCAACCAAGAGTACAGGTCGAGATTGGCTGTCGCTCCTTAAGGGAACCTTTTCGATTAAAACCGATAAACTCCTTTGTTGACGAAGAATATCCCGATGCCGAATTTGTCGAGTCTCCAGTAAATGTCCCATCCGTAACCCCTGAAAGGACTTTTTTGGAAAAACTTTTCCTATTGCATGAGGAATTCCAACGTCCCAAGGAAAAGATAAGGGTAGATAGGTTAAGCCGTCATTTGTACGATATTTTCCAATTATCGAAAACGGAATTTGCGGTCAATGCCATCCACGACAAAGGTTTATATGAAACCATTGTAAATCATAGATATGTATTCACAAAACTTGGTGGGGTCGATTATAATCTGCATCGACCTCAGGATATACGGCCCATCCCACCCCCTGAGTATGAGGACGATTGGAAGGCAGATTATAAAACCATGCAAGAGCAAATGATTTATGGGGATTCCCCAGCCTATGAAAATTTGGTCAAAGGAATCCAAGGATTTTTAGAAAAGATGAACGCTTTGAATTGGAGAATGGGAGTGGAATTTCCCTTGCCTAAAAGTTGAGAACAATCTATATTGATTAAATTTATACCATGTCGGAAACCCTATATAAAGTACTGGATTTCAGTCGGCCGATAGACCGACAGTCTTTCGTTGAGGTCATCAGTGAACTGGATGGTCTTTCCCCTTCCCACAAAAAGACCACGCTTTCGGACGAGCAACTGAAAACCCTCATCACGGCCATCTTTACGTATGGGCTTCATTATGACGAGGTATCCGAAGGGCAACGGGAACTGCTGTTAAAGGCAATTCTGGAAGGCAAACAACCACTGTTCGACCTATCCCAAACCTTTGTAAGACATCTGATGAACAATCTGGATAGTCCTGCGATGTTACAGTTGGAAGCACTCCAAAATATCGAATGTGATTTGAAACGGCCATTGTCCAATGAACCGCTAGCGGATTTTGTAGAAATGGAACTATTGGACCAAGCTACGTCATACCGAAAATGGGAATATGGCCGATTCTCCATAGCTTATTTAACAGCGCGTTTTTCGACGCAGGCCCAATGGAAAAAAGTGGAGAAAACCGTGAAAGAAAAGAAACCACGCCCCGAAGCTTATCTCAAAAATTTTGATAAGGAACTGGAAAATGCACGCTATAGTCTCGATGCCCACGAACAAGTACTGCTACATCTTGTCGTAAAGGCAAAGCTCTGGCCTGGGAAGACTACAATGGCCGATTATTTGTTGGCGGGTTCTATAGTGCAACAACACCTGCTCGGCCTCTCCCTTCGGTCCGAAAAACTTGCCAAGGTCTTGGTAAATGCTATAGAGCGAACTCCAAACATAAACAAACGCAGGGGCGGACCTAAATTATGATTCCGTCGGAAAAACTGCTCAGCTATCTGGAAGATTTGGCCAAGAAGGAACATCCCGAGGTCAACGGCAAGGAATATTCCCGGTCACAGGTTTTATTGGCCGAGCGTTTGGTACGTGATGTACAAAATGCAATCGGCATCGCTTCTCAAAAACCGAAACTTTCGCGTAGACGGGCCTTTATCGTCATCTTGGAAGAGCTTTATTACAATGTACCCAAATACCCCGAAGAGCTTACCCTTCAGGGTATCCACCGAAGGGCTTCCCAACGGTTCGAGTATATGAACAGGGACATAAAATCCTTTACCACACCCATGGAGGTGCATCCCAAAGACCCCTGTACTTTTTATGAGGACAACGCCCATGGCAAAGCTCGCTATAGATCTGCATTAAAGCATCTCGTATTGGAATCCCATAGATATTTTGAGGTTCCTGAAGCCGAGGCTTCTCTCAAAACCCTTTTCGAGGACGTAAAACTTTGTTGAATCCATTTACCGTACAACACTCGGTGTACGACAAAGTCCTTACTGAATTGCGATATGTTTTAGGTTTGGCCTAAGTTAATCGGAGGTCACGTAGCAAGCCATGTTTTTGCAAGCAAAAACCGCTCACTTCGTTCGCGAGGCTTGTCGGGGATCCTCCCCAAACCCCTGGATTATGGCACGGCCAAAAAAGGATATTGAATCATTGAAAGCGATACGGGTCAATGTACGCATGACGGTCAATGAATACCTTATAGTTTCTAGAAATGCGGCCACGTTGGGCATGGGCATACCGGACTACATCCGTAAAAAGGTAACGGGCAGACCGCTACCAAGAACCAAGGTGACACCGGAGGACAGACGATTGTTCGTCGAGTTGAGCCGGATCGGCAACAACATCAACCAACTGACCAAAAACGCACATTTGCGTATGCATTCCCCTAAAGACTTGTATCGTCGCTTGGGAGAGTTGCGGCACCTCTTGCATGAATTAAAGTCGAATATCACCAACAAATGATTGCAAAACAGATAAAGGGCAAGGATTTTTATGGACTGTTGGCCTACAACCAACAAAAGGTGGAACTGGGCCAGGCCACTGTGCTGGATGCGAATATAGAATTGGGCAGCCCGGTCGATATGACCAAGGAGTTCAATTTAATTCGGCAGTTACGCCCGAGACTTGGCAAAGCGGTCTATCATGTGTCCCTGAACCTGCCGCCGGGCGATAAGATGCGTGATAGTGAATTCGTTTCGATAGGATTGGATTATCTCAAGGGAATGGGGTTCGATGACAACCAATATATCATGTACCGCCATGACGACCAAAGCCATCAACACATCCATATCGTTGCCAATAGGGTAAAACTATCTGGAGCGCTGGTCAGCGATAGTAGGGACTACGAGCGCAGCGAACGCTTGGTACGCAAGCTGGAAAAGAAATTTGGTCTTTCAGAGCTACCGGACGCAAGCTTGGAAAGAGAGGCGGCACTAACTCAAAAAGAGATAGAAAAATCGCTCCGGACAGGCAAAGCACCGATTAAAAGCCTGCTTCAACATCATTTGAGGGAAGCGTTAAAACGTTCAGCTACTACAGAGGAATTCCTCTATGAATTGCTGTCAAGAAATATCCGGCCAAAATTCAATATCAGCAAGACCACGGGAAGGGTTTCCGGTATCTCCTTCAAATATGAAGAAGTGATTTATAAGGGCAGCAGCCTAGGCCGAAAATATTCATGGAACAACATCATAAAAAAGATCGATTATGAACAAATCAGAGACCGTGCAGTTATTCTCGAAAATAATCATCCAGAACAAGGAAATAAAGGAGTTGTTGCTCCGGATACAGGCCAATCAAGTAACACTATCGGAAAGGCAAAAGATGCTGAGGGAGGGACAGTCCAAATTGGTGGAAAACCAAAATACGATTTGGGAGGCACTCAAAAGGATGGCCTAGATGACGAACCTTTCACTCCGTTCAAAATGGAACTGGAAGATTTCGACCGCAGGAAGCGAAAGAAGAAAAGAAGGAGAACAGGGAAATAAAATAGGGTAGGGTATTATTGGAATTTAATGGGCAACCAGGTAAACATACAGCCACTTAATTTGACCGGAAAGGCATTTTGCGAAAAGCTTGGTGTATCCTATAATGGCCAAATAATGCAAGCTTTACGGGAACTGGGTCTAGTTAGCTTTTTTAAGGTTGGTAAAAAATATCTGTATGCTTATGAGGACATTGATTCGGTCAATCAAAAACTTCGCAGAGGGGAGATTTCGATTAAGGTTGACAATGGTTATTATATTACTTTGAACGAATAGAAGGAAAGGTAGAAAATGGCTTCACAAGATAACATTTTAAAAAAATTTACCTAGCTAAGATTTTGGGCTATATCTAAAAATGATTCGATAATATAATCAGTCTCTTTACAATAAGTGGATTTTGTAAAGAGTCAAATTTTTTTAATGTTACTTAATTGACTTTAAGGACAATTCAAGAATCATGATGAAAAGGCTTAATGTAAAGAGTTTGCAATCTTATCAATTATTATAGGTCATATTTCCTGCCTTTTATTAGGTATGTAAGTTTGAAAATCTAGATTTACATAGCATTTTTCTTCAATTACAAGTCCCCCTATTTAAAGTGCATTACTAGATTCTTAAAATTATCACTAACCCTTCAAATTATTCGGATTTTTTTTATCAGTATAATTAATATTGAAGCTTATATGAGCAGATTAGACTTAGGGGCTAAGCAAGAAAAAGTTCATAAAAATATTAATATGCGGGTGCGGAATTGGTAGACATGGTAGACTTAGGATTTATCCAAATAAAAGTTCTTAAAATATTGAAAAAGCGGGCGTGGTGGAATTGGTAGACACGCCAGACTTAGGATCTAGTGCTTCACGGCGTGGGAGTTCGAGTCTCCCCGCCCGCACTTAAAGCCGAAGATTTCTCTTCGGCTTTTTTATTTCAAAAGCTCACAGAAAATAGGCATGGGTATAACATAGGTACAACATTTCTGCATTCCTCATCTTATAACACGATTTAGTCTTAATTGATTTCAAATGCGAGCATTTTTAAGTTTTACAGCTTTGCTTAAATCTTTTAGCAAATATTTAGAAATAGATAATCCCAAAATTCATTTGCGTTTTTTGAAAGTGTGAAAATTTGTTAAAATTTTGATTGAAATTTATTACTTTTAAAAAATCAAATTTAAGTTTTCCCCCACTTATTTTTTTGATAATCTTAAGTCCACAGTTTTGTGAACCCTATGCCTATGTATAATACAAATGATTTCTATTGATGAAAATTAAATTTTTAAAGGCAAGTAATGGGGATGCTATCTATATCAATCTTTTAGATAAGAATGACCAACCAAGAAATATTCTTGTAGATGGCGGTCGTGAAGCTACTTACTTTGACAGGGTACGAAGAAATGGCCCTTTAAAAAGAGTAATAGATGACATTAAGTATAGGAAAGAAAATATTGATTTGCTCATTCTGTCCCATATAGATAACGACCATATTGAAGGATTTCTGAAATGGTTTGAGCAGGATAAAAAAGCACCTGATTTTATTAAAGAAGTATGGTTCAATTCTGGTGAAGCAATTGCAAGGTATTTGAAAAAACCAAAAAACGATGATTTAGATTTATTCCTTGCTGATGGGTCTAATGTCCTTACTGGTGTAGATGAAGGAATAGAATTTCAAAAGTATCTTGAAAAGCATAATCTTGACCGTGATGGCATCATTAAAGCTGGATTAGAATGGGAAGGTTTCGGTTTAAAAGTCAATATTCTTACACCTACGCATAAACAGTTAGAGAATTTACTTGAACATTATCAGGAAAAAACAGGTGATATAAAATATACCGCAGCAGGAAATGATTGGCACAAAAATCTAAGTGACATAATTTCTGAAGAAAAAAATCCATCTTTCCGATTTAGGCAAGACCGAAGTGAGAAAAACGGCAGTAGTATTACTCTATTAATTTCTTACAGAAATAAGAAGGTTTTACTGCTTGCAGATTCACATCCGAGCGAAGTATGTGCTGCTTTAAAAGATTTTGGCCATTCAAAAGAAAATGCCGTAAAGGTTGAGTTTATGCAAGTATCTCACCACGGCAGTAAAGCTAACAACAATAAAGAGTTGTTTGAGCTGGTAGATACCCAAAATTACATTATCAGTACTAATAGCTCAGGGCACGGCCACCCACATAAAAGTGTCATCGCAAGAATTGTATCTAAGAACCCAAAGGCAACCATCTATTCCAATTATGAGACAGTGGCCAATAATCTTCTCACTGAACAGGATAAAGCGGACTTCCCACAATTACAAGTCAAACTAATTTCAAAGTTTCAAATTTAAAATGAGCATCAATGATTTAAAAAAACATACTGTAAAGGTAGGTTCTGGAAGTGGGTGCGTGTTTCAGCCTATGGATGACGAATACACTTATATATTAACCGCAAAGCACCTTTTTCAAAATAAAAACGAAGAGACTGATGAATTAGAATATTTAAGTGATGGTGCAGAAATACCGTTAACTTTTTTGGATTTTGATGGCAATAAGTGGAATGTTCATTCGGAAACATTCACTATTTGCTTTGAAGAAAATTTCTTTCCTCATCAGAATTCTGATGCGGCAATTTTGAAAATAACATATCGTGCAGGTTTTGATAATATTCATATCAGAAAAAAGTGCCCACAAAACGAATTCTACCTAAGCGGATTTCCAGGAAGACTAAGTCACCAAGATACATTAGGTAATACCGTTGCAACATTTGCAGTTACAAGATTTAAACAATCTGGTGATTTTTTTGATGTTGCTGAGTTAAGTAACCATAATTTAACAAGAGATGAAATCCAAGGCTGTTCAGGTGGTGGTATTATGGCTGTTGATGGCAAATCAAATGTTTTTATAACAGGAATACAAAGTAGGATGGCCACTAATGTTGATTTATCTTTAGGTGAAATCGGATTTGTTCCTATAAGATACTATGAAGATATAGTTGAAATTTATAATGCTGCTGGAAAACTGGTAGAGTTGCTGCCGGTTTTTCTCAAATCATTTGTTTCACTTATTGGCGACACTTTTCAAATGGGCTCAGCACCAATACACAAGGAAGAAGCTGCACTTTCAGACCTTCTCACGGCAAAAGCTGAACTAATTCGACAAAGTGATTTAACACCTTTGGGTCTTAAGAGCTTTATGGGTGACGAACGTCTTTTGGTTAATTGTAAAGACAATGTTGAGCTTCGTCGCAAAAAAGTATGGACTTTTTGGTTAGAGCTGTTGGTGATTTTGAATATCGCTAAAGATAAACTACATAATGCCGAAGACTTAGATGCACTTACCCAAAACATCAGGTTTTTTTATTCCAATACCGATAAGGATTTTTTGGATGAGCATTTACAAGACCTATGGAAAGTTGATTATACTGATTTAGCTGATGGTGGACTTGTGATTTTTGCTTCAAATCAAAAAAGGCAGAGTGCGGTTACCAAGGGTGTACTCGATTTGTGTGATATAGTGCCAAACATATCATCAGCACGCAGAGAATTTGCGAAAGTACAAAACGAAGCTTTTGCTTCTGACGCTATAAATATTGCTGAAACACTTGATTTTCCATTTGACCGTTTTAAATATACCAATATAGCAACATTTAAGGAAGATGCAGCACTGGACCTTGATGAAAAATTTGTTGATATGAAACCAGTAGAGTGTTATCCTTTATTAAAAGAATTATATGAAAGACTCTTACCGTGATATAAGGGAAATATTCAAAAATGATTTTTCTGAGACCACAGTTGAAGTTACTACTGTGGAATTAGAGAAGGGTATAACCCATTGTATTTTTCTTAAAATACCCGATGAAAAATTCTTGTTAGAAAACTGGAAAGCTATAACAAATAATATAGCATTGAATTATCAAAATCATCTTGAAACAAGTTTTGAAAAATGGAATATCTATCTGTTCTTTTTAACGTCGCAAGCTATTGAAGATATTGATTTAAAATATACCATAGAGAACAACACCTTTTCCAGCCGAAAAATTGTTGAAGATGCCTCTCTGTCACAAGAAGCTCTAATTAAGAAACACGTCAACAATGAGCTGACCTTAGAAGCTGATGTAATTAGAAGTGAGTCCGTTGATTTCTTATACGACCCCATAATTTACGATGTCTTGAAAGATAAAAGAATTAAGAAAAAGAACATTTTGCCAGAACAATTAAATCTTGCGTATGATGAGTTAATCACTAAATTTAGAGAGGAAGAAGAATGAAATTCAATTCAGTAGAAATATCAGGTTTTAGGATTTATGACCGTCCAGAAGATGCCAACTTTAATTTTGTGACCGAAGATGGTGAAACTGCGGATTTTGTTTCGCTTTTTGCACCCAATGGTTTTGGCAAAACATCGTTTTATGATGCCGTTGAGTGGGCTGTGACAGATTATGTGGGGCGATTCTGGGTCACAAAAAATACCGAGAAATCGCTTAGGACAATGCGACGTCTTACGTCTGGGCAAATATCACTTTTTAAAAACCGGAATTCCACGAATGAGACTTGGGTAAAAATCCTTGACTCAGAGAATAATGTTTACAAAGAAAACCGCCTTAAAGTCGCTAAACAACGTGCAAACGATGCCAGCTCTAATAGTAAGGATGATAAGAATTTTGCAAGAGTAATTCTTTCGCAAGAATGGATTGCAAGATTTTTAAAAGAGGCTGACGGACAGATTCGCTATAAAAAATTTATGGAAAGTAATCCAGGCCTCAGCGAGGTCGATTTGTACTACCAAAATGTCATTGCACTTTCGGGTGCTAATAATAAAAAGATTGATGTTCTTGAAAAAGACATAAAAGAATTTAAGGGCAGGATTACGGAAACCTCTGATAAAGACTTGTTGGCTACCGTTAATAACCAAATAGCTGTTATCAACAATTTTGAGTTCAATGAAAGACTTGATGTAATTGAGATTACGACTACCAAAAAGCAAGTAACAGATTTTCGGGATGCTCTAACGGATAGAATTACAGACGATACCGAGTTTAAAAAATTAAAAAAATTACTGTCGCACATTCGATTGGCACAGAATGGCGATACCGATTTCCTTTCTCGTAAGCAGTACTTTGAAGCTATAGAGAACTTGGCAAATACGGTTAAGCAACAAATTGTAATAAATGAAAATCTGCTGGATTTCAAAAAACTCGAAGCTACCGCTAATGAAATAAAGCAAAAGGAAAAATCAAAGGCTGAAATTTTGACACGGTTAAAAGCACTTGAAGTTATCCAGAATTTGATTCCCGCTTATAACGATACACTTTCAAAAATCACGTCGAAAAATGAGGTCAAAAACCAACATCAGGAAAAATTAAAGAAACTTCAAACCTATATTGAAGAGAGCAATAGGAAGGTCATAGAGGCTGAAAGTGCCAACAAGAGGTTTGAAAGGCAGCGTTTGAAAATCAATGAGCAATTAGCCAAAATCCCTGAACTTAAAAACAACCTTGAGTCGCTTGTAACTTCAATTAAGTCTTTAAAAGAAAAAATTGAGCCTCAGCACAAAAAAGTTTCTAAATCGCAAACTGCATATTCTAAGCTTGAGGAAGAGATTGATGAACTTGAAAAGGTTATCCAAGAATTTGATTTGGGTCAATATTCGGAAACAAGCCTTGGTAAGAATCAAGAACAGATAAAGAACCTGAAACAGCTTGAAACTTTGGAAGCACTAAGGTTGGGGTTTAAGAAAGAGTTAGAGTCAATACAAGAGAACATCGATTCGCAAGAATCACTCAATAAATCCCTTAATGAGTTTATTGCTTCTGGTCTTGCCATTGTGAACCAGCAGGAAACCGACACTTGCCCGCTCTGCGAACAAACCTATGATAATTATCAAGCTCTGGCAGATAGAATATTAAACAACAATGCGCTTTCTACCTCTATAAAAACCTTACTGGATGAGCGCTCAAAAAAACAATCGGAAATAAATGAAAATGTAGGTACAGCAGATAAGCTATACGAAAACATCAAGCAGTTTTACGTAAATAAGTTGGCCGATTTACAAAATCGACTAAAACGTGCTGAAGAAACAAAGGAAAGTGAAGAACGTGTTCTCGATGAGCTAACAAAGCATCTAAATGCAGAAAATGAGAGGCTTCTCGACTTAAAATCAAATTTTCAAGATGAATCCATAGATGCCTACCAGAAAAAGCTTAAAGCAGAAATAGAGGTTGTACAGACTTCCAAAGCATCTGGTGAAGAACAAATCAAAAAAACCAAAGAAGCACATCAAAAATTAGAATCTGAGAAGATTGAACTTTCAGAGAAGATAGAACTATTGAATTCCGAAATCAATGATTTAGCAAATGATAAAGATTATAATGAAGTTGCCCAGTGGTTGGATATCAACGACCAGGGTGAAGAACAAATAATTGATTTTGTTAGTGCCAAGATCCAAAAAACCAAGGATGAATCCAAAGAGTTAGATGAAGCTCTTTCAACTCTAAAAAAAGAGATAAAAACGCTCGATGAAAAACTCAAAAAACTTAACGAAGAACAACTCAAGGAAAATTTAAATGAAGTAGAGAAAAAACTTCAGGATTTGGAATCCCGTGTTGGGGCTTATCAAAACCATCTTGAAGATAATCTTCTAATAAAAACAAGTAGCCTAACGAATGAAACGCTCAATAGTTCCCTAAAAACCCAGGAAACTGAAACAAAAGAAAAGATAAGCCAGCACGAGCAATACGTAATCGAGGTAAATAAACTTAAAGGCTACTCTGAAAACATTCTGCCATATTTACAATCCGAGCAGGCAAAATTAGATTTGGCCAATACACAAAAGGAACTGAAATTTTTGCACGATAATGTGCGCAAATCTCTAAATGCTGAAATTGAGAAAACCAAAAATCATTTGGACCAAAGAATTAAGGACTTCTTTTACGAAGATTTAATCAATGAAATTTACGGGAAGATTGACCCTCACCCAACGTTCAAAAATGTTAAGTTTATCGCAACTTTTAGTGGTGATAGCCCAAGTCTCGATGTTTACGTGAAAGGTGGGACAGAAGAGAATGATGAAAATAGTCTTATCCCGAATTTATATTTCAGTTCAGCCCAGATAAATATTTTGAGTCTTAGCATCTTTCTGGCTTCTGCACTTAATTCAAAAACTTATGACTGTATATTTATCGATGACCCAATTCAATCTATGGATAGCATAAATGTACTTTCTACCATAGACTTATTGAGAAGTATTGTTGTAAATAATAAAAAGCAAATCATTCTCTCTACACACGATGAGAATTTTCACAATCTTTTAAAAATGAAAATTCCTTCTAAACTTTTTAAGTCAAAGTTTTTGGAACTCGAAAGTTTTGGAAAGTTAAAATCAACCCAATTGGGTAATGAACCTCTATACTCAAAGGCCTGAAGCATTGTCGTGATTATAAGTTCACTTGGGAATGACTATAAATGTACTTGTACCTGTTTTTTGTATTTTAAGAGCAGTCTTGTAAAATTAGAGCTCTTTCTTATACTTTTATCCAAAGCGTATATTAATAAAATATGGGAGCTACTTCGGCATTAAAAGGATACAGGACACAATTTCTATACTCACTATACAGAATACTTGTCGACTATGATAAGGGCTACGTTTTTCGAATCGAAGGGGGGTATGAAGATATTGACATACTAGACAACCAAAGAGAATATGTGGAGTCTGTCCAAATAAAAAATAAAAGCGGAAACTTAAGTTTTTCTGATTTGTTTACAGCGAGTGATTCGTTTTTCAAACGAGCATCTAAGTTATCGGCTAAGAGTAATGGCGTAAAAATTAAGATTGTCTCCTTCGGAAGCGTAAGTGAAGAATTGAAGAATGATAAAATTCTTGCAAAAAAATTAAAGAAGAAGAGATTTAAGGATGAAACTATCAAGAGAATACTTGATACCTATCAACTACCAGAATTAGTAAATGAAGAGCATTTAACCTCTCAGGTTTTACAACGTTTAAAAGAGTTCAATGTTTTTACCGACCCTAGTATTGCTTTAGAACTTTTATTATTTTGGATTTACCGTTCTGGCGAAAATCAAAGGGATATCCTGGGTAAGGATTTTGTAAGTAATCTAAATAGAATTGGCCAATTTATAAGTGAACAAAAATCTTTTCAAAATCAATTTGGTAAATCCATACATCCAATTACCCTAAAAAATCTTTTAGATGAAGATGTCCAAACTCTGAAGAAGACATTTTACTATGGGATTTCTGCTAAATATGAGCATATTCTTGCTGATTTGGATGTAGTTCGGGAAGAACAATTGGACTTGATAAAAATTGCATTTCATAGGAGTAATATTGTTTTTATACACGGAGCTTCAGGTCAAGGAAAAAGTACATTAGCCTATAGATACATACATGATTATTTAGAATCAAATGCTGTATACGAGCTTAGACTTTCCAAGAACGAAAACGAGGTTTATCAGACTTTGAATACTCTTGAGGCAATGAGTAAAGGGTTAAACTTCCCCATTACTGTCTATATTGATGTAGAACCTCAAAACAACAATTGGAACAGCATTTTAAGAGAGCTTTCAAATAAAGAAAACGTCAACTTTTTAATCACAATCCGCCAAGAAGATTGGAATAGGGTGGTCTTAGGCGAGGACTATGAATTCCAGGACATTGAACTGGTTTTTAACAGAAACGAAGCCAAGGTGATATATGATTCTCTTTCCTCGTATCGGACTGATTTGAAGTTTACCGATTTTGAAGACTCCTGGCTAGAATTTGGGATGGGCGAAATGTTGTTGGAATACGTTTATCTAATTAATGAAGGAGATACACTAAGAATTAGGTTAGACAATCAAGTACGTCGGCTGGAGAAAGAGAAAAAGGTTGATGAACTAAAGATTTTAAAATATGTGTGCATTGCTGATACGTATGGCGCTAAACTTGACTATCTAGAGCTTCTGAAATTTCTAAAAATAGATAGAACCCTTTCCAATTCATACGTGCAATTGTTGGAAAAGGAATATCTATTAAAATACTCAAGAAACAAGAAATTTCTAACCGGTCTGCACCCAATCCGATCTAAGCTTTTGTACGATATTTTAATTGAAAATAATGATTTCGATGATAAAAACCAGTATATCAGTAATTTATTGAATATAATTGACGAAGATGATTTGCATAAGTTCTTATTGAATAGTTACATGAATGGCTATGCGGTTGAAGATTCCATACAATGGCTAAGTATAATTGATTTCAAATCCTGGGCGGGATTCCTTAATTCTTTTAACTCTTTATTATGGAAAGGAGCTCATGATTATACTTTGATTACAAACCAAGAGGTATTCGAAGATGCATATACACTTTTGAAAGGTGCTTGGTGGATATTTGTTTTTGTGGATTTCACTGAGATGCTGACATCAAAATCCCAACTTGATTTGCTTGATATTCTCCACAAGAATCATGAAGGCCCTAATAAAAGGAAGGCACAAATAGAGAGGTTAACCGCGCGACTAACACCAAAAGATGAGGTTTTTAAGTATTGTAACTCTTGGCTGCAAAATTACAGTCAAATTGACATAACGCCGACGGAAGTGGATGATTATAAAAATCTCGGTGAGTTATTGTTTTGGCTCGGGCATCTAAAACTACAAACTACCATACCACTTAAGGAAAATGACTTACTAGAATTTTTTGAACGTGGGACAGTAGATATAGAGATTAAATCTTTATTCCTTTTAGGTTTAAAATCATATAACTATTTCATTGATAAAGTGGAATTAAAGATTAAAATAGAGGAAATCTTCATAGCCAATTTCCGAAAACTCTTTAACATTCCATTTTTTACTGATAATGGGAAAGAAATATCGTCTAAATTCTTTTTTGACTTAACAACAGCTTATCATGATAATAAGCTGGAAAACAAACAATTTTCAGACGGCGGGATAATTGATGTTGATTTTGAAAACCTAATTGATTCTTCAAACATATTTCATGAAAGTACAACTAGGATATTAAATATGTTGAGACAAGCTTTTCCAGATAGAAATAAGTTTCAAATTAATGGAATTGGTTACAACCCTACGGGTATGGTTTCAGACCATGATCCTACCTCAAAAAACATTTCCATCGAAAATTTACCCCTTCATTTTCTTACCGGGTTAAATCGTTTGATTATCAATTTTGTTGATTATCAATACAGAACGGAGAATTGGGAAGAATACATAGAGAAAATACTTGATGACAGAAGAATACATTACAATGCTTTATTAGAGTTCAGAAAGGGCATTGTTATGTACTTTAAAAACGAAAATAATGGTCTTAAGTTCTTAATAGAAAATGAATCTTTAATAAAGCAGCCATTATCAGAAGTGGAAAATCAAAAACTGCCAAAAAGTGTTGCGGATAAGTGGTGTTATTTAGGTGACGACATAAAAAAGAAAGAAGACTACAAAAACGTCAAGGTTGCGTACAGTGCTTTTAAATATAGAAATTTCACCTCAATAAAAAGGGACTTTTTTACTAGTATAAGCAACTATATTAATCGTTCTTATGAGGAAATTTCAAATTCGTTAAAAAGACTTAATGGCAAAGGTGCAGAAATAGAAAACGAAAACCTGCGAAACTTAACCGAAGTTATTTTGAGTGATTCTTTCAAAAACCAAGTAGCTTTTCAAGAAGAACTTGCCGACAAGTTTGAAAAGTACTATGACTCAAAAGAATTGCTAACTCTTGCAGAAAAGGAGAAGAATTTGTTATTAACTCATATAACCATTTGGAAAGCATTTCTTTATTCTCCCCATAGATACCAACCAAGTATTTTGAAATCAGCTCGATTGAGATTTGAAAAAACTATTTTGGATTTAAGAAAACGAATATTGAAAGAGACTAGGAATCACTTTTCAGGTTCGAATCTTTACGGCGAACTGATTACAGACACTGATAACAAAAATTTAATCTTTTTGTTGAACGTAACTATTGAAAATTCAATGGATGCGGTTTGGTCCTTCGTCGATTTGATTTTAACAATCTTCGGTTCAACCCATCATTCATCTTTGAAAAACCTAATTTTATCCCTGAAATTTGAGACTGTAACTCTTGTTCAGCTAGTCGACGGTAAACCGATCCATGACAAGTTTTTTGAAGTTTCTACTTCAAAACTAAGTTATATTCAAACCAAAGTTAATGAGGGCTATGAGTTTACAAGCTTATTTGAAATATTTAATATCCCAAAGGACACAAACAAAGAATTTCTAAGAGAAAAGGATATTTTCTTTTGGAACGATATAATACCGGAAATCAAACTATATGAGGAATGTTATCAAACGATAGCTACTCTGCAATATTTAGATACACACCTAGAACAGATTAAATTAAGTTTTGAGAATGTTGATGAAATTGGTAACGGCATAGTTCAAAATTATTTTAGCAACATTCAAAAGGGAGTCTTAACCGATGTTGGGCGTGAAATAGAGCTAAGGATTGATAAATTGAGCGATCATTTAATTAACAACGCCGATAACGAATCCAAATTTGATTTTGAAGAATTAAAGTCAATTTGTAAAGACATAAATAAATTAACCAATGTAGATATGGCTCAATTTAGCCTATCAGACGTGCTTTCCAAGGTTCCAGAAATAGAAAAATTATATATGATTTTTGTTCAGGATAAAATTGACGAATTTAAAGATTTGTTGCCTTAGCACATTTAATATTTGGGAACTGGTGGTTATTTCGGAGTAATGGTGCCACCCATTTCGGTCAAATGGACTTATAATATCTACGCGACTTAGCACAATTATGGCACACGTTAGAGCATTAACTAGGGTACAATTCTTTCATCGGTTATCAGCCTGCTTGAATAAATATTAAATTCTTTATAGAGTGCACCTTTTGGAAAAGTGTTTTGAATATAAATGTCCTTAAAGGTTTTCAAAGAGGTAGAAGCTTCTAATTTTAGAATAAATGGTTGTGTTAATTGATGATTTTTATGAATGAGCAGCGTAAATTGACTACGATGAATCGCCGGCTAACCAAACAATCGATTCATTTCTTCCGCTTCCTCTTTGTGATAGAAATCTTTTAAATAATGCTGGGTTGTTGATAATTTGGTATGACCCAATAGTTTAGAAATCATCAATATTCCAGTATTGGATTTTACCGCGAAATCTGCAAAAGAATGTTTGGCCATATGCATACTCACCCCTTTTTTAATGCCTGCTTTTTTACACGCAATTCTCAATGATCGGTTGGCAGCGTTGTTTGAAATATATAGTCGATGTTCAATTTCTTCGGCCGATTTGTCTTCCATACCATAGAGTGGAGGGAAGACGAACGTTTCATCCTTACCTTTGTATTTCTCTATTATATCGATTGCCTTAGGGGTAACTGGCAAAGTTCTTTTCGCACCGGCACGAGTTTTAGATTTTCCCATGGTGTAGACAATCTCATTCCCGATGATATTTTCCCATTTGAGTCGGCATACGTCGGAGAAGCGCATGCCGGCGGTAAAAAAAGAAAATAAAAACATATCCCTAGCCTTAGACATCCCTTTGTGATGCGCTGGAATTTCTAAATCTGAAAGCTTTTTGATTTCATCGAATGTAAGGGATTCTTTCTCCGTATTCTCGGTAACAATTTGATAACCTTTTATTGGGTTTATTTTGATGATGCCAATGGCAACTGCCTTATTCAGAACCGCATATAGCGATTTAAAGTTGGAGGCAACTGTATTTACTTTGTTTCCTTTCTCAAGCATCCATTGTTCATAATCTTTAGCAAACTGAACTGATAAATCTGAAAATGAAACGTGATTTGCAAACTCCTTCAACTTTTTTATATACTTCTGCTGGGTATTGGCCGTACGTATTTTTCCTTTTAGTCTGGCCTCATCCACTATCTGTTGATAGAAATCCAAGAAGGAACTGGAGTCGTACTTTTGGGCATTTTTGTAAAGGAAAAGAAGTCTTTTCGCTGAAATGCCCTCATTTTCATAATACAGTTTCTGAAGTGAAAGTAAAAGGGTGTTTAAACTGGTGTTTAATTTTTCCTCTATAGGATGACGCTTGATTTTTTTTCTTTTATCGTCCCATTGAGTTCTTCTAACGGAGATTCCTGAATCTAAATATTGTACATCCCTATTAGAGGTCTCCATCTTGAGCCTTATCAATTGCGTGCCATTTTTCTTGACGTAAGAAGAAAGATAGAAATTAAGGTTCATTTTAATTAGTTCGATATTAGTTCGAAAACCAATCAAATATAAACAAAAATAAAGGAATATAAACTTTTTATGAGTTGTTGAAAAACAGTGTTATAGTAGTAGGTGTAAGGTTTAATGCTACTTATTCCTGCATGGTATGATATACGTTCTGTACATCATCATCTTCTTCGATTTTTTCCAACAATTTTTCTACATCAGCGACCTCTGCTTCCGTTAATTCTTTTGTCACTTGAGGAATGCGTTCAAAACCAGAAGACAATATTTCTATACTGCGATTTTCTAATTCTTTCTGAATGGCTCCAAAGCTTTCAAAAGGAGCATAGATTAGCAGCCCGTCTTCATCTTCGAAAATCTCTTCGGTACCAAAATCTATCATTTCGAGCTCGAGCTCTTCAGGGTCGATACCCTCAGCTGCAATGCGAAAGTTGCAGGTGTGGTCGAACATGAACTCAACAGATCCAGAGGTGCCTAGACTACCGTCACATTTATTGAAATAACTACGTATGTTGGCTACCGTACGGGTATTGTTGTCTGTTGCCGTTTCTATGAGAATCGCAATTCCGTGAGGTGCATAACCTTCAAAAAGCACTTCTTTGTAATCGCCCTGACTTTTATCGGACGCCCTTTTGATAGCTCGCTCAATATTGTCTTTGGGCATGTTGACAGACTTGGCGTTCTGTATTACTGCTCGCAGTCTCGAATTGGAATCTGGATCAGGCCCTCCTTCCTTTACGGCCATAACAATATCTTTGCCAATACGAGTAAAGGCCTTGGACATTGCGGCCCATCGTTTCATTTTACGTGCTTTTCGAAATTCAAAAGCTCTTCCCATAATCTATTATTGCATTAAATTGATACGGACAAATTTAAGAAAATTTAAGAACGAAAAAGAGCAGTACTCGAGTAAGTACCAAGATATTACTGATTTTGGTATAACTAATTGTCTGACAGTGTTTTTGTTTTGACTTCAAAGAGATGTCCACCTCAAAAACAACATGGGCTGCGTGTCATATTTATTTTTTAGAGGGGCAGTATCGCCAACGGATGCTATACACCTTCAATAATCTTCTCGATGGCGTGGGCCAAAACAAAGTCTTTTTCAGTTACTCCCCCTGCGTCATGTGTACTTAAGCGTATGTTCAAAGTATTATATACATTGTTCCAATCAGGATGATGGCCTTGAACCTCACATTCAAACGCAATGTGGGTCATTGTTGCGAAAGCTTCTCGAAAATCTTTGAATTCGAACGTGGTTTCAATTGCCTCGTTCACATATTCCCAGCCCTCAATTTTGTCTAGGCGTTCTTCTATGGTTCGTTCTGATAATTTTTCCATTGTACTAATCGATTTTTAATTTGTTGTTATCTATATTCGGGGTTTTCAAATGCCCATCGGGAACCGGTGTCCCAAGCTTTTCTTGAATTTCCATGGCTTGGGTAGCCTTCTTTCTCTTTTAGAATTTTCGCCAAATGTAACAGATTATATGTCATAAATGTAGTATTTCTGTTGGTGAAATCGTTTTGCGCTGCATTTGATTCCTTGTCTAAATAACTTGGGCCGGGCCCAATTTCACCGATCCACCCACAATCGCCTTGGGGAGGAATAGAATATCCTAAATGTTGTAAGGCATACAATATGCCCATAGCGCAATGTTTGACCCCGTCTTCATTACCCGTTATTATAGTTCCGCCTACCTTTCCGTAGAACAAATATTGTCCTTTGTCGTTTTGTTTTCCAGACATTGCGTAAAGCCGCTCGATTACCTTTGTACATATTGACGAACGCTCACCCAGCCAAATAGGAGTACCTAAAATTAAAATGTCAGCCGCAAAAATTGTTTTGAACAGCTTGGGCCATTCATCTTTATCGGCTCCTTCTTTTGTCATATCGGGTTGCACCCCATAAGCAATTTCATAGTCAACGGCCCGAATAGTTTCTACCGATACGCCTTCTTTTTCCATGATTCGCTGTGAAACGTCTATCAAGCCTTGTGTATGGCTTTGTCGAGGAGATTTTTTTAAAGTACAATTGACATAAACGGCTTTGAGGCCACTGAAATCTATCTGGTCATCCATCATAACTCATGTAAGTTTAATCTTTTAAAGTTACTAAAATTACGAACTGCTACTGTGGTAGATATGATATGCGTTCATAATTTAGCGGTATGAACACGGAGCTAACCCGAAATGTGATGATCTATAATGTCTTGGCTGCTAAATTGTAAGTTTTTTGGAAGAATATTGTCTTTGGGAAGAACCGCAAGGTACCGTTCGTCGTTGGTGGTATATATTCTTTTAAAGATAGGATTGAAATGGCCTATGCGATCGACAACTTCGCTAATGAAGTCTTCATGGTGCACCAAATCATTGCACCCTAAATGAAACACACCTGTTTTATTTCTATTGATTAAATAATGAATTTGTTGGGTGAATTTGTCATCATTGGTGACGTTTATAACCAGATTTGGAAAAACTTCTACGGGTTCATTCCCCCAAATGGCCTGTTTAATCTGTTTTATTCGTGGAGAGCCATTGCCGAAGACCATGGGTACGCGAAGAATGGTCGTTTTCTTTTTGGGCAGACGCAACAACATGTTCTCAATCTTTATTTTTAACCTTCCATAAACACTCTCTGAAAGTGTTTTGTCATTTTCATAGGAGGGGTATTTGCTATAAGCGTCAAAAACGTTGGCGGAAGAAATAAAGTAAAGCTTACAATCGTCTCTTTTTTTCAGGTATTCGACAATGTGTTGGTGTGCCAGTATTTGAGCCGCAAAATTACCCCGTATCGCCGAAATAATATATTGGGGGTTTACCTTTTCAAGCAATTGAACCACATCATCCTCGTGCATGTCGTACTTAAAGAACTTTTGATTGCTCTCGAAAGCCCGACGGGCCGAATTATAGGTTCCATAAGTGTCATAATAGTTGTAGAGTTCTTTATAAAGCGCATTTCCTAAAAACCCGCTTCCACCTAATATGAGTATTTTTTTTGACTGCAATAGTTAAAATATTGATTGACCGGTTGCCGTGGTCAGTTTTTCCAAAGCTTCCATACCTAATTTTGAGTTTCCTTTTGGATTGAGTCCGGGGGACCAGGTGGCTACGCAATATTTCCCGGGTAAGACCGCAACAATACCACCACCAACACCACTTTTGCCGGGTAGGCCCACCTCAAAGGCAAACTCTCCTGCTTCATCATAAAAACCGCAGGTAAGCATGATAGAATTAATTCGTTTTACCTGTCTTAGTGTGAGTTGTTTTTGTTCACGTTGACAAAGACCTCGGTTCATGAACATAAAAAATACCTTTGTCAATTGTTCGCATGTCATTTGAAGAGAACATTGATGAAAGTAAAAATCCAATACCGTCTCAACATCATTCTTTAAATTACCATACGATTTCAACAAATTTGCAGCGGCATAGTTTCTGAATCCGGTCTCCTTTTCAGATTTTGCGATGGTCTTATCAAAATCGATGGTCTGGTCATTGCACAAATCTCTTACGAATTTTAGAAAATCGGCTTTTGGATTTGAAAGTTTAGTAACCAATACATCGGCGACTACAATAGCTCCCGCATTGATTAGGGGGTTTCTAGGAATACCATTTTCCATTTCTAAAAGCGATAGATGGTTGAACGGGTCACCTGAAGGCTCCACATCTACACGCCGCCATAAATCTTCGCCAACCATAGCAATGGCCTTGGCAAGGGTCAGTACTTTTGAAATACTTTGAATAGAAAATTTTTCTGTGGAATTACCAGCTCCAAAATCATTTTTTTGGGCATCCACCAAATGGATACCGAATTTATAGCGATCAACTTTGGCAAGTTCTGGAATATAGGTTGCCACCTTGCCTCGATCTTCTGTCGATTGACAGCCAGAGGCTATATGGTCCAAAATTAGTTGATAGTCTATCGTCATACATTATAGAAAGGTAGTTTTACAACGGTCGCAGGTACCAAATTCTTGCGTATCTGCACATTTATTTTGGTGCCTGTTGTCGAAAGATTTGCGGGGACATAGCCGAGTCCGATACCTTTTCCTATCGAGGGAGACATCGTACCTGAAGTAACCGTACCTATTTTTTCACCTTGAGGGTCAACAATATTATAACCATGCCTTGGAATACCTCTTTCCTCTAAAGCAAACGCAATAAGTTTTCGTTTAGGGCCCTGTTCTTTTTCCTTTTTCAAGGTATCGCTGTTGACAAAATCTTTGGCAAACTTGGTGATCCAACCCAAACCCGCTTCTAAAGGTGACGTTTCATCGTTGATGTCATTTCCATAAAGACAATACCCCATTTCTAATCGAAGGGTGTCACGTGCGGCGAGACCAATGGGCTTTATGCCATGAGCTGCACCAGCTTCGAATACCTTGTCCCAAACCTGTTTTACTTCTTCATTTTTGCAGTAGATTTCAAAACCACCAGATCCAGTATACCCTGTTGCCGAAATGATCACATGTGGTATTCCGGCAAAATCGGCAACGACAAAATTGTAGAACTTGATGGCTGATAGGTCAACAGAGGTTAGTGTCTGCATAGCTTCTACTGCCTTAGGCCCCTGAATAGCCAAAAGCGAATAGCCTTCCGAGATATTCCGCATATCGGCATTAAAATCAGTATTGTATTTCGATATGTGATTCCAATCTTTTTCAATATTAGCTGCATTTACTACTAATAAATATTGGTCTTCTTTCAAACGGTAAACAATAAGATCATCTACAATGCCGCCCGTTTCGTTTGGCAAGCAACTGTATTGTGCTTTTCCGATGGTCAATTTAGAGGCGTCGTTCGAGGTCACTTTTTGTATCAGATCCAAAGCGGTGGGGCCACTGATTAAAAATTCTCCCATATGGGAAACATCAAAAACACCAACACCCTTGCGCACGGTTTCATGTTCGGCATTTACACCCTCGTAAGAAACGGGCATGTTATAGCCGGCAAAAGGTACTATTTTGGCACCAAGAGCTTCGTGGGTCGCAGTGAGGGCGGTATTTTTCATAGGTAAAGAATGTTTATGGTTTTTACTTTCTCTTCAAGTTCGTGGTTGATAGCCGTCGATTTTTGAAAGGCACCGGTCTTTGCTATATTTCAACCTTTAGGCTCGGCAAAGCTATAGAATATATAAAGGATACAAAAATAGCGGTTGGTAATGTTTTGCAAAAAAAACAGGGAGTACTAGAAACGAGATTAATTCAAGGCGAAACTCTCTCATTTTCTTTATAAGATTTTATATGGCTTACTTTCAATATGGAAACAAAGGGGGCGTTCACCCCCTAAATTAGTTTCTTAGAAGAAAAGTTTTGAGCTCGTCATATTCTTTTATTTGGATAAACTTTTTCTCTTTGTCCATCACCTTTTGAATTTGTGCTGGAATTTCAAGTGATTTTCCGATGGTTTCCTCTACAATATCCAAGAATTTAACGGGATGCGCCGTCTCTAAAAAGATACCAAAAGTGTCGTGATGCTCTGACTGATATTTTTTTAGCCCGAGATACCCTACCGCACCATGCGGGTCGGCAATGTAGTTGTTTTCCTTATATATATCCTGCATGGCCTTTTTTGTTTCTTCATCGGTAAAAGCGAATGAAGAAAGATTTTGGTTCAATGCCTCAAAATTATCTTGATATAAATGTCGAATGCGTATGAAGTTACTAGGGTCGCCTACGTCCATAGCGTTGGAGATGGTCGCCGTTGAAGGTTTCGGATTGTAATTTTGTGTACGCATAAATTCAGGCACGGTATCATTGACATTGGTCGACGCTATAAAATGTTTTACAGGCATGCCTAACCGTTGTGCAACCATTCCTGCGCAGATGTTTCCAAAATTGCCGCTGGGTACAGAGAACACAATTTCTTTTCCTTTAGATTTTACTTGTTTGTAGGCTAAAAGAAAATAGAATAATTGAGGAAGCCATCGTGCAACATTAATAGAATTCGCTGAGGTCAGCTGCATTTGCTCAAGCAGTTCTTTATCTAAGAAAGCTGTTTTTACCATTTCTTGGCAGTCATCAAAAGTGCCGTCTACGCTTAAGGCAGTAATATTTTGCCCAAGTGTGGTCAGTTGTCTTTCTTGAATATCACTAACTTTTCCTTTTGGGTATAGAATGACCACTTTCACTCCAGGTACGCCCAGAAATCCATTGGCTACGGCTCCACCAGTATCACCCGATGTGGCTACGAGTACAGTTACTTCTTGGTTCTGGTTTTCTGAAAAATACCCTAGACAGCGTGCCATAAAACGAGCGCCGACATCTTTAAAGGCCATGGTCGGGCCATGAAACAATTCTAAGGTGGCTACATTTTTTTCAATTTGAACGACTGGAAAATCAAAATCGAGTACCTCTTTCAAAATATTTTTTAAAGTGGCGTCGGGCAGGTCATCTTGAACATACTGATGAATAGCCTGAAATGCTATTTCAGTAGTCGATAGCTTTTCAATATTCTCGAAGAAGGATGCGGGTAACGCTGAAATACTTTCCGGAAAGTATAATCCTCGGTCGGGTGCTATTCCTTTAATAACCGCGTTTTTAAATGATACGTTAGCGGCTTTCTTGTTTAGACTGTAAAAGTTCATGGTTATGCTAAGATTTTTTATGTGGGGTGTTCATACCCCCATACTTCCTTGTTGGTTTTGAAGCAATTTTATTCCCATACTATTGATTTTAGACACGTGAACATCATTTTCCACAGCTATTTCCCCATATATCTCTTTCATTACTTGGGCTACTTTTCGTGCTGTGTCCTCTCCTTTACTAAAGGCAAAAATAGAAGGTCCTGAACCAGATATGCCACAACCAAGGGCTCCTGCCTTCAAGGATTCTGATTTTACCTTGTCAAATTCGGGAATCAACATAGAGCGTATGGGTTCAACAATATGGTCTTCTAAAGATCGACCTATCAAAGCGTAGTCGTTTGTAAACAACCCTGCGATGAGTCCGCCGACATTGCCCCATTGCTTGATGCCATCCTCCAAAGAAATCTTTGTCTTCAATATTTTTCTAGAATCGGATGTTTTTACTTCTATTTGTGGGTGTATCACGGTAGCCCATAACTCATTGGGACTGTTTATCGGAATTATATCCAAAGGATTGTAACTACGTACCAAGGTAAAACCGCCGAATAGGGCAGGGGCCACATTGTCGGCATGTGCGACACCACTGGCTAAACGTTCGCCTTCCATCGCAAACTTTACCAAATCCAATTGCGAAAATGGTTTGCCCAATAATTCGTTCATGCCCCAAACAGCACCTGCAGAACTTGCCGCGCTGCTTCCGATACCACTTCCGGCCTTAATTTTTTTAAAGATTTCTATTTCAAATCCGCCTTCATAAGTACTCGCCGCTAATAAAGCTAGTCCCGCTACTCCAGCCACATTTTTATCGGTTTCCATCGGTAAATCTTGCCCTGTTAATTTGGTGATGTGTATACCACTTTCAGGTACTTTGCGTATAATCATTTCATCACCAACAGAGTCAAGCGCTACGCCGAGCACGTCAAATCCACAAGAAATATTGGCTATGGTTGCTGGGCTGAAAAGGCGTATTTCATGATTGTTCATAAGCTTCCTATTGCTTTTTGACATATGTTTAGAAATTCCCGATTCTAATAATATCGGCAAAAATTCCCGAGGCGGTGACATCGGCTCCTGCACCGGCACCTTTTATAATCATAGGCTGATTGGGGTAGCGTTCTGTATAAAAGAGCACAATATTATCACTGCCTTCCAAATTATAAAAGTCATGTCCCTTGGGAATATGCTGTAGTCCCACACTTGCTTTTCCATTCTCAAACTGGGCAACATATTTTAATTTGCTGTCGGTATCGGCGGCAGCTTTGTACATTTCCTGAAAAGAGGCCTCGTGTTTTGTTAGGGAGTCAAAGAAATCTTCATTCGTTGTAGTGGCCAAACTCTCTTCGGGTAAAAACGGCTTGTTCCCTATATCCTCGATATCTAGTTGATTTCCACTCTCTCTCGCCAAAATTAAAATTTTGCGCATCACGTCGATACCGCTGAGGTCAATTTTTGGGTCAGGCTCTGTATATCCTTCCTCTTGAGCTTGTTTTACCACATCGTGAAAAGTGGTTTTGCTATCAAAATTATTAAAAACAAAGTTTAAACTACCTGATAAAACGGCTTGAATTTTTAGAACCTTATCGCCAGAAGCGATTAAATGTTTTAAGGTGTCTATTATTGGAAGACCAGCGCCTACATTGGTCTCGAAAAGAAAAGGGGCATTATATTCACGGGCCAAATTCTTTAAGTCGATATAATTGGTGTAATTTGATGAACAGGCAATTTTATTGCAGGTTACTACCGAAATGCTGTTCTTTAAATAAGAGGCATAGGTAGAAGCAACTTCGTCACTGGCCGTATTATCAACAAAAATGCTATTGCGATAATTAAGTCGATTGATCTTGTCAAAAAACAGGGCTTTGTCAGCTTTTTCGCCGTTTTTTAAAACTGCTTCCCAATTTTTCAAAGAAATACCATCTTCATCGAAAAGCATATTACGGGAGTTCGAGATGCCGATAACCCTAATATTCAATTTTAGGTTTTCTTTTAAATACTTACGCTGTTGTTGAATTTGATTTAGGAATTTAGAACCTACATTGCCCACACCCATAACAAAGAGGTTGAGTTGCTTTATATTTTCCTCAAAAAACTCTTCGTGCAGGGCATTCAGCGCCTTTTTTACATCTTCTTTTTTTATTACTGCCGAGATGTTCCGTTCCGAGGCACCTTGGGCGATGGCCCGAATGTTTACGTTGTTCCTTCCTAGGGTACTGAACATCTTACCGCTCAGGCCTTGGTGACTTTTCATATTGTCTCCAACGAGGGCAATAATGGCCAGATTACGTTCTGCGATTACGGGCCAAATCTTTTCACGCTCGATTTCATATTCGAATGCCAGATTAACAATTTCCACTGCTTTTTCGATATCACTATCCGATATGCCCACGCAAATAGAATGCTCTGACGAGGCTTGGGTAATAAGAACCACACTGATATCATGAAGCGATAACACTTCGAAAAACCGCTTTGAAATACCGGGAATACCCACCATTCCGGGGCCTTCTAAAGATAATAGGGCGATATTTTCTACATGGGTAATGCCGCGAACCGTTTTTCCTTTTTCCGTTTTATTCTTGGTGATGAGTGTTCCGGCACTCTCGGGATCAAAGGTATTTTTTATATGGATGGAAATTCCTTTGGTCAAAACTGGTTGAATCGTTGGCGGGTACAATACCTTGGCTCCAAAATGGGACAGTTCCATTGCCTCTTCATAAGATATATGGGGTATCGCGTGCGCCTGTTTTACAATTTTAGGATTTGCAGTATACATGCCGCTAACATCGGTCCAGATTTCTAGGACTTCAGCATCGAGGGCCGCGGCAATAAGGGCGGCCGTAAAATCAGAACCGCCACGACCTAAAGTTGTTGAGTTACCGTTGATTGAGGAAGCAATAAAGCCCGGAACTACGATTATCTTGTTTTTTGTTTCCCCCAGTATCTGTTTGCATAGCTTATTGGTAGTTTTCGTGTCAACGACTGCTTTGCCATTAAGGTCGTTGGTCTTTATGAACTTCCTGCTATCCAGATAGACAGCGTCTAACTGTTGCTCCGCAAAAAACTCAGCGATACTATATGAAGACAGTAATTCTCCGTAACTAACAATCTTATCGGAGAGGCGTGGAGTAATCTCACCGATTAGATATGCTCCTTCCAATAGAGTTTCGAGTGTGTTGAGGTCGCTCTTTACTTTGCTCAGAGCTTTGCTCTGCTTGTTGATGGGGATTAACTTCTTTATCGTATCGATATGTCGGTCCTCTATTTCCTTCAGAACCTTTTTATATCGCAAATCTTGCGCGCTGGCGAAATCAGCTGTCTGTAGCAATAAATCGGTAACCCCTCCAAAGGCGGAGACGACTACGATAGTCTGGTCGGCATTTACGTCTGAAACGATATTTTTGACCAATGTTATATTTTGTGCGTTGGCGACCGAAGTTCCACCGAATTTCAAAATCTTCATGATGTACTAAAAATTAATTTGAACTGACTCAATTTTTGCGGTGATACGCAAACCGGACGGATATATAGCTGCTTACCCCAAAGGGGTTGTGGCAATAGATGTAATGCCATCTGTGGGAGTAGAAAAAAATTGTTGTATGTAATCGTCGTAAAAAAGCATACTTCTTTGAAAGTTTCAAAAGTACTACTTTTGAAGAGCTAATCAAATGTTCTGTAAAAAATTTACAGAATATCCAACATTTACTTAAATTTTTTGACGAATGAAGCTTTTTAATGCCGATCAGATATATGCCGCTGACAAATCAACAATAGCCAATCAACAAATAAAGAGCGATGAACTTATGGAGCGGGCGGCAGTTCAGTTGTTCAATTGGCTGCACTTGCGCCTTCAGGGAGCGTCGGTTAAGATTCATCTGTTCTGTGGGATAGGGAATAATGGTGGTGACGGGGTTGCACTCGCTAGACACCTGCAGGATCACGGATATAATATTGGTGTGTATGTAGTTAATTATAGTAAAACACGCTCAAAAGATTTTCTTATTAATTTAGAGCGTTTAAAAGAACGAAAAGTATGGCCTGTTTTTTTAGAGGAGGGTTCAACACTCCCTGAAGTCGGGCGGGATGATATTATTGTAGATGCTATTTTTGGTATTGGTCTAAATCGTCCGCCGGCACCTTGGGTCATTGATTTAATGCGGCATTTACACAAGTCGGAGGCTTTGGTGCTTTCTGTGGATATACCTTCCGGATTATATATGAACGATGTACCCAAGGAGGAAGATGCGGTTGTAAAAGCGAATTATGTGCTAAGTTTTCAAGCTCCGAAACTGGTGTTTTTTCTTCCTGAAACCGGGGCTTATATGGAGCATTGGGAGGTTTTGGATATTGGCTTGGATCAAAATTTTTTATCGCAACTGGAAACGGAATACCGACTTATTGGCAAGAGCGAAGTATTGTCTTATTACCTTCCTCGCGAGAAATTTGCACATAAGGGTACCTACGGGCATTCGTTGATCATGGGTGGAAGTTATGGTAAAATGGGGGCTGTTGTGCTATCGGCCAGGGCTGCACTTCATTCGGGTAGCGGATTGGTTACTGCTTATGTTCCAGAATGTGGGTATGCCATCATGCAAACGGCGCTTCCCGAAGCAATGGTTATTGTTGACGCCCATAAAAAGAATATTTCACATATAAATTTTGATATTTCGCCAAAGGTTATCGGACTAGGAATCGGTATGGGGAAGGAGGCCTCTACGGTAAAGGCGTTATCCGATTTCCTGAATAAAAATAAAACACCTTTGGTCGTTGATGCCGATGCCTTGAATATTCTTTCTGAAAATCAAGTATTATTGGAGAAATTGCCATCAAAAACTGTTTTGACCCCGCACCCTAAAGAGTTAGAGCGTTTGATCGGGAAATGGGAAAACGATTTTGATAAATTGAAAAAGGCCAAGGAATTTGCGAAAAAGTATGATTGTATTGTTGTGATAAAGGGAGCGCATACCATTACGCTTTATGAGGGAAAGGGGTTTGTAAATACCTCGGGAAACCCTGGGATGGCCACAGGAGGAAGTGGAGATGTACTGACCGGAATCATTACCGGGTTGATAGCCCAGGGTTATGAACCGCTTGAGGCTACTATTTTTGGAGTATATCTTCACGGAAAGGCTGGTGATTTGACTGTAGAGAATACCGGATACCAGGCGCTCACAGCTACAGGAATCGTTGAAGGTATCGGTGCTGCCTATTTAGATCTGTTCAAGGTCCCCGAGGAGCCCCAAGTTCAGCATGAACATTCGGAACAACCGCAATAGTATAAATTTTGGTCTGGCGACATGAGGTGTCAAAAATATAGGGATGTAGTGGGTATCTTTTCCAACAGAAACTATACTGTTGGTTTTGATTGACAATTATTTTCCTTTAACCCTTCTCTTTACCCAAGTGAGGGCATTATCGAATTCTATAAAAAATTTCATAGGCTTTTTATAAAAAAGCTTTTCAATTTTAAAGTTGTGCATATCGATTTCCTTGATCGAAACAATAGCAAAGGCTTTAAGATTGTCTAATTGCCTCAAATAAGAGTAAACGGTCGGATCGACGGCATATGAATGTTTGCGAAGGCTGATATACCCAAAATTCTTTTCGCGAAAGTGAATTTCTGAAATTCCAATTATTTGGTATGTTCTTTCTAGGGTGAGGGTAGCACCTTCTTCGAAAATAGCCACCATATAATCATCGTAAACTTGAATTTTTCCAATCTCGAGTTGATATTCCCTTACAACAATCGTTTTTTTCGGTTGTCCCACTTTCATTTCATGTATTTTATAGTGTCTGGGACGAAAGTAGATGTAAGTACAGTTTTACGATAAAAAATTAGATTAAAAGCTTAAATATCGTTTATACTGCCTTTAGGGAGTAGTAGCCGTATTTTATTTTCATGTGCCTTTTTGTTGAACATAAAAAAAGGGAGTCATTTCTTATGACTCCCTTTTTTCAAATTTCTTATGGAATTTTATGTTTTCGACGATTTTTCAGCTTTCTTAATTTTAATGGTAAGCTCGCCTTTTTTCGAATCCAAATCCATGAAGATACTGTCGCCCTCTTCGAGTTTCGAGTTCACGATTTCCTCTGCCAAGGCATCCTCAATGTACTTTTGAATAGCTCTTTTCAGTGGCCTCGCTCCGTATTGTTTATCAAAGCCTTTCTCCGCAATGTAATCTTTCGCTTTTTCGGTAAGATTAAGGTTGTAGCCTATATCTTTTATGCGTTCGAATAACTTAAGCAGTTCAATGTCTATGATCAAGTGAATATCCTTTCTTTCCAAAGGATTAAAAACAATAACGTCGTCGATCCTGTTCAAGAATTCGGGAGCGAATGCTTTTTTCAATGCATTTTCGATAACACTCTTTTGGTGGGTATCTGCCTGGGCCTTTTTTGCCGAAGTTCCAAAACCAACACCTTGGCCGAAGTCTTTCAACTGTCGCGCGCCAATATTCGAGGTCATGATAATAATTGTATTTCTGAAATCAATTTTCCGTCCAAGACTATCGGTAAGGAAGCCATCGTCCAATACCTGTAACAACATATTGAAAACATCGGGATGCGCTTTCTCAACTTCATCTAACAATATTACCGAATAGGGTTTGCGTCTAACTTTTTCGGTTAATTGCCCGCCTTCTTCATATCCGACATATCCTGGAGGTGCCCCCACAAGTCTAGAGATGGCGAATTTTTCCATATACTCACTCATGTCTATTCGAATAAGTGCATCTTCCGAATCGAACAATTCTTTGGCCAAAACTTTGGCCAATTGTGTTTTTCCGACACCGGTCTGCCCTAAGAATATAAAGGAACCTATAGGCTTATTGGGGTCTTTGAGGCCTGCTCGATTTCGCTGAATCGCCTTTGCTACCTTAGCCACGGCATCATCTTGGCCAATAACATTGGTCTTGATCAGTTGGGGCAGTTCGGCCAATTTGTTGCTTTCTGTCTGTGCAATGCGATTTACGGGAATACCGCTCATCATGGAGACCACATCGGCTACATTGTCTTCAGTAACAATTTCTTTATGCAATTTGCTGTCTTCCTCCCATTTTTCCTGGGCCACGGCCAATTCTTTTTCGAGTCTTTTTTCATCATCCCTTAATTTGGCCGCCTCCTCGTATTTTTGCTTTTTAACAACGCTATTTTTAAGCTCTCGAACATCTTCAAGTTGCTTTTCGAGTACCAATATTTGTTTGGGCACGTCCATGTTTACAATATGGACTCTTGAACCGGCTTCATCTAAGGCATCGATAGCCTTGTCGGGAAGAAATCTGTCCGTCATGTAGCGATTCGTTAATTTTACACATGCGACAATCGCCTCGTCGGTATAATTGACATTATGGTGATCTTCGTATTTTTCTTTGATGTTTTTGAGTATTTCAATCGTTTCGTTTACCGTAGTGGGCTCAACAATTACTTTTTGGAAACGACGCTCCAACGCACCATCTTTTTCAATGTATTGTCGGTATTCGTCTAAAGTTGTTGCTCCAATACATTGTATTTCGCCTCTTGCCAACGCTGGCTTGAACATGTTGGAGGCATCAAGGCTACCTGTAGCTCCACCGGCTCCCACAATGGTATGAATTTCATCGATAAAAAGTATGACGTCATCATTCTTCTCAAGCTCGTTCATTACCGCCTTCATACGTTCTTCGAACTGTCCACGATATTTGGTGCCTGCGACCAATGATGCCAAATCTAGGGTTACAACCCGTTTGTTGTAGAGTATACGCGATACTTTTTTATTGATAATACGCAAGGCCAGACCTTCTGCAATAGCGCTTTTTCCCACGCCTGGTTCCCCTATCAACAATGGGTTATTTTTCTTTCTTCTGCTTAATATTTGTGAAACCCTTTCTATTTCTTTTTCTCTTCCTACAACCGGATCTAGTCTGTTTTCTTCGGCCATACGTGTAAGGTCTCGACCGAAATTGTCCAATACCGGAGTTTTTGATTTTTTGTTGCCTTTTTGAGCGGAAGCACTTCCGAAAGTACCTTCCTTGCCTTCGCTGGCATCGTCTGAATCACTAGGGAACGAATCGGAGGTAGGTGCATCTACAATATCGTCGTCGCTTGTAATCATAAATTTAAATTGTTCTTTGACCCCATCATAATCGACTTTCAGCTTATGTAATAGCTTTGTAGTCGGGTCATTTTCATTTCTTAAAATACAGAGAAGTAGGTGTGCAGTATTGATTGATGAGCTTTGAAAGAGTTTTGCTTCTAAAAAGGTCGTCTTCAAGGCACGTTCCGCCTGTCTTGTCAAGTGTAAGTTTTTTTTATCTTTTTGTGAACCGCTGGGGTTTGGGTTCGAGGGACTAAGAATCTCTACTTTTCTGCGCAGATGGTCCAAATCAACCTCCAAAGCATCTAGAATACTTATTGCTTTTCCATTTCCATCGCGTAGCAATCCGAGCATTAGATGTTCTGTTCCAATAAAGTCATGGCCCAATCTAAGTGCTTCCTCCTTGCTATATGCAATCACGTCTTTTACCCTCGGTGAAAAATTATCATCCATAAAATTATCCTTTCAACCATAAAATTAGTAAATCTAGGTCAATCTTGGGCAAATACTGTACCTATTATTCGACAAAGTTGTTCGAATTGCCGAAAAAGCGATAGTTTACCGAATAATTAACAATCTTATAATCAAACAATCAAGGGGCGGTTGGTGTTAATAAAATTTTGAATAAAGTATGTGATATATACTTGAAAAG
>TARA_R110002049_G_scaffold50148_2_pt1 | contig 74496 bp, 60 predicted proteins | sample TARA_R110002049 | Tara Oceans TARA_R110002049 (sample SAMEA4396941) | marine metagenome | biome: Polar Biome; feature: [SRF] surface water layer (ENVO:00010504); material: water (ENVO:00002006), including particulate matter (ENVO:01000060) such as... | depth 5 m | reverse complement strand
TCAGTTAAAGACAAAAGACTAGTTTTGAGCTATCAGCTATCAGCTATCAGCTATCAGCTGTCAGTTAAAAGACGAAAGACTAGTTGGGAGTTTGTTTTAGATTTTTACTGACAGCTTTAAACTGAAAGCTTACAGCTATGCTTTTAGCTATCAGCTATCAGCTATCAGCTGTCAGTTAAAAGACAAGAGATTAGTTGGGAGTTTGTTTTAGATTTTTACTGAAAGCTTAAAACTGAAAGCTTATAGCTATGTTTTGTGTATTTTACTGACAGCTTTAAACTGAAAGCTTACAGCTATGTTTTTAGCTGTCAGTTAAAGACAAAAGACTAGTTTTGAGCTATCAGCTATCAGCTGTCAGCTGTCAGTTAAAAGACAAGAGATTAGTTGGGAGTTTGTTTTTGATTTTTACTGAAAGCTTAAAACTGAAAGCTTACAGCTATGTTTTTAGCTATCAGCTATCAGCTGTCAGTTAAAAGACAAAAGACTAGTTGGGAGTTTGTTTTTGATTTTTACTGAAAGCTTAAAACTGATAGCTTATAGCTATGTTGTTAGCTATCTGTTAAGAGCTTACAGCTGTTTTTTAGGTTGATATTATGTTGTTTATGCAGTGGTTATTTGTGTTGATATTTGTATCAACACTTGTCGCGCTAGTTCGCTTTCCCAGTATTCCTGAGCGGGTATTTGGTAGTGCTACGCTGGCGTGTTTAGCCACATCTTTTGTTTCTTCGGATGACATTTTACATAACGCGGTAAACCCTGGGTTAGTGACCTTATTGTTATTGGTGCTATGTTCATTTGCTTATGAACGTACCAGTATCTTAAGACGTATATCCGCTTTGCTACTCAGTGGTAATGAGAAGTCTGCCAGCACTAAAACTTTGTTGTTTACGGCATTAAGTTCAGCAGTAATAAGTAATACCGCTGTGGTTGCAACACTTATTTCTACGGTGAAAAAAAATACCCTGGTTAATCCTGCTAAGCTGCTTTTACCATTATCATTTGCGGCAATTTTAGGCGGCACATTGACGTTAATTGGTACTTCAACCAATCTTATTGTTAATTCTTTGTGGCTTAAACAAGGGCAAGAGAGCTTTGGCTTTTTTGATTTTAGTTTGGTAGGGCTTGTTGCGTTAATCGTGTGTTTAGTGGTTATTTTGGTGAGACAAAATACCCTTAAGGATATGAAAACAGATGACTTACAAGTTAAAGAGTACTTGGTAGAGGCTAGGGTAAGCGAGCAGTCTAAACTCATTGGTAAAAGTATTGAAGATAACGGTTTACGAAACTTAGACACACTATTCCTTGTTGAACTAGTTCGCTCTGGCCGCCTGATTTCTCCTGTTGCACCCGATGAAGTGATTCAGCAGCATGATAGATTAATTTTTAGTGGCGACATCAGTAAAGTGTTAGTTTTACAACAGTTTGATGGTTTAAGTTTATTTGCTGAAAAAAATGGTTTATTACGTGATAACTTGACCGAGGTATTGATTAAGCCGGATTCAGCCATTGTTGGTAAAACGCTAAAAACTGCTGGTTTTCGCGCTCGCTTTGATGCTGCCGTGGTGGCTATTCGCCGCGAAGGTATGGCATTGTCAGGTAAGTTAGGTGAAATAAAAATTCAACCGGGTGACTTTCTGGTTTTAGCTGTTGGTAATGACTTCTCTGCCCGTACAAACTTAACGAAAAATTTCTATATACTTTCTGGTCATAAACCAGACAGCATGCTTTCAGGCTGGCGTGACTCGCTAGCTATATTTGGCTTTGTGATCGCGATTGCCTTAACGTTATTTAGCTCGATAAGTTTATTAACTAGTTTAATGTTTTACATCGCGGTGTTGATTTTAACGGGATGTTTAACGGTTAATGAGATTAAGCGTCGTTTCCCGATTGAAATTTGGTTGATTGTTCTCGGCGCTTTAACTTTAGCGCAGGCTTTTGAAAACAGTGGCGTTGCTGCTGTTTTTGCCGGTGAAATTGAGCAGGTATTAGCAGGGCAAAGTGCGATTATCGCCTTAGTGGTGATTTTCTTTATTACTTTGTTGCTGACCGAAGTTGTCACAAATAGCGCTGCTGCAGCCTTAATTTTCCCTATTGCTTACAATATAGCAATCGGCTTAGGCGTAGATCCTATGCCATTAGTGATGGCGGTAGCATTTGGTGCTAGCGGTAGCTTTATTAGCCCGTATGGCTACCAAACCAATATTATGGTGTTTAATGCTGGCAATTATAAAATATCAGACTTTGTTAAGTTCGGTTGGCCGATAACTTTCGCATACAGCGTAGTAGTATTAACGATGATCCCCTTGGTTTATAAGTTTTAAACATATTATAAGCTCTCAGTTTTAAGCTGTCAGATGTCAGTTAACATAAGTAAGAGAGAGTTTTTAGCTGTCAGCTGTCAGTAAAAACAAGTGCCGTACTGATGGTTTGTTTTGTGGTGTGCTGAAAGCTTAAAACTGAGAGCTTAAAACTATTACTTTAGGTTTTACTGAAAGCTTAAAACTGAGAGCTTAAAACTATTACTTTAGGTTTTACTGAAAGCTTAAAACTGACAGCTTACAGCTATGTTTTTAGGTTTTACTGAAAGCTTCGAACTGAGAGCTATGTTGTTAGCTATAAGTTTTGAGCTGTCAGCTTTCAGTAAAAACAAGTGCTGTACTGATGGTTTGTCTTTTGTTTTTACTGACAGCTTACAGCTATTACTTTTGTTTTTACTGAAAGCTTAAAACTATAATGTCTTTTTTATTTTAGGAATTTTATGAAAACTGAAAATACTGTTTGGCATGAACAGCATATTGATAAACAACAGCGTGCTGAATTAAAGCAGCAAAAGCCATGTTTACTTTGGTATACCGGCCTTAGCGGTTCTGGCAAATCAACCATTGCAAATGCTGTTGATGCAATGTTATTTGAACGTAGCTGTCATAGCTACTTGCTTGATGGCGATAATGTCCGTCATGGCTTAAATGGTGATTTAGGCTTTAGTGATGAAGACCGTGTTGAGAACATTCGTCGAATTAGTGAAGTAGCAAAATTATTTGTAGATGCTGGCTTAATTGTTTCTACCGCGTTTATATCGCCATTTCGTGCCGATAGGGCTTTAGCTGCAAGTAAATTAGCATCAGCCGAGTTTATCGAAGTATTTATTGATACCCCGATTGAAATCTGCGAGCAACGAGATCCAAAAGGCTTATATAAGCTCGCTAGAGCGGGTGAGATTAAAGACTTTACCGGTATTGATTCTGCTTATGAAACGCCTGAAAAAGCACAAATTCATATTAATACTGATGGCAAAAGTGTCGAGCAGTGTGCTAAACAAGTGATTGACTATTTACTTACTCATAAATTTATTACGGTTTAAATAATCGTTATTTTTAGGGAGAAAAACTTTTGCATTTTGATGTTTTTAATGGCGATGCCGACGGTATTATTGCGCTTTTACAGCTACGACTGGCTGAGCCAAAATCTTCTACATTAATCACCGGTGTTAAACGTGATATCGAGTTATTACAGCAAGTCGACATTAATAAAGCGACTTCGGTAACCGTACTGGATATATCAATGGAGAAAAATCATCAAGCACTGACAAACATACTCAATAATGACGTTGAGGTTTTTTATGTTGATCACCATCGCGCGGGTACTATCCCAAAGTCAAAACAGCTAAAAGCAATTATTGATACCGATGCTAATACTTGTACAAGTCTATTGGTTAATCAGCATTTAGCCGGTCGCTTTGTCTTGTGGGCAATTGTTGCCGCATTTGGTGATAATATGAATCAGGCTGCTGAACAATTGTCAGCGCAACAAGGTTTAGCGCTCAATGAGCAGGCAAAGCTTAAAGCCTTAGGCACTTATATCAATTACAATGGCTATGGGCGTTCAGTTGATGATTTGCATTTCGCACCAGCGCAGCTGTTTGAAAAGCTACTTAGTTATCCTAATCCATTTACGTTAATCGCCGAGCCTAACTCAATTTTCAGCCAGCTTGAACAAGCCTATAATGCTGATATGCAGCAAGCTAGTAACGCCGAGATATTACACGATAGTAATGTACTGCAAATTATTGAGCTCGAAAATGCCCCTTGGTCAAGACGAGTGAGTGGTGTTTTTGGTAATGAACTAGCAAATAGATCACCCAACAAAGTGCATGCAGTGTTAACGTTAAATGCTGATAATAGCTATTTAGTTAGCCTGCGGGCACCTTTGAATAATAAGCAAGGTGCTGGCGATCTCTGCGTGCAATTTGATACCGGTGGTGGCAGGGCCGCAGCGGCAGGTATAAATCAACTTCCGCCAGAAAAACTTGGCAACTTCATCGAGATAGTGTCAAAATATTATCAAGAATAATTTACCGATTTTTTCACTGTGTGCTGCACCTGAGAATAAGGTAAATTAGGTTTTTTAATATTTATAAGGATTTTTAGATGAGTTTGTTGATCACTGGCGGTACCGGGTTTATTGGTAGCCACACTGTTGTAGAATTATTGGCTTTAGATAAAGATATTATTATTGTCGACAACCTCGCAAACTCTTCCACTTTAGTACTCGATCGAATAAAACAAATTACCGGCAAAACAGTTACTTTTATTGAAGCTGATATTTGTGATCGAGTTGCGATGCAACAAGTATTCTCCGAACATGACATTGAGGCTGTAGTGCATTTTGCTGGGCTAAAAGCGGTTGGTGAGTCAAGTACTATGCCGCTAAGTTACTACCATAACAATGTTTCTGGCTCAGTCACTCTGTTACAAGTGATGGCTGAACATGGTGTTAAAAACTTAGTCTTTAGCTCATCGGCTACCGTTTATGGTGAAAACAATCCGTCACCACTTGATGAAACTATGCCTACTTCTGCGACCAATCCTTATGGTCAAACTAAATTGATGATCGAAAATATACTGTTTGATTTAGCAAAAAGTGATGACGAATGGTCTATCGCTTGTTTGCGTTATTTCAATCCCATTGGTGCGCATGAGTCTGGCTTAATTGGCGAAAACCCTAATGGTATTCCTAATAACTTGCTGCCTTATGTTTCGCAAGTAGCTGTTGGCCGCTTAGCACAGCTACAGGTGTTTGGAGATGACTATCCTACAAGCGATGGTACTGGGGTGAGAGACTATATTCATGTTGTTGATTTAGCCCAAGGCCATGTTAAAGCACTAGAAAAGCTCGATGAAATTAAAGGCTGTGTACCCATTAACTTAGGTACTGGTAATGGCACGTCAGTGTTAGAAATTGTTAATACCTTCAAAGAAATTTCAGGCCAAGATATTCCTTTTAAAATAGTGCCACGTCGTGCCGGAGATATTGCAACGGTTTTTGCTGATGCAAAAGTGGCCAATAAGCTATTAAACTGGCATGCAAAGCGTGATTTAGCGACTATGATAGCTGATACATGGCGCTGGCAATCACAAAATCCAAATGGCTTTGAATAGTCCAGCAAATCAAATAATTAGCGATAGGCAAGAGCAATTAAGTTTTTAAAACAGGGGAGTTGAATGCACAAAGGAATTGTTTTCGCCGGTGGAAGCGGAACTCGTCTCTATCCATTAACTAAAGTAGTTAGTAAGCAACTCATGCCAGTTTATGATAAACCTATGGTTTATTATCCGCTTGCAACCTTAATGCAGGCTGGAATCCGAGACATACTGATTATTTCAACACCAGAAGAAATTTATCGCTTTGCGGATTTACTCGGTAATGGTAATAACTTTGGTATCTCGATCTCTTATAAAGAACAACCTAATCCTGATGGTTTAGCACAGGCTTTTATTTTAGCTGAAGAGTTTCTTGATGCGCGCCTGCGATATTGGTGCTCGATGATATCATTTTTTATTGCCATGATCTGGTTAAGTCACTAAAAAGTGCTAATGTACAGTTAAGTGGTGTTACTGTTTTCGGGTAACAAACGCTATCTGGTATGGTGTTATTGAATTTGATGCTAAGGAGGGCGCTATTTCCATTGAAGAAAAAACCGCTAAGCCCAGGTCTAGCTATGCAGTACCTGGCTTATATTGCTTTTAATCGCGAGTCGTTGGTTTTTACTACAAGTGTCTAGTCTTCAATACATGATGTGTTGGAAATAATCGACGTGATTGTTCAGTACTTAAAAGCTGGTGAGCTAAAAGTTGAAATTATGGACCGCGGTACGGCTTGGCTTGATACCGGTGCTCATTAAGACTTACTGGCTGCGGCGCAATTTATAGCGACTATTGATGAGCGTCAAGGGCTAAAAGTGAACTGCACTGAATAAGTGGCTTATCGTAACGGTTGGTTAAGTGAATAAAAGCTGCGTGAAATAGCACAACTACTACGAAAAAGTGGTTATGGTGAATATTTGATAAAACTGATTGAAGAGCGAGTGTTTTAAGGGACTAATATTTTTACAGAGAGGACTGAATGAGAAGAGAAAGATGTTTTGGAAAATAGGGTGTTTTTCCTTTTAGGGAGTCCTTGAATTCTATTACTTCTTGTTATTCTCCTTGTTTACTCACTGTGAGCTGTTTAATATTTGATGAGGTTTTATGGATTATATAGATACCGCTATCGCGGATGTTAAAATAATAGAACCACAGGTTTTTGGCGATGAACGTGGTTTTTTTATGGAAACTTTTCGCGTTGATGAATTCACAAAACACTGTGCAGAGTGCAGTTTTTTGCAAGATAACCACAGTAAATCAAGTCATGGCATTTTACGAGGCTTGCATTATCAGCTGAAAAATACTCAAGGCAAATTAGTACGTGTTACTTCCGGTGAGGTTTATGATGTAGCCGTTGATATGCGTGAGTCATCGCCAACTTATGGCCATCATGTTGGCGTGGTACTTTCTGGTGAAAATAAACGTCAGTTGTGGATACCTGAAGGTTTTGCACATGGCTTTTATGTCATGAGTGATTCGGCAGAGTTTGTATATAAATGTACTGACTATTATGCGCCTGAGCATGAAGTATCATTGTTATGGAATGATCCTACATTAAATATTCAGTGGCCTTTAGTGGATGGCAAAATGCCTTTACTGTCAGCAAAAGATGAAGTGGGGCTGCTATTTAAAGATGCGCCTACGCTCTAATAAGCTGTTTTGCTAACATTTTTAAAAATAATGATAGATGATAAAAAATGACAATAATCGTTATTGGTAAATCGGGCCAACTTGCTTGGGAATTAGCCCAACTTTCGACACCTTCACAAGCTATCGTTTGCCTTGGACGCGATGATGTTGACTTACAAAATGTCTCTGCATTGGTGAGTACATTAGAGCTGTGCTGTGCTGACGGTGTAATTAATGCCTCTGCTTATAACGCAGTAGATAAAGCTGAGAGTGATGTTGAAAACGCTTACTTATTAAATGCGAAAGCGGTGGGACATTTAGCGCAAGCATGTAAGGCCTTAGATGTGCCATTTGTACATATTTCAACGGATTTTGTTTTTTATGGTGATAAAGGTTCGCCATATTTACCGGGAGATGCAATAGCTCCCTTAAGCATTTATGGCATGAGTAAAGCGCAAGGTGAACAGCTAGTTTCGGATACCTACCCGCAGCGTAGTACTATTATTCGCACGTCTTGGATGTATTCAACGCATGGCAATAATTTTGTAAAAACGATGTTGAATTTAATGGCCACTAAACCTGAATTAGGGGTTATTAGTGACCAAATTGGCACACCTACCTACGCGAAAGGCTTAGCAAAAGCTTGTATTGCTAGCATAACTCAGCAAGTTATTGGCGTTCATCATTATACGGATACGGGCGTTGCTAGTTGGTTTGACTTTGCCGTAGCTATTCAAGATATTGCTTTAGAGCTTGGTTTGCTGGATAAAAAAATAACTATTAAACCGATAACTACTGCGCAATATCCAACACCAGCTAAACGCCCTCACTTTAGTGTGCTAGATAAAACGAGTTTAGTTAATGCCTTGCCAGCGTTGCCGTTAGTACACTGGCAAACACAATTAAAAGCTATGATGATAGCGTTAAAAGCTAAAAGTGAAGTCTAGCTAATCTGTGTTAGTAAGGTTTATTAATTAGAGATTCTGATGATCATTTATTAGTTACAGATGGTACAGATTTTAATGATGTTGACTTTGTGCATTATAGAATGACTAAATACCCAAGTGATAGTGCTTGACCACAGACTTAGCGGGTAATATCGCTAACTTAGACTGTGTGAAAGACCGAGCTAACTTTACCTTTGTTCATGGTAATAATTGTGAACAAGCATTAATTGAAGCACTATTGCTTGAACATAGCATTGATACGTTAGTGCATTTTGCAGCAGAGCCTCATGTTGGCCGTTCAATTACCAGACCAGATGCCTTTATTGAAACCAATATTATGGGAACTTACAGCTTACTTAAAGCGGCTAAGAAAGTATGGTTGGATGGTGAAAGTGTGCTTGAAGGACATCGATTTCATCACGTTTCAACAGATGAAGTATATGGCACGTTATCAGCTACTGAACCTGCTTTTACTGAAGATACTGCCTATGCGCCTAACTCTCCTTATTCAGCGAGTAAAGCGGCTAGTGATCATTTAGTACGGGCTTATCACCATACTTATGGCTTAAATGTTACTACCAGTAACTGCTCGAATAACTATGGTCCGTTCCATTTTCCAGAAAAATTGATCCCTTTAGTTATTACCAATATTTTGCATGATAAAGCCTTACCAATATATGGCGATGGTCAGCAAATACGTGATTGGTTATATGTAGAAGATCACGCTTATGGGATTGATTTAGTGTTACAGAAGGGCCGCATTGGCGAAAACTATAACATTGGTGGTGATAATGAATGGACCAATATTGTTAACACTATTTCAAAATTGGTTGAACAAGAGTTCGTTAAAAATCCTAACTTAGCAACTCGTTTTCCTGCGGCTAAAGCAGCGATGGCAAAAAATACAGAGTCACTTATTACTTATGTTAAGGATAGATTGGGCATGATCGTCGTTATGCTATTGACGCGACGAAAACAAATAATGAGTTAGGCTATCAACCGAAAGAATCATTTGATAGTGGCATTGCTAAAACGGTGGCTTGGTATTTAAATAATGAAGCTTGGTGGCAAAGTGTTATGGATGGCTCATATCAACATTGGATTGCTGAGCAATACTCTTAATATGTATGATAAAAGCTAATGATATTTTATAGCTTAGTTTGCCAATATCTGAGGTATTTCAGAAGTATTTAGATATTAGCGCGATACATCGTGTTTTGTGAAGTTCGATAAAATTAAGCCTAGTCTATGCTAGGCTTTTCTTACTCAACTTTGAGTTAAGTCATATTTGAAAGTGTGATTAGTCTTTAGTGCTTGATTGCTCGTCTGCCCAGGCAATTGCTTCATTATAACTCTTAATAACGTCATCATTTTCCAAATCAAGTGTTGCTCTGACTGCAGCAGTTTTTGACCACTCTGCACGCTCAATAAACTCTAATAGCATAATAAGTGCTGCCATGGGGCCTTTACGTGTCAATAAGGTGTCTTTTATTTCTTGCGCCAAAGGCAGTTTAGAGAGAATGCTGGCTAATTCTTCATCGACAATGGCGTCAATTAACGATAATAAACCGGTTAAAAAGGCAATAGAGTTATTTATTGGTGGTTTAACTTCGCTAGCCATTAATTCACAAAACTTTGCTCGTACCATTGCCGCGTTAATAAGTTCTGAAGGTTTATCAGGATTAATATTGGACGCAAATATTAATCCTAAGAAGCGCTTTAACTCTTCGGAGCCCAAGGTTACTAATGCTTGTTTGATTGTCGATATTTCATTGCGTCTTTTAAAAATAGCTGAATTGGCGTAGCGTAATAGCTTATAAGATAAGGTGACGTCACGCTCGAAAACTGAAGTGATACTCGCGAGGTCTAAGTCCTTTTTTGAGGTCTCATAAAGTAGCTCTGCCATTGCCATTTGTGATGGCGATAAGTTTTTGGTCTTTACCATTTCTGGCTTAGCGAAAAAGAAACCTTGGAAAAGCTCGAAATCTAGTGCTAATGCTTGGTTGTATTCTTCATATGTTTCAACTTTTTCTGCTAATAGCTTGATATGAGGAAAGTCTTGAATAGCAACTTTTACATCTTTGATCGTTGCTATGGAAGTGTCTTGCCAGTCAATTTTAATAATACTAATAAAGGGGTAAAAGTGCTGCCAAACAGACTGATGAATATAATCATCTAACGCTATGGTATAGCCTTTCTCATGCAAGTCTTTGCAAATTGCTAATAATCTTTTGCCAGGTTTGACGGTTTCTAAAATTTCAACCACAACTTCTTCAGTTGTGAGGGTTTCGGGGTAACCTTGGATAAGTGTTTCTAAAGTGAAATTGATGAAAGCGGGTTTATTACCGGTAAACTCACTGATACCTAGATTAAAATTACTGGCCTCGATCATTTTGGTGGTTGCTTCATCAGCGTCAATTTCTGGGAAAATATTATCAATACTGTCACGAAACAAGAGTTCATAGGCAAATAGTTTTTTTTCTTTATCTAAAATAGGTTGCCTAGCAGCGTAGAAGTACATACAAATTCCCGATTAATCTGATTTTATAATACATAAATTTATTATTATTGTTATTATCATCTAGCAAAATTTATTTGCTAGTTACAATCTTATTTATAACACAAATAAATAGGAATACTTATGAAAAAGCATGGTTATTAGCCATTTACTCAGCATAATATTCCTGTTCATGTTTAATTGATTAGCAATGTGCTTTTTTTTTGAACAAATCAATTGCAGATAAACAATTTATTGTTCGCAGCTAACGAGAGCAGAATTTTATAGTAGAAGGTGTAAGGCTTCAATTTGAGTTTTAATTTGTCTACGATTTTTGGTTAATAAAATAGCAAATAATGCTTTTTTATATCAAACGCAGCAACACTAGCGGTAAAGTTCTGAGCTCTTCTTTTATGCACCCAGTGGTTAACGGGTGGTGACGAAAATTAAATTTAGTATGAAATAACGATGTTTAACAAATTTTACTTGTTCTATGCTCGTCATTAACATGTTAGGTTGCACAATGAATGAGTCTGATTAGTCTAATTTTTTTTGGAGGTTAAATGGCCGTAGGAACAATGATTTCATTGGCACTATATTTTATTGTTATGTTAGGAATAGGTATATATGCCTATAGAAAATCTACCAGTGATGTTTCTGGCTTTATGCTAGGGGGGCGCAGTCTAGGCCCTGGGGTGACAGCGCTTTCTGCTGGTGCTTCAGATATGAGTGGTTGGATGCTTATGGGGGTGCCAGGATTAATGTATACCACAGGGCTTAGTAGCGTTTGGATTTCTCTAGGCTTAGCTTTTGGTGCTTATTTAAATTACCTTATTGTTGCCCCTAGATTAAGAACCTATACAGAAGTCGCTAATGACTCGATAACCTTACCTGATTATTTTGAAAACCGCTTTGCAGATCACACGCGCAAACTTCGTATTGCTTCTTCAATTGTTATTATCTTATTTTTTACCTTATATACGTCTTCAGGCATAGTGGCTGGTGGTAAGCTATTTGAAAGTTCATTTGGCTTAAGTTATGAGGTTGGGTTGTACATTACCGCTGGTGTGGTGGTGCTTTATACGCTGTTTGGTGGCTTTTTAGCTGTAAGCCTAACTGACTTTGTTCAGGGCTGTATTATGTTCATTGCTTTAGTTTTAGTGCCAGTGGTCGCAATTAGTGAAATTGGCGGTACTGGTGCAATGTTCGATACGATTGAACAGCTTAACCCGCAAATGTTAGATGTATTTAATAACGTTGGTATTGTTGCGATAATCTCAGCAATGGCGTGGGGATTAGGTTATTTTGGTCAGCCACATATTATTGTGCGATTTATGGCTATTCGTTCAGTGGATGATTTACCTAAAGCGCGTAGAATTGGTATGAGCTGGATGATCGTTGCGCTGATTGGTGCTATGGCAACTGGTTTTGCTGGTGTTGCTTATGTTGCTAATACAGGGATGGAATTGAGTGATGCAGAAACAATATTTATTGTGTTATCACAATTACTATTTCATCCATTAATTGCTGGTTTCTTATTAGCAGCCATACTTGCTGCGATCATGAGCACCATCTCTTCGCAGCTGTTAGTTACCTCAAGCTCATTAACAGGCGATTTTTACCAAGCGTTTTTGAATAAAGACGCCAGTGAAAAACAGTTAGTGTTTGTTGGTCGTTTATCTGTTGCTTTGGTTGCTTTAGTTGCTGTGTTTTTAGCTTATGATAGAAACAGTTCAATTCTAACTCTAGTGAGTAATGCTTGGGCAGGCTTTGGTGCTGCGTTTGGGCCATTAGTTATCCTAAGCTTATACTGGAAGAAAATGAACAGTAATGGCGCATTGGCAGGTATGTTAACAGGGGCGATAACGGTATTAATTTGGATTTATGCGCCAATAACCATTAATGGCGAGTCTTTGAGTTCGGTGATGTATGAAATAGTCCCAGGCTTTATTATGGCTACTATTGCTATTGTGCTAGTTAGTCGCTTAACACACAAAGAGCAGCCCGAGCTAGAAGCTATTTTCGAGCAAGTAGCTGCTAAACATTAGCAAACAAGCATGAGTTAATAAGAGGGCAATTGAAAATATAACATTGATTGGTTTCTTCATAAGCTGCACTGCATTTTGTAAAATAAACAAAGCCGTTAATGATCCCATTAACGGCTTTTTTAGTACTTTTGATTTTCTTTTTCCATGGCTTTTTAGTATTTACAGGGAGGAAGGCAGGAGAAAAGCAGGAGTTAATTACTAAAAGAAGGTGTGAATTATTTCTTCTGTAGTCCGCTTTTCTCCTTGTGAATTTTTTATTTTTACAGGGGGGAGGCAGGAGAAAAGCAGGAGTTTATTACAGCATTTCAGGGTGGTAGCCTGCCTTTAATAATTCTCCCTGTATGAAGGTTACAGGGAGAATAACTAATGCTGTTGCTTTGATATTAATTGCTCTAAATAAACCAGGTAATATTTTGCTTAACGCGGTCTTGCCATTGCTCAATGGGTTCATTCTTATCTCCAACCACAATAACATTAGAGTGATTGAAGTTGAGAGAATGCCCTTGTAATTCATCATTGGCAAAGTCTTCTACGAAGGTGATGTCTTCGTCATCCGGTAAAATAAAAACATTCACTGGACTAGACTTGCCTTGAAAAACTAGATGCAAACTTTTACTGCCATCAAAACGACAATAATCAGCGAAAATTAGTGTGCCAAATGTGCTATCAAAGCTGCCTTTAAATGCTGCCATTTTTTCATTCAATGAAGCTAAAGTTACCTTTGGTTTAGCACTATTTGAAAAATGAGCGGCCTCATGGTTAACATGAGCAATGGCATAATCACCTAAATTTTTATAGGTATGAGAAAACATCATAAAGTTAACGGTTAAGCCCATAACAAATGCAACAGAAGCGGCCATCGCTAAACGTACACGTGTTGTTCTTTTTTGCTGCTGATGGCTGGCCATTGTTTGGCGTAAGATTAAATTATCGTATAAACCATCAGGTACGGGAATGTTCATTGCTTGCGCAATTTTATCATCTAATGCAGAAACATCGTGTGCAAACTTTTGTTTCGCTGCGTCGTTTTTGATGGCTTCATTTGTTGCATCATCACGACTTTTTGGATCTGCTAATATGCTACGTCTAAATTGCAAATCATCCATTGTGTAGACCTCTTAATTTTGGCTCGTCGTCTACGGCCTCTTTTAATTGATTGCGAGCACGAAATAATCGTGTCATAACGGTATTTTTATTTAATGACAAAATGTTAGCGATTTCTTCACCACTGAAACCTCCAATAACCTGTAAAACTAGCGGCTCTCGGTACTCTTCAGGCATTTGTGCTATTTTTTCGCGTAACCAATAGTTTTCAATCTCTTGTTCATTACTCGTTGCTTTTACATCGGTAATTGTTGCCTCTTCATATTCGCTCATTTCAAAACGCTTACGCTCAAATCGGCGGGCATTTTCTCTGCGAAGAATGGTAATTAACCATGACTTTGCTGCCTTTTCATCTTTCAATGAGTCAAGCGCGCGCCATGCACGTAAAAATGTTTCTTGCACTAAGTCTTCAGCAATATGCTTGTCATGGCATAGCCAGTATCCATACCGATATAAATCGGCATGCAATGCTTTAACGAGTGCTTCGTATCTAACTTGTTTTGTCGCCATGTTGTAAGAGACCTGAGGCTTTGTCATTCTATTTCACATTAATGCAAATTTTTAGATATGTTAACTATAGCGTGAATTACTAATTGATAGTTAAAAGAAATTATATGCTGATTTATATTTTATTGATTTGGATTGTCGACAGAGGAGATTTTAATGGCGTTTTGCTAAGGGGATTTCAGACTAATGATGTTCGCTGAAACGGAACATCACTTTGTCTGCATGGTTTGATTTTATTTTCCCATAGAGTGACGATTTAATTACTTATGGGTTAATGGCCACCTTAGGGCCTGATGATTGATGGTGATGTTTTTTATGTAGTGCTTGTACTGCGTTAAGTAAGCTTTGGCCTACCCATGGGCTTGGTTGTTTACCATAGTAACTTTGTTGTAAGGCAATGATCGCCTCAGAAAGGGCTTTGTCGTTAAAATAACCGTGTAGAGAATCTAAGGTCGTTAACGAGGCTTTGTCTTTGTTGTCTGATGATTGTGATTGTGCCCAAGGCAGTAAGTTAGCTAATGCTGCTTCACCATTATTTTGTTTACATGCCGCTAATAATGCAAGATATGCGCTATTAACGTCTGTATTCTTATTATCAAACTTCTGTTTCGCTTTAAAAGACCATTTAGCTGAGATAAACCAAGCGAGTGAGGTCAGCAACCATAAAGCGAGAAATAGCCACTGCCAAAAACTGTTTTGCTGAACTATTACCGTTTGTGGTGCTGGCGCTGCTGTCAATTGAGTTGCGTTATTGCTTAACGGTTTTGCTGTGATGATCGGCGCTAAATCAGCGTTAGGTAATATAGTGATTTTTTGCCCCGGAATTTTAGCAATCTCAGCTTTATTGGTAATCGTATTCCACCAGTTAATGGTTATTTCTGGTAACTGATATTCACCAGCTTTACTAGCGACGATAGCAAAGTTAACCACTTTTTGGCTGACTAAACGTTCATTATTAAGACCTGTGTGTAGCTCGGCTTGATCGGGGTATACTTTTAATCCTTGTGGCATAGTCATGGTGATTTCAGGTAATTGTTCTTCTGATAGACCTGCTGCGGTTAATGTAATAGTTCGCGTGATTGGCTCGCCAACTTTAAATTGAGCGGGTTCAGGTTGCCATTCTTGATGCATGGCAAGTAGTTCACTCGGTAACCATGGACCACTGACTTGCGCTGGAATGGCTTTAATCGTTAAAGCAATATCATCACCAATAACACTGACAGGCTTAGTATCAGCGAAACTTAAAAAGTTTGAACGTCTTGACGAAGGTACAATAATCTCTCCGGAAAAAACCGGTGATTTTAAGATTACTTCGCCACTTTGTTGCGGGCTAATAGCATAAACTCGCTCGATGATACGGTAACGTTTGCCATTAATAATGTTTTCTGATTCTTTATCTTGACCGATTTGTAAAATGTTTGCACCAGCTAAGGTTGGCTCGGTTAAGCTACCTCTTTTTAACTCAGCGGCAAAATGTAATTTTACTTTCAGGGTTATTTGTTGCTGAACGTAAATGTCGGTGGCTGAAGCTTGCGTGGTAATAAATAAATCTTGTTGGCTAGAGGCCGGTAATTGACTGGCTTCGAGTGCTTTAATCGCGATAGCTTGGGTTTGAATGCCGTCAATAGTAAATACTGGTATAAGCAACTCACCTGACTTACGCGGTATTAATACGGTTGTCCAAGTTGTGGTGCGCGAGGTATTAAAATTTACCATGCTAGTTTGTGAGCTAACCGATGTTCTGCCAACAATAAAGTCACCGAGTAGGGCAGAAGTATCTAATGCGTTACTGTTAACGTCATCATCTGCGGTCACGGTTAATATTAACGACTCGTTGACAACTACTGGGTTTTTATCAACGCTAGCACTGACTTTGGTTAATGCGTAGCTATTAAGTGATAATAAAATAGCTAACAGAGAAATTATAACTCTTACCACTTTTTCTTAACTCCTATATTTCGGCGATCTTGATGACGTTTTTGATACTCTAATTGCATTTTATTTCTTAATAACATGTAAGGATCGTCAGTGACCTTGTTAAGTAACTGTTGATGTTTTTGTTCGGTTTCTTTGGCTAATTGTTCTGCCATTGCCTGAGCTTGTGCACTTTGTTCTTCAGGTGCTTGCTCTTGTTCATTTGCTTGCTGAGCCTGTTCAGTTTGCTGCTTAGCTTGGTCTTGCTGATCATTTTGCGCTTGTTGTTGATCATTTTCGGCTTGCTGTTGCTCTTCATTGCTTTGCTCTGAAGTATCACTTTGCTGATTTTGATCTTGTTGTTCTGGGCTTTGGGGTTGCTGCTGATCGCTCGGTTGACTTTCACTATCCTGATTGTCTTGTCCTGCCTGGTTTTCACCACTTTGATCATCACCATTTTGCTGCTGGTCTTGTTGTTCCTTATTTTGATCTTGCTGTTGGTCGTCGCCAGATTGTTGCTGTTGGTTTTCTTGTTGCTGCTTTAACTGTTCAAGCACTGCTTTGTTTTCTTGTGCATCGGTTAAGTTTGGATCAAGTTGTAAAGCTTGTTCGTAAGCGGCAATTGCCTCATCAAGTTTTTGTAATTTAGCGAGTGTGTTGCCTTGGTTAAATAATGCATCTGCGCTATCTGCTTGTTGAAATGCGGCTAAAGCTTGCTCGTAGTCGCCTGCCTTATAATGCGCACTACCTTGCCAAAGCGGATTGCTAAATTTTTCGGCTGCATCTTGGTATTGCTGCTGATCAAAGTGTTCTTGGCCTTGTTGATCTTTGGTTTTCCATAAGTCTTGCCAAATATCCGCTTGGGCTTGTTGATGAGGCATGAGCAGTAAAGCAAAGGGTAAAGTCACCATAAGCGCACCGCGTCTAAAGTAACTTAGTAACATAGGTAAAACGAGTAATAACAAGTAAGGACCAAATTCTTGCCATTGATCGCCAGTATTATCACTTTCTTTAGTTTGCTCTGTGTCTTTAAGTAATGGTTTAGTGGTCAGTTTTTCAATATCTTTATTATTATGGCTTAGCGTGGTGTAGTTACCATTGCCACGTGCGGCAAGCCCTTGGAGTAACTTTTCAGTTAACTTGGGAATAATAATTGCACCGTTGTCGTCTTTCATTAATTCGCCATTACTGAGCTTAATGGGGGCACCTGCTTGGGTACCAACACCGAGGATATTCAGGCGATAAGGATGCTCACGTGACCATTGGGTGATGTCTTGAATATCAATATTATCAACACCGTCAGTAAACCAGTAGATATCACCACTATTATGGCCAGCATTCACTAGCATTTCATTGGCTAAGGCTAACGCAGATATTGGGTTACTGCCTAATGCTGGCATAAGTTCTGGGCTTAATGACGGTAACAGCAACTTAATGTTATTGGTGTCATCGGTCAGAGGACTAATACTAAAAGCATCGCCTGCGTAGGCAATAAGGCCAACTTCGCCTTCGTTTATACTGTCGAGTAAATCTATTGCTTTGTAACGAGCACGTGTTAAACGGTTGGGCGCAACGTCGGTCGCATACATTGAATATGACATATCCATGATGAGCACTGAGCCTTGTGCGACTTGGTAGACCGGTTGTGGTAGTTTCTGCCAAGTAGGCCCCGCCATTGCTATAATTAACAGTAAACCAATTAGAAACGGCAGGGTTAGTGAACTGGATTTAGCCTTACTGTTTCCCTGAACTAATACTTTCGCTAAATGTGCGGGTAAAAGTTGTTGCCAGCCTGAGTACTTAATACGCAGTTTTTTTAGCATATATATCATGATTACTAGGACGATAATCGCGAGTAGCCACAGTGGGCGAATAAAATGAAAGTCAGCCATGTTAGTGCTTTGCTCCTGACGTTTTATTGCTTGATGTGAAAAAATGACCATTGGCAACGGTTTTGCTTAGCAAGGTTACTAAACTTATCAATAGCGCTAGACCCAGAGGCCAGTAGTACAGAGCGGTTAATGGTCGCATTTGTTGCTGTTCTTGTTCTACCGGTTCAAGTTCGTCCAATAGTTGGTATATTTTGCTCATGTCTTCACTGGCGCGGGCACGGAAATAATAACCACCGGTTTCATCAGCAAGGCGCTGCAAAGACTCTTCATCAAGTTCACTTGAAGGGTTAACACGACGAGCACCAAATAATGAGTTTTGGATCATAACATCGGCGCCGATACCGATAGAGTAAATAGTGATGTTTTTTGCTACGGCCAATTCAAGCGCTTGTTCTGGGGTGATCTTCCCCGCCGTATTTTGGCCATCGGTCAATAATAGTAAAACGCGGTTCGAATCTTTCTTTTCATCGAAACGTTTAACGGCAAGCGCAATTGCATCACCAATAGCGGTTTGTTTACCCACTAAACCTAGCACGGTTTCATCTAGCATTTGTTGTACGGTTTTGCGGTCAAAGGTCATGGGCGTTTGCATATAAGCATCATCGCCAAATAAGATCAAACCGAGTCTGTCGCCATTACGTCGTTCAATGAACTCGCCCAATAGTACTTTTAGCATATCAAGGCGATTGACACTGCGACCATTAAGCGTCATATCTTCAACTTGCATACTGCCAGATAGATCAACCGCAATCATCATTTCGCGACCTTCTGTTGGCACATTTACTGCCTCACCTAGCCATTGCGGTTGAGTGCTAGCAAATACCACTAGAAGCCAGATAAGGCTTAAGATGACTAAGGATGTTTTTTTCTTTTCGGGCGCAAAATCTTGTGCTTGCACACCTTTAACTACGGTCGGCATTCTCAATGGCGCGGCTTGTATTTGTTTTTTAGCGGGTAGCCAATAAACAAGTAAGGGTAAAGGCAGGGCGATTAAAGCCCAAATAAAATCAAAATGGATCATGACTTTACTCCATTACGCTCAGTCAGTTGTGGTGAAGAGCTAGCTGATGAAATTGTGTTATTTTTACTGGTTAAATCGGCTTGTTCAGGCATAGGTGTTAACGTACTTATCACATTTTTTTGCGGTGGTAAGGCATGGTTAAGCCATAGTTTTGCTGCTTGATGAAACTCTGCTGACGCTTTACTGCCGGCTTGGTGTTGATAAGCCGAGGTAAAATAATCAGCACTGAGTTTAGAAAAATCAGCTTGATACTTAGTAGGCAAGGTTGTGGTTAAAAAGCTTTTAAAGTGCTCGCCGGTTAAATTTGCCACTGTTTGACGTGGAAAATACTGTAATGCTGCCCATTTTAGTAAGGTAACAACCGTGCCTACATCGGCATTTGGCGAAAGTTGTTTTAGGGCACTTTTTTGGTTTTTACGTTTAGTTATGTATTGTCGTAACTTAACAGAGCCATAAATAATCAATGCCAATATAAGTGCAACTAAAAGCCACCAACCTGGTGCAATAGGATAACTGTGTATATTTTCCGGCAGATGAATATCATTTAACTGTGCTAACGGATCCATGACGCTACTCCGCGATTTAATTGAGTTTCAAGTGCTTCACTAGCGCAGAAGTGCAATAGTCTAGCGCCGGCTTTAGTTAACTTTTCTTCCATGGTGCTATTTAAGGCCATGGCTTGTTGATGATATTGCTCAGCTATTGCTTTATCACCTAAAATAAGCTGTTGGCGATCATCGCCATCATTATCTGTACCGTTAGTAATAGCAACGCTGATTTTACTTTTACTCTCAGGTAATTGTTGCTCTAGAGGATCGCTAATTAAACACACCACTAATTCACAGTGACGGCTAATATTGGCTAAATGTCGCATGGCTTCATCAGTGAGGTTGTAACCATCGGTGATTAAGTACACTAAACTTCCAGGTTTAGCGAGTTGACGTAAACGTGCACAGTTTTGTTCAAAAGCGAGTTTTGCTTGCTGGTGATCTAATGCCTCTGTTGATTTAATGGCAGAGTTTGCGTGGCTTTCGACTAGCGCATGTAAATAATGTAATACGCCTTGTTGTCTACTACGGGGCTTTAATTCGGTATGAGCATATTGGTTAAACACCACGCCGCCAATACGATCGCCACGTGACTTAGCATGCCAAGCGACTAATGCCGCGACATGTGCAGCTTGCACGGATTTAAACAGTAAACGGCTGCCAAAAAACATACTGGTGCTTAAATCACTGGCAATAAGCACCGGGCGCTCAATTTCTTCACGAAATAATTTTGTGTGAGTTTGACCGGTACGCGCAGTTACCCGCCAATCTATGGCGCGAATATCATCGCCATTTTGGTAGTGACGTACTTCGTCAAACTCCATGCCCCGGCCTTTGCTACGGGCGAGGTAATTACCGGACATTTTACCATGCAAGCTTTTTGCTGCTGCTAAGTTAATCAGCGAGCTTTTAGTCTGATATCGAATTAGCTCTTCAATGGTTAAGTCAATGCCATTACTATCAAGTTCATCAAGCAAAACTTGTGGATTGTCTTGCTCGGTTGATTTTTTTTGAGTAAACCACATAACGTTATTTTGCGCTTAGGCAACCGCCACTAGGCTGAGTAAATGATCAAGCAGTTGATTACTACTGATACCCTCAGCTTCTGCTTGATAGGTCATTAAGATACGATGACGTAAGACATTATGAAAAACCGCTTGTACATCTTCAGGGCTAACAAAGTCGCGATTATTTAACCAAGCGCGTGCACGTGCGCAGCGGTCAAGGGCAATAGTCGCACGTGGACTGGCGCCGTAAGCAAGCCATTGTTTTAATTTATCGTCATATTTTTCAGGGTTACGTGTCGCCATAATGAGATCAACAATATAATTTTCTACCGCTGGCGCCATGTGAATTTGCATCACTTGTTCGCGAGCGGCGAAAATATCGTCCTGAGTGATTTCTTTAACCGCTTTCTTTTCTATTTTTAGTGCTTCGCCACGGTTAAGTTTTAAAATTTCTAATTCGCTGGCTGCATCAGGGTAATCAATTTCCACATGCATTAAAAAGCGATCGAGTTGTGCTTCGGGTAATGGGTAAGTCCCTTCTTGCTCGATGGGGTTTTGTGTTGCCATAACTAAAAATAGTTCAGGCAATGGGTAAGTATTGCGACCAACGGTAATTTGGCCTTCTGCCATCGCTTCTAGTAAAGCCGACTGAACTTTGGCTGGCGCACGGTTAATTTCATCTGCGAGCACTAAGTTACGAAATAGTGGCCCCGGTTGAAATACAAATGTACCATCTTCAGGGCGGTAAATATCTGTGCCGGTTAAATCTGCTGGTAGTAGATCAGGCGTAAATTGAACGCGGTGAAAGTCGGCTTCTAGGCCTTGGGCTAAGGCATTAACGGCACGCGTTTTTGCTAAACCTGGAGGACCTTCTACAATAAGATGACCATTCGCTAAAAGTGCGATGAGTAAGTTTTCAACCAGCGCGTGCTGTCCGATAATTTGCGAGGATAAGTGTTCTTTTAATGATGAAAAATGTTCAATAGCCATAGTTTATCGTTCTTATTGATTATAAAATTTTAGTCAGCAGGTCTGACCCATAAATTGATATAAGGTTCATGTTTAACAAAAACAACCATAATGACAAAATTGTCGGGGGTTTTCTTTAGCTTTTTAGTACCTTGGCATTAATTTGCTCAAATTTTGTTAGCTAAGCATTGAATTATTTCTATATATCGTTAGAATTATCTTAAGTCAAAGAGGTCAGACCTCTTGAGTATTGCCACAAAATGGAAACAAAAATGACAAAATCAAAATTAATAACAGGCAGTGGAGAGCGTATTGCGGTTGTTGCAGGATTGCGCACACCGTTTGCTAAACAAGCAACCGCTTTTCATGGTGTACCTGCGGTCGATTTAGGAAAAATAGTAGTTAACGAATTACTTAAAAAACATGATGTTGATCCTAAAATTATTGATCAACTTGTTTTTGGTCAAGTTGTGCAAATGCCCGAAGCGCCAAATATTGCTCGTGAAATCGTCTTAGGCACAGGCATGAATACTCATACTGATGCTTACAGTGTATCTAGAGCTTGTGCGACGAGTTTCCAATCAACGGTTAATATTGCTGAGTCGATTATGGCCGGTTTTGTTGATGTTGGTGTTGCTGGTGGTGCAGATTCAACATCAGTTGCTCCTGTTGGCGTATCAAAGAAATTTGCTCGTACCTTACTTGATTTAAGTAAAGCCCGTTCATTTGGCGCTAAAATGGCGTTAATACGTCAACTTAACTTTAAAGATATTTTACCTGTTCCTCCTGCCGTTGCCGAATACTCTACCGGCCTTTCAATGGGACAAACTGCCGAGCAAATGGCAAAAACTCACGGTATTACGCGTGAAGCACAAGATGCATTAGCGCATCGTTCGCACACGCTTGCGACGAAAAGTTGGCAAGAAGGCAAGCTTGATGGTGAGGTAATGACTGCGCATTGCGAACCTTATAAAACCTTTATTTCTAAAGATAATTGCATTCGTGAAAATTCAGAATTAGCCAGTTATGCTAAGCTTCGTCCCGTCTTTGATCGTAAGCATGGTACGGTCACTGCGGCAACAAGTACGCCGTTAACTGATGGTGCGTCAGCAATTTTGATGATGCGTGAAGGGCGAGCAAAAGAATTAGGTTATAAGCCATTAGGTTATATTCGTAGCTATGGTTTTGCCGCTATTGATGTTTGGGAAGATATGTTGATGGGGCCTAGTTTTGCTTCGCCAATTGCTTTGCAACGCGCTGGCATGAATTTAGCCGATCTTGACTTAATTGAAATGCATGAAGCGTTTGCTGCGCAAGCACTGGCCAATGTTAAAATGTTTGGTAGTAACAAGTTTGCGCAAACACATCTTGGTCAAGACAAAGCCATTGGTGAAATTGATATGGACAAGTTTAATGTTATGGGTGGCTCACTCGCTTACGGTCATCCTTTTGCTGCAACGGGCACGCGCTTAATTGTGCAAACATTGAATGAATTAAATCGTCGTGGTGGTGGGGTTGGTTTAACGACTGCTTGTGCTGCAGGTGGTTTAGGTGCGGCTATGATCGTGGAGACAGATTAATGACTGATGTAACAGAAGTAGTTCAACAAGAAAACAATAATACCTTTAGTTTAGTGCGCCAAGAAAATGGCATAGCACATTTGATCATGGATGTTAAAGGCGACACCATGAATACGCTAAAGGCTGAGTTTTCTGATGAAATTGCTGAAATATTAAAAGAAATACGCGAAGATAAAAGTATTAATGGCTTAGTTTTAGTGAGTGGTAAAGCTGATTCTTTTGTCGCTGGCGCTGATGTACATATGCTAGCAAATTGCACCTCAGCTGCTGAAGCAACAGCTTTGTCGCGTCAAGGGCAAATTATTTTTGATCAGCTAGAGAATTTATCAATTCCAGTTGTTGCTGCGGTTCATGGCGCTTGTTTAGGTGGTGGTTTAGAGCTTGCGATGGCATGTCATGCCATTGTTTGTAGCGATAGCCCTAAAACCGCTTTAGGTTTGCCTGAAGTACAATTAGGCCTACTGCCTGGTGGTGGTGGCACACAACGATTGCCGAAACGTGTAGGTATTCAAAAGTCATTAGATATGATGCTTACCGGTAAGCAACTTCGCGCTAAGCAGGCATTAAAAGCCGGTTTAGTAAATGATGTAGTACCCAACAGTGTGTTACTTGCAACAGCTGAGAAGTTAGCGCTTTCTGGTAAAGTTAAGCCAAAAGCTCGTAAGTTATCATTGATGGACAAGCTGCTTGAAGGTAACGGTGTGGGTCGTAGCATTGTATTTAGTCAAGCAACAAAAACTGTCCTAGGAAAAACGAAAGGTAACTATCCTGCACCGTTAAAAATTATTGACTGTATTCGAGCGGGTGTTGAACAGGCTCCTTCAAAGGGCTATCAAGTAGAAGCTGATCATTTTGGCCAATTAGTGATGTCTGATGTTTCAGCACAACTTCGACAGCTATTTTTTGCCACGACTGACATGAAAAAAGAGCAGGGTGTTGAGGGCGTAGCGCCGGCAAAAATTTCAAATGCCGCTGTGCTTGGTGGTGGCCTTATGGGCGGTGGTATTGCTTTTGTTACCGCGACTAAAGCTAAACTACCAGTGAGAATTAAAGATATTTCACATCAAGGTATTAGCTCTGCTTTGAAATATGGTTATGAACTATTAAACAAAAAAGTTAAACGACGTTTTATGCGCCACAGTGAAATGCAAAGCCAACTTTCACTGATAACGGGTACAACGCAGTATAGCGGTTTCAATAATGTTGATATTGTTGTTGAGGCGGTATTTGAAGATCTAACTTTAAAACAAAATATGGTGGCAGATATTGAAAGCCATTGTAAAGAAAGTACTATTTTTGCTAGTAACACGTCTAGTTTGCCGATTGGCCAAATAGCTGAAAAAGCATTACGTCCTGAAAATGTGATAGGTCTACATTACTTTTCACCCGTGGATAAAATGCCATTAGCAGAAATTATTGCTCACGATAAAACCTCGGATCAAACCATTTCTACAACCGTAGCATTTGCTAAGAAGCAAGGTAAAACACCGATTGTGGTTAAAGATAAGGCCGGCTTTTATGTAAATCGTATTTTAGCACCTTACATGAATGAGGCGGCTATTTTACTGCTTGAAGGGTGTTCTATTGAAGCACTTGATAAAGCGATGATGAAATTTGGTTTTCCGGTTGGTCCTATGCAATTACTCGATGAAGTGGGTATTGATGTCGGCGCTAAAATTGGTCCAATTTTACAAGCTGAATTAGGTGAAAGATTTGCGCCACCAGCAGCATTTTCAAAATTAATTGATGATGGCCGCTTAGGGAAGAAAGCTAACAAAGGTTTCTATCAATATAATACCAAGAGTAAAAAGAAATTAGTTGATGAAAGTGTTTATAGCTTATTAGGACTGCAAGTAAGTAATACCGCTGTTACTGATGCTCAGGCTGAACGTTGTGTTTATATGATGTTAAATGAAGCCGCTCGTTGTCTAGATGAAGAGATTATTCGCAATGCCCGTGATGGTGATATTGGCGCAATTTTCGGTATAGGCTTTCCGCCATTTCTTGGCGGACCATTTCAATACATGGATAAAATCGGCGCTGCAACACTCGTCAGTAAATTAAGACAATGGCAAGCTGAATTTGGTGAACGATTTGCGCCTTGTGATGCATTGCTGAAAATGGCAGAACAAGGCGGAAAGTATTATTCGTAATTGTGAGCTATTAGCAGATTAATGGTTTCGTTAATGGAATAATTTAGCCGTAAGTTGGCAGATATTTGATTTTAAAAGTGGCAATTCGTTGCCTCTTTTTTTTTTGAATAAATACTCTACACTTGTTAACATACGCGTATATAGCAAGTGCTAATATTGCATAAATTTTATTTCTCTCACTAGGTAAAGCTGTGTTTTTGTTACTGATAACCGTATTAGGTATTGTCTTTTCTATATTTTTTTATTGTCAGGCGGTAAGTAGTGGCTTGGGTGCTAAACGATGGGCAATGGCTGGTTTGATGTTTGGCCCTTTTATTTGGCCAATGTTTTGTATTAATAAACGTTTAAAAACATATCAGCGCTTTGGTTTTGACTGTTTATTATTTTCGGCATAATTTTAACTACTCCTGATTTATTTGCACGTAACGATTAAAGTTCAAATAAACACGCTAACTTCCTTGTCGCGAAGTGTCTATTTATTGCCTGTTAAGCGCTTCTTAACGATTAACTCCACCAAGTACTGGCAGGCATTTCTTTAATTTCAATACCTGCTGCAATCGCGTTTTCTGTCGCTTTGTTCACAAATAATGATTTGATTAAGTTGATCATAAACGCTCCTAGATACGAACTTGAGTGCGCTTTGTTCCTATACGAACTTGTGTACGCTTTGTTCCAACTTCTTCTACAGCGGTGTTTTGGTTGTTGATGCGAACTTGAGTGCGCTTTGTTCCTATACGAACTTGCGTACGCTTGGTTCCAACTTCTGCTACAGTGAGCTCTTGAGTATTGATACGAACTTGTGTGCGTTTTGTGCCGATACGAACTTGCGTTCGCTTTGTGCCAACTTCCTCAACGATAAAGGCTTCATTGGTGATTTCAGTAGTAGGTGTCGCAGACATTGCGAAAGAAAGAATGATTGAACTAAGCATGTTATTCCTTATTATTATTAAAGTTAATTGAAATTCAATAAGGTATAAGCGAGAAATGTGCCACTAATGAAAGACCTTTGTTTATAAGGCGCTTAATGGATTATTTATGCAGGATATTTAGTGTCATAAAGTCGACACTAAATGGTATTTTTACTAAATGATGTCGATTTGTTGGTGATCTGAAAGGATAATAAGTATTTTTGAAAGTCATTTTCAGGTAACGGCTTACTATACAAGTAACCTTGCAATTGTTCGCAACGTAAGCCAGACAAAAAGCTTAATTGTTGATTGGTTTCAACACCTTCTGCTACCACTGCCATACCTAAGTTGTGCGCGATAGTGACGATGGTTGCTACCATGTTTCGGCCTTTCTCTGAGGTTTCAATGTCATCAACAAAAGCCTTGTCAATTTTTAGGGTATTGAGAGGGAATTTTTTCAAATAAGCGAGTGAAGAATAACCAGTACCAAAATCATCTAACGATAAATGGATGCCCATCGCACGAATTTGCAACATGGTATCAATCGCTTTTTGTGGTGAATCCATTACTGTACCTTCTGTTATTTCTAATTCAAGGTATTTGGCCGCTAGTTTACTTTCTTTTAAAATACTCGCGATCATGGCGACTAGGTTAGGTTGAGTAAACTGAACTGCCGATAAGTTAACGGCAATTCGACCTTCAAAAAGTCCAGCATCAACCCATTTCTTAGTCGCAAAGCAAGCTTTACGTAATACCACTTCACCAATATCAATAATTTGACCTGTTTCTTCTGAAACTGGAATAAAAATCGCTGGACTAATAATACCTTTACCTGGGGTTTCAAAGCGAACAAGTGCTTCCATACCGGCTATTTTTCCGGTTGCGATTTCAATTTTGGGTTGATAGAACACGGAAAAGAAATCTTCTTTGAGGCCATGGCGAATAAGACTCTCGATTTGTAAGCGCTTAACGGCAGCTTTGTTCATCGAGTCGCTGAAAAATTGATACTTATTACCTCCAGCATTTTTCGCATGATACATCGCCGTATCAGCATTTTTAAGTAGTTCTTGTGGGTTTGTACCGTCTTCAGGGTAAAGCACGATACCTATGCTACTATAAAGGACTATTTCTTGGCTCTTCAGCCTCAGCGGCAGAGCAATTGATTTTAATACTTCTTTAGCAATACTGGTGATGGTATGAATATCGTTGGTATCTTCGATAATTAAACTGAACTCATCTCCCCCTAAACGATAAACAGAGTCTTGATTTCGCCCTAATCCCCTAATGCGCTCAGCAACCTTGCATAATAGAACATCGCCTGCTTCATGGCCTAGAGAATCATTGACTTTTTTAAAGTTATCCAAGTCAAAAACTAATAAAGCATGGTGAATTTTATTTTTTACTAATCGTTGTAGATTGGCTTGAAAGTATGAGCGATTAGGTAGTCCTGTTAATGTATCTGAGTTGGCAAGTTTTCTTAATTCAGCTTCTGTTTGCTTACGTTTGGTAATATCAGAAAACACACCAACAAAGTGTGAGATATTGCCGTCTTCATCACGAATAATATCGATATTTAAATCGGTTAAATAGAGCGCACCATTATCACGTAAGTTTTCTATTTCACCGTGCCAGTTACCTTTGGTAATTAAGTGCTTTTTAATGTTCTGGCTAAAACTATCTGGGTATTGTTCAAATTTAAGCTGAGTGCCGCGCATTTGTAGTTTATTCTTTCCTGTGATGCGCTGAAATGCTTTATTGACATCGACGACAGTGAATTTGCGATCATAAATTACAATCGCGTCGGAAATGTTCTCAATGCATTTGGCAAAAAGCTTTAAACGCTCATCGGCACGCTTAATTTGACTAATATCTTTTAAGGTACCTGTCATTCGACTTGGAACGTCTTTTTCATCGCGCTCAACAATTTTGCCGCGATCGAGTACCCAAATCCATTTGTCGTCTTTGTCTTTTACGCGATAGGTAGCTTCGAAATGTTGGCTACTATCTTCAAAATGTTGATTTAGCGCTTCTCTAACTCTTGGGATATCATGTTGATGAATATTGGTTTGATCGGCACCGACATTGCGCTTACCGTCTTGTGGAAATTCCAGTATTCCCCATATATTAGAGCGGTATATTTTACCTTTCTTAATGTTCCAATCCCACATTTCATCACCACTACCCCAGAGCGATAATTTAAGACGTTCTTCACTTAACTTTATTTGTAGATGATAAAGACGCTTATGGCGCATTTGTTGAAGAATGTAGGTTATGATTAATAGCGCCATAAGGCTGTAAAGTAATATGGCACTACGAGATAGCCACCAAGGGGGCAGAATTGTAATGTTCAGAGATTTTATTGCACTTTTTTGGTTATTCTGTAAATCAAGTGCTTGTACTTCAAAAACATAATCACCAGGACTTAGGTTAGTGTATGTCGCTCTTTGGTTATTTTTACCAGCATCTATCCAATTTTCTTCTAACTCAAGAAGACGATAACGATATTTTAAATGCCCTAATAATTTTACATTAGGTGTAATAAACTCAATACTGAATGGGGATTGGTTGTGTGTTAAATTCAGCACTTTCAGTGCGTTAGGTGCGCTGCTTAAAGTGAATGGAAATGTAGGTTGATTTGGTTTTAAACTTGAAACAGCAAGCTCTTTGTTAGCAACTAAGATACTTGTGAGATACGGGGCTGATAATTTTTGCTTTATGCTGAGTAATTCTTTCGGGATAAATGAATGAAAACCATTAATACCACCGAAATAAATGGTATCGTTTTTCGTTAAAATAGCACTATCACTAATAAACTCATTGTTATCTAATAACAGGTCTTTGTTAAATGCTTTTACCACTTTGGTATTAGGGTTGACAGCATTCACTCCTCTGTTGGTAGATACCCAAGCTATCTGTTGGTTATCGACAATAATGTCTGCTATAAAGTTGTTACTTAAGTGGTTACTCTCATTTATTATCGACACTGTTTTGATTTTTTTATTATAAAGGGCAATGCCTTGTCCTCTTGAACCAAGCCAAATCCAATCTTTTGATAGACCAATATTTGATATATTGCCAAATTGCAAATTAACAGGAATGCTTGTGATAATGTTAGAGAATTTTTTTGAAGATATGCTGTAATATAATATTTTATTATCTGTTGTAGCTAACCATAATTTATCGTTATTATCATACTTAATTGCAGTGTAAATGGTTTGGTTATCATCGTCGATTTGTTCTAATTTATTAGAACCTAAATGAAATGAAGAAAATTGTTTTGCTTCGTCGATAAACCATAATCTACCGTCTGCCAATATTAAGTTACTAAAGTCGTTATGTGTTGATGTAGCGCGCCATGCATTATGTTCAGTTAATTCGCCAGTGTTTGTTTGATAATAATATAGGCTCCCAGGTTCTGATGGTTTACTTTGCTCTGTTTTTAACCAAAAATTATCTTTTGCATCAACGAGTAAATGTGAAATTGGCTTATTGTTTTTAATAATTGCTTGGCTAATTTCTCCGTTTGAAGCAATTTTATTGAGTTGTCCGTTATCTGTTGTAAACCAAACCGTTCCGTCTGAAGTTTCAGCAAAAGCATAAACAGCTTGCCCAGAATCATCATAATTAAATAAACCGTGGCTAATCTTTAATTGCAAAGAATTGAAGGTGTTAATGCCGCCACCATTAGTGCCGATCCACATTTTACCTGAGTTATCTTTGTATACTTTTAATATAAGATCAAACGATAAGGCATTTTTATGTGGTGAGCTTTGATAAGAGGTGATCTTATCAGTGAGTATATTGATACTATTCAAACCGTTTAGAGTACCCAACCAAACGGCTGAGTCATTTAATTGCTCAATCGAACGCACTTTATTTGACAGTATATTCAAACTACTATCATTATTACTTGTTATATAATGCTTGGTTATTTGGTAATCTTGTGAAATAACAAATAAACCATTATCAGTGCCTAACCAATATTGGTTATCAATAAACTTTAAGTCATAAAGTGCACTAGCGTTAAGATTAAGGTGCCACTTATTTTGCGCATTTAAAGATACCACAGACGTCATAGCGCTATTGGTTAAGAATATCCCTTTATCATAAGTGCCTAACCAATAGTTACCTTTCTTATCTTGATATATGGTTTTAATTTCTTTTAAGGCATTATTAAAACCACGAATTCTTATTTGAGAGAAATTTTTGTTTTCAACATCATATTTATGTAAACCAGTTTTGGTCGAGATCAGAATACTATTTTGCTGATCTTGATAAATATCCCAAATTTCATTGTCTTTTAATGAGCTACTATCATCAGTTTGATGAAAAAAGTTTTCAAAACTATCTAAGGTTTCATCGTAACGGCTTAAGCCTGCATTTGTACCAACCCAGAGTAGGTTTTTATTATCAATAAATAGTTTGCGAATAAAATTGTCGGCTATTGAAGTTCTATTTGTACTATCGTGACGATAGTAGACAAAATTTTTGCCGTCATAACGGTTTAAGCCATCTTGTGTGGCGATCCATATGAAACCGTTTTTATCTTGTACTATGTCGTAAACATAGCTTTGCGATAAGCCTTCGGCAATTGAAATACTTTCAAACTTTAGGGGAGGCTGATTGATATTGTGTTCTGCAGCGGTAGCTGTACTTGAAAGGGATAGTAAAGCTGATATAACCAAAATGGAAAAGGTTAAATAAAATTTAGAAATCAACTTATTTTTAAAAAAAAGCAATAGCACTAACTCAGCCTTTTGGTAGTGAAAATCATACCCAGATCTTTGAGTATGCTGTTATTATTATTTTTTTGGGCGCTACACCCCATTACAAATGATGTGAGGTGTTAAGTCAATCTTTGGTGTTATTGTATTGGGCAATAAGGGGCGTTTTTGTCAATAAAATATCTATTTTCTGTATCGGTAAAGCTAATATTTTTTTTGACACTTTTTTAATAAAGTTGAGATATTGTCATTATTTATTAAGTTATTGGCCATTTTCTCTAACTGAGCGCTATTCTCATAACTGAGTAAAGACAAGCGGTCCTTAGCTTTTGCGCCATTAAAATACTGTTGCAGGAATTTAGCGACATCATTTATTGATGCACTTTCAATGATTGCAATAAGCTTTTGCTTTTCTGTAAAAGAGGCTTCTTTATTGCAAATTGCCGCCCAATAACGTTGGCTTTTTATTCTTAGATTAGTATCTTTTTCTTGTAGTTGACTTGCTAGGCCAAATTGTAGGTGTTGCCAATGCTCCTTAGGTAGCTCGGCTATATAGTCGCTTGCTTTAGCAATGAAGCTGTCCATTGCTGCTATTAAAGTGGCTGAGTTGGTATGCGGAGATTGAATATAGAAAGCAATACCCGGATAACGATTAATAGGGATAAAACCGACACCAACCAAATATCCGTATTGTTTTTCTGTGCGCATTTCTTGGAAAAAAATAGGTGATAATAGCTGATTGGTTAGCATGGTTAATGCCACCGTGTGTAAATCTTTTTTCGGCATAGGGTAATAGAGAACCGCGGCATGATCGTGTTCGGGTAACTCCATCGGTATAGTCAATGTTCCTTGTCCTTGTATATCAATACAAGGAATTTTCACTTGATTTTTATGTGATAACTTTCCCTTAAATATGGTTTTAATGTCGGCAATGATATTGTCTGCTGACTGTCTTGACCAATTACCATGGATGAGTACATCTATGGCCGTATGCTGAAAAATTTGTGTTATAAAACTTTTAAACTGATTAAATTCGACCTGTTGCAGGGCATTAATTAAGGTGTGACTACTAGGGCTTTTAGGTTGCATTGTGGCACTAAGATTAGCAAATAGCTGTGAAATTGATTTGCTGTTTTCTGCATTGTGCCAATGACTCAGTAGCTGTTGTTTAAATAATTCGAACTTTTCTTGGCAAAAGTCACATTGCATTAAGCTATTTAATAATAAAGGTAATAGTTGCTCTTGCTTGGTACTAATGCCAGATAATTGTAATGTTAGGCCACTTTGATGTGAATACAGGTGATAGTGAATGCCTGCTAACTCAGCATCATAATGCTCTTCTATAACTGCGTCACTGTATAAGTCAATAAATAAGCGGGTCATTGCGATTGTGCTGGTATTTTCTATGACCGCAGGTGAGTCTATGGAGAGATAGATATAACCTTTTGGGGTGTTAAAGCTTGTATCCTGCTTAAACCAAACATTTAGCCCGCTTTCTTGACAAATATTTGTTGGTGGCGTTAAAGGGGGATTTTCTTTTCTGTCGTCAGAGATCAGCTCTGGCTTCGACACTATATAAGGGTTTTTATTGGGTAGAGATAATTCAGTTAAATAGGGCGCTTGTTGCCATTGCTCAATTTTTGCTTGTTTGATATCAGTGATTGAGTAAGGTACTTGATACCATTTGCTCGTGTTTTTATGTGATTCTTCTTGAATGTTTTTACCTATAACAATAATGCGAACATTGGTTGCCACCATATAACCTAGTAAAGTGTTGAACACTGATTCATCTAACCCTTGCATAACATAATCACCAAAGATGTAATCTTGTTGGGGATAATGTTGCATATTGATAACAAGTTGGCTGACAGAATCAAGGGGTGATAGTTTTTCTTGGTAAGAAAATGATAATTCTGCTAAGGCTTTTTTTTCTTGATAATATTGTTCATGAAGCGGATCTTGCTTCAATAAGTTTAGATATGAGAACACGATACTAATAATAGCGCTAATATTTTTCTTGCCTAGTTCAGAGAGGGAAATACTAATGTTGAAGTCTTTGAAATTAGAGCCGTTTATGCCTGAACCTGCGGTCAATGCTAAAGCCCATTGCTTGCTTTTTAATAACGATAATATGCTGCCGGGGCCTTCATGCCCGATTAAATAAGCAAGGATAGACTCAGGTTTTTGACGATAGAATTTATCAATACTAGGCATGGCAAAACTAATGATCAATTGTTGATCGTTTTTTACCGGCTGTACAGATATCCACTTTTGCTGGTGCTCTGGACGATAAAGTGGTTGGCTAATGGTTGTTTTAGCCACTCCGTCTGATTTTATTTTAGAGAAGTGGTTGTTTGCTAAAGCCTCTAATTTAGCGATGGTCTGTGGTCCCTCTAAAACTAAAGTCATAAAATGAGCTTGGTAGTTATTTTGAAAAAAATTGCATACCTCATCACGCAAATTATAACCGGTTTTATCCGCTAGCGTTTCACTGCTACCGACAGAAAACTTAGCAAAAGGGTGGGCTTGGTTAATGGTTTCTTTATGGACATCATAAAGACGTCGAATATCATCTTTAAGCTTGAGTTTAAACTCAGCATCAATGTTTTTACGCTCTTTGTTAACAAACTCTTCTGAAAGCAATGGCGCAGTAAAAAACTCGCCAAAACGCTCTATGGCTAAGCCAAAATGTTGGTATCCAATATCAAAGAAGAAGCAAGTATGTTCGGTTGCGGTCCAAGCATTATTACTACCACCATGTTCATTAATAAATTTTTGATATTCGCTGCCATCTGGAAAATTTTTGGTGCCAAGAAATAGCATATGCTCTAAAAAATGAGCCAGTCCTTGTCGGTGATTAGGATCATCGAAATGACCAACGTTGACTGCTAGTGCTGCAGCAGATTTATTAGATTCCGCATTGTGCACTAATAATACTCTTAAGCCATTGGCTAATGTTATGGTTTTATATTGCTTGGTGTCATTAGGGCTTTTTTTCACTTTTTCTCTCGCAGAATCTAGCTATAGCAAGGCCTAGCTATGGTCTAAGTGTTATTTTTATTATGCTATTAAATTACTTTAAGGAATAACATGAGTCTATTTTATTCTAAACAGCTGTTATAAAAGATAAACAATTCCTTTACTATAGCCGCAATTTTTAATTTTATAGCTAAATGGCATAAAATCCTATCGTGTGGTTTGGCTATGTCGCTAAAGCGTGTTGTACTACTTAATAAATTAATGTTATTCGCTAAGAGCTAAAAGCATTATTTTATTTGATATAATTAAGGTGTTTATGCAAATTTTTATTATGCGTCATGGCCAAGCCGATATGGTTGCTCCAACTGATGCACTCAGACCGTTAACCGCCAACGGTGTCACTGAAGCTAGCATGATCGGCCAGTGGTTATTAAAAAACGCCGCTACAATTGATGCTATTTTTATCAGCCCTTATTTACGAGCGCAGCAGACAGCTGATGCTGTGCTTACTGCGCTTGGTAATGTGGCTTACAAAGAAACAGTAAACTTTATAACGCCTGAAGATAATCCTAAAGATGTACATGATTATCTTGATGCTATTTGTAGTGATAAGCAATATCAAAAAGTGTTACTGGTTTCGCATATGCCTTTAGTCAGTTATTTAGTTGCTGAGTTAACCAGTGATAACGCTATGCCGATATTTCAAACCGCCTCTGTAGCACAAATTGACTACGATACCGAGCGGATGCAAGGTGAACTTGTCACTTTAGTGTCGCCTAATGATATTAATCTCGAATAAACTTATCTTTTAATTCCACTAAAACCAGTAAGGCGCCATTGCCACCCCATTCTAATGGTGCTTGATGAAATGCCATAACATCCGGGTGCTGTACTAGCCAGTGTGGTACTTTATTTTTTAATACTCGCCCGCCTAAACCATGAACAATACAAACACATTGGGCATGCTCTTTTTCACAAGCAGCCAGTAGTGCCGCTATTTCGCGTTTTGATTGCTGTTGATCAAGTCCGTGTAAGTCTAAAATTAAATCGGGGGCATATCGTCCTCGGCGTAAATTTTTCGCTTCAAAACTATCGACACCATCACGGACATATTTGACCGGTCCGTGATTATTTAGGTCAGGTTCAAATTCGTCGGAAAAATGAAACTCAGCTAGGGCTTTTTTATCTTTTTGTTTCGTTAAAGCGGTTTTCTGCTTGCCGGTTCTTTTTACCGGGTGTACTCTGTCCTGCACCATAGGTTTTATCTTACCTATGGCATCTTTAAATAACTTTTTTTCTTCCGCATTAAGTGCGTCTTTAAATTTCATTTGCGAAGTCTAAAAACATCGACGAACAATAACAAGTGAAAGTATAATAAAAAATAATATCTATAATTGAAGTTAAGCCAGAGGAAAGCGTGGAAATAATAAATTTTGCAGAGGTAAGTGAACAATTGCATAGCGTTAATGATTATGTGCGCTTTGGTGCTAGTCAGTTTAACCAGGCTGAGTTGTATTTTGGTCATGGGACAAATAATGCGTGGGATGAAGCGCTAACTTTGGTTATGCATCAATTGGCTTTACCGCTAGCTATGTCTGCTGAGCTGATGTCATGCCGCTTAGTTTCACAAGAGCGAGTCGCTATTTTACAATTGTTTGAACGTCGCATCGTTGATGGACTGCCAGCGGCTTACTTAACTAACCAAGCAATGTTTTGTGGTTTACCGTTTTATGTTGATGAGCGTGTGTTAGTGCCACGTTCACCCATTGGCGAATTAATTGATAATCACTTTGATGGTTTAATTGCTTATTCACCGCAACGAATTTTAGATTTATGCACCGGTAGTGGCTGCATCGCTATTGCTTGCGCGGTGGCCTTTCCTGAGGCTGAAGTTGATGCTTTAGATCTTTCTATTGATGCGCTGAATGTCGCAGAAATTAATATTGAAGGTCATGATTTATCAGCACAAGTTATTCCAATTCAATCTGATGTTTTTTCTGGGGTTGTTGGGCAAAGCTATGATTTAATAGTGACAAATCCACCATATGTCGATCAAGAAGATATTGACGCCTTACCGCAAGAATTTTTACATGAACCCGAAATGGGCTTAGGTAGCGGTTTTGATGGTTTAGACATTGTACGCCAGATTCTAGCGCAAGCGGCTAATCATCTAAATGAGCATGGCGTATTAATTTGTGAAGTGGGCAACTCACAAGTGCATTTAACCGCGGCTTTTCCTCGTGTACCGTTTCAATGGTTGGAATTTGAACGCGGTGGTCATGGCGTGTTCCGTTTAACGAAAGCACAATTAGAGCAATATCAGCAGGACTTTTCCGGTCACGAATAATTCAACCGTTGATGGAACATTTGACGGTTTAGCTAAATAATATTTACAGGTCAATATCACTATGTCAGGCAATACTTTTGGTAAGTTATTTACAGTTACTTCATTTGGTGAAAGCCACGGGCTAGGTTTAGGCGCAATTATTGATGGTTGCCCTCCTGGAGTTGAACTCAATGAAGCTGATTTGCAGCATGATCTTGACCGCCGTAGACCGGGTACTTCTCGCTTTACTACGGCACGTCGAGAAGCCGATGAAGTTAAAATAATGTCGGGCGTTTTTGAAGGCAAAACTACCGGTACACCCATTGGCTTATTGATTGAAAATACCGATCAACGTTCGCAAGACTACGGTGATATTGCCCAAACATTCCGTCCAGGTCATGCCGATTATACCTACTGGCAAAAATATGGCATTCGTGATTACCGTGGTGGTGGGCGCTCATCTGCGCGCGAGACCGCGATGCGCGTTGCTGCCGGCGCGGTCGCTAAAAAATATTTAAAGCAGAAGTTTGGCATCACTATTCAAGCCTGTGTTACGCAAATTGGTGAAGTCTGTGCAGAGAATATTGATTGGAATATTGTTGAACAGAACCCATTTTTCTTTCCTGATGCTAGCAAACTTGAACAATTAGATGAGTTATTGCGTGGCATTATGCGCGAAAAAGACTCTATTGGTGCTAAATTGATGGTTGTGGCCAATAATGTCCCTGTGGGGTTAGGCGAGCCTATTTTTGATCGTCTAGATGCCGAGATTGCTCATGCTTTAATGGGGATTAATGCCGTGAAAGCTGTGGAAGTTGGTGATGGTTTTGCTGTAGTGAATCAAAAAGGCTCTGAGCACAGAGACGAATTAACACCGGAAGGTTTTGCCTCAAATCATGCCGGTGGCGTGCTAGGTGGAATTTCTTCTGGCCAACCCATTGTTGCGTCTATTGCGCTAAAACCGACGTCTAGTATTGGTGTAAGTGGTAAAACGGTTGATCTTGCTGGCCAGGCTGCTGATATTGTGACGAAAGGTCGCCATGACCCATGTGTTGGTATTCGCGCTGTGCCTATTGCAGAAGCAATGTTAGCGCTGACTTTGATGGATCATTATTTAAGACATCGAGCGCAAAATGCTGATGTTGTTTGTCAAACTCCAGATATCGAGCGCTAACGTCAACGGATTGCTAACGCGTGGTTTCAAAACAATTCTTTCGTTTATCGACAAATTATTTTTGGTATTTTGGTATCTTAGGTTTAGTTGTGCCTTTTCTATCGGTTTTTCTCGATGGCAGAGGTTTTACTTCACTTGAAATTGGTGAGATTTTAGCGGTGATCACCGCAACAAAAATTGTCGCACCGTCATTGTGGGCGCAACTTGCTGACCGAACAGGTAAACAATTAACTATCGTAAAAGTAGGGGCTTTGTTGTCTCTTCTTTGTTTTAGTTTAATTATTTGGACAGTAAGTTATTGGCCATTAATGTTTAGTCTAGCGATGTTTAGTTTATTCTGGACGGCTATTTTACCGCAAATAGAGGTGATGACGCTTAACTCTATTCGCAGAAGTGCAAAAATATATGCTCGTATTCGTTTATGGGGCAGTATTGGTTTTATTATTGCTGCTATGGTCAGTGGCGAGTTAATTGAGCGTTACTCTACGGAAGCATTCAGTTACATTGGCATGGCCATATTGGCTGGGCTGTTTATTTCCACCTTATTAAGCAAGCAACCCCGAGTAGCTAATAAAGCGTTAGTTGATCATGTTTCTATTAAAGCGAAAGTGTTTAATGGTAATTTTTTGCTGTTTTTCTTTGCTGGCTTAATGTTACAGATGAGCTTTGGTCCGTATTATGTTTTTTTTGCTTTATACCTTAAAAGCTTAACTTACTCTGGTTTTCTGATCGGTATTTTTATTGCTATTGGCGTGGTCGCCGAAATCGGTATTTTTGTTTTTGCCGCTATTTTCTTCAAAAGCTTTTCATTAAAAACCTTGTTAAGCATTAGTATTTTATTTACGGCTTTTCGTTGGTTTTTGGTCGGGCATTATGCTGAGAGTAATATTGCCTTAGCAGCCTCGCAACTGATCCATGCGTTAAGTTTTGGTTTATACCATAGTGCCAGTATTGCTTTTATTCAAAAGCATTTTAATACTAACCAACAAAGTCGTGCACAAGCGATTTATATTGGTGGTGTTTATGGTGTTGGTGGTGCGGTTGGGGCATATGTCGCTGGGATACTGTGGCAAGATGGTCTAGGCGCTGTTGCTACCTTTGATTTTGCCGCGATCACCGCCTTGGTTGGTGGTATTTTAGCTTTATTTTTGCGCACTCAGTTTATTGAGCGAAAAGCAACGAGTTCAGGTTAACTAAGTTAAGATACTTCAATCAATATGGTTTTTAAGTACCCATCAAACGTTATTGTTACTCGTTATTCGCTTGTAAACGTGACTTCTGAGCAGTCAAATTTCTTTAGCCCGAGCTCAGGTTAAGCTGATTTTCGCTAATAAAAAAGCTAGCACTTTACGCTGCTAGCTTAGTATTTTTTACTGACAAGGCGATAACAAAAAGGTAGCGTTATTTCACTTCTTCACCAGCCGCTTGTTTATCAGCATGATAACTTGAGCGTACTAATGGACCACAAGCTGCATGATCAAAGCCCATTTTATCGGCTTCACGTTTAAACATATCAAAATCGTCTGGATGAACATAACGTTCAACAGGTAAGTGATGTTTACTCGGCTGTAAATACTGACCAATAGTTAACATAGTAACGCCATGAGCACGTAAGTCACGCATCACTTGGAGAATTTCTTCGTTAGTTTCACCTAAGCCAACCATAATGCCTGATTTAGTGGGTACGCTAGGATTTGCTTGACCAAATTTTTTCAGCAAATCTAATGACCATTGATAGTTAGCACCAGGACGAGCCTTAGTATATAAGCGTGGTGCTGTTTCAAGGTTATGGTTGAAAACATGTGGAGGATTTTGATTTAAAATTTCTAAAGCGCGATCCATACGACCACGAAAATCAGGTACTAAAATTTCAACTTTGGTATGCGGAGAATGTTGAGCAATTTCAGTAATACAATCAGCAAACTGTTGAGCACCACCATCGCGTAGATCATCACGATCAACGGAGGTGATCACCACGTACTTCAACTTCATATCTTTTAGCGTTAATGCTAATTTACGAGGTTCATCTTTATCTGCTTGCAGGGGACGACCATGACCCACATCACAAAATGGACAACGGCGAGTACAAATATCGCCTAAAATCATAAAGGTTGCCGTGCCGTGATTAAAACATTCCGATAAGTTTGGACATGATGCTTCTTCACAGACTGAATGTAAGTCATGCTTACGCAATGCTGCTTTGATATTATCAATACGCTCAGAACTTTTTGGTAACTTAATGCGTAACCAATTCGGCTTTCTCAGCATAGTCTCGCGCTCAGAAGTAACCACTTTGATAGGAATATGCGCCATTTTTTCGGCGTCACGTAATTTTGTACCTGGAGTAATGCGTGATGATTTAGTGGTCATGACCTGTTTCCAATCCCGTTTGATAAGATAAATGCTCAGTGTTTAGTAGTTTGCTTAGGTGTTTAACTAGTGATTCACCCGCTTGAACTACGGTGGCGGGGCCTTGCAAATCGATTGTTTGTACCATTTCTAAGCCTTGATAACCGCAGGGGTTAATGCGTAAAAATGGTGATAAATCCATATTGACGTTTAATGCTAAGCCATGAAAAGAGCAGCCTTTACGTACTCGTAAACCTAAAGAGGCTATTTTTTTGTCGTCAACATAAACTCCTGGAGCATCTGGCTTGGCATTAGCATTGATGCCAAAGTCTGCCATTGATGCGACGATGCCATTTTCTATTAATGTCACTAATTCTCTAACGCCCATTTTTCTACGACGTAGATTGATCATAAAATAGATCACCTGTTGGCCAGGGCCGTGATAAGTAACCTGTCCTCCACGGTCAACTTTCACCACAGGAATATCGCCAGGCATAAGGAGATGCTCATCCTTGCCTGCTTGTCCTTGAGTAAATACCGGAGGATGCTCTACCAGCCACAGTTCGTCAGCCGTATTTTCATCTCGATTATCGGTGAAGTTTTGCATGGCATGCCAAACATCGACATAGTCGATAGTATTAAGTTGCCGAATAATCAATGTGTTTTTCAAAAATATATCTCTATAAATTTCGCTTAGCTAATTGTATCCGAATAATAATTTGAATACACCATGCAAAAAGTAAGGATTAAAGAACGTAACGCACTTCTTCTATAGCATTAAGCGTTTTATAGATGGTTTCTATATGATCTTTACTGATGACGGTAACGGCTATTGAAATTGAATGATAGTTACCCTTAGAACTTGCTTTCACTTTCGGTGCGTAATCACCCGGCGTATGTTTTTGCAACTCACCAACCACTAAATCAGGTAATTCGTCGCAAGCAACGCCCATAACTTTGAAGTTTAAAACGGTTGGGAATTCCAATAATTCATCAAACTTAGTATTCATTTATTTTCTCTTGATTGGTAAAGCACTAGTATTTTAAAGGCGCTTAATAATAGGTGTATTATTCGATTTAATCGCCAATAGACCAATCCATGTGGTAAAAATTAATGCGCTGAATATGTAAATCGTCGATATTTTAACACTATTTACAGTAAATGTGATCAGTCGCCGTTAATTTGCTTGTCGATATGAGCTATTAAATGAGGGGAATTTATCTAAAATCAATGTTTAAGTGTAACTTTATTTACTTATTTATCGATCTAAAATCAAAAATAAACTCAGCCAAGGCTGAGTTTATTAATAGCATGTTTTTTTGCTTAGATTAATTAGCAAACTGCAGTTTTATATAATCCAGTAATTTATTGAACATGCCGCCTTCTTGCACGGCTTGTAGTGTTACTAATGGATACTGGGCAATATCTTCACCATCAAGCTGTAAAAATAATTTACCAACCACTTCACCTTTTTGCAGTGGCGCTGTCAGTTGTTTGTCTAATTCAAAATTAGCTTGTAAATTTTTACGTTGACCACGTGGGATAGTAATTGGGGTATCAACCATGATACCTAAATCAACTTCCTTGCTGTCACCCATCCAAACGCGGTCACTAGCAAATTTCTCGCCCGCTTTGTAAGGTGTGTAAGTTTCGAAGAAACGGAAGCCATAGTTGAGTAACTTTTTGCTCTCGACTTTACGAGCACGCTCACTGTCTGCACCCATGACGACACTAACTAGACGCATATCGCCTTTAGTGGCAGAGGTGACTAGGCTATAACCTGCTTGTGAAGTGTGACCAGTTTTTAAACCGTCCACATTCATACTTTTATCCCATAATAAGCTATTGCGGTTATATTGTTTAATATTGTTGTAAGTAAAAGATTTTTGGCTATAAAGTTTATATTCTTCTGGTACATCACGGATCAAGGCAATGGCCAGTGTTGCCATATCACGAGCGGTAGTTTTGTGTTCTTGGCTATCTAAACCATGACTATTTTCAAAGAAACTACTGTGCATGCCTAATTGTTCAGCATGGGCATTCATTAATTGTGCAAAAGCATCTTCACTGCCGGCAATATGCTCAGCCATAGCGACACAGGCATCATTACCTGAGGCGACAATAATCCCTTGATTCAGTAAGCTAACAGGCACCTCTGTACCGACTTCGATAAACATTTTTGATGAATCAGGAAAGTTTTTTGCCCAAGCTTTCTCACTAATTTTAACCACATCATCATTGTTGATGTTTCCGATCACAAGCTCTTTACCTATGATATAACTCGTCATCATTTTAGTTAAGCTTGCTGGTGCAAGTAAGATATCTGCATTGCTTTCAGCAATAACCTTACCTGTAGAGTAATCAATGAGGATGTGACCTTTAGCATTTACCTCTGGAGCAGATGGGATAATCGTTTGTGCATGAGAGAGAGAGCAAACACTTAATAAAACAGAGCTTAAAAAAGTAATAAGCTTTATTGATTTCTTAGGAGATTGAATAACCTTGATTTGGGGCATAATTGTCCTGCAGCGCATTGATTAGTGGAAATTATAAAAACGGTATAAAACTTTATGCAGTATAACATTTTTCATTTTGAATTCTATTAGGCTCGATGATGAATTTGTTACTGTTGATGAATTTTGCTTCGTATTGATATTTTTCTCTTATAAAGGCTGTTATTTACCAGCAGTAATATCCATGTAATTGAACTAAATTGAGTCTAACACAGATAATAGCTACTTATTTTCGAACAAAAGCATTGGGGTAACCATCGCGCTTAATTGCAAGTAACAACTTAGTTATATTATCACTGCGCTCTATCGGACCCACTAGAACACGAAAAATTCCATTTATTTCTTCTAATTGGGTTTTTTGTTTATACTGTGCTGATAATGCCGTTAACAGTTTAGTTGCCTGAGTCTTGCTGCTGCTAGCAAATATTTGAATGTATTGTGCTTTATTTGAGCTATCTGATAACTGTGATTCTGTATCTCCAGCGATAGCTTTTGGAGCTTTTTTATCTGTGATAATGCTAACTACAGCTTTATTCTTAGTCTTGATAATAGCTGATTTTGTGCTAGATGTTGCAGTCGTTGGCTGAGCTAAAGGTGTAACCTTTGCTTGGCTTTCAGCTAAATAGCCATGATTAGTTTTAAGCTGGGCTAATGTTTTTGCGCTAAAATCAGTAATGGCTGAAATGGTGACATTTGCGGTACCTGTTTTTAACATATCAAGCTTATAGGCGGCACTATAGGATAAATCGATAATACGGTTTTGATGAAACGGCCCGCGATCATTAACCCGAACAATAACAGAACGGCCATTGTTATTATTAACCACTTTTAAATAGGTGGGTAAAGGTAGATTTTTGTGGGCGGCACTCATAGCGTACATGTCATATATCTCACCATTAGAGGTTAAGTGACCATGAAATTTTCGACCATACCATGAGGCAGTACCCGTTTGGCTAAAGTTCTCGGCACTTTTTAATACTTGGTAATGTTTACCGCGCACTTGATAGTGTTTATTGCCACCACGACTATGTGTTTCAGCTCTAGGTGTTGCATCATGTAGTTCGCTGACGCTAGGTAAGCGACTTGGTGTACTATCATGTTTGTGTTGGTAACGTCCATAGTTAGTACTACAAGCAGAGAGCAGTATCATAAGTAAAATAAAGCCATGCATACGCTGTACTTTTAATATCGCCATAAAATATCTGTTGTCTCTGTTAAAGGTAATGATTTGAGTATTGATGCTATTGGTCGCTAAACATGGAATCGTCGATGAGTACTAATTGCCATTAGAATGCCAAATCCTGCCATTAATGTCACCATAGAGGTTCCACCATAACTGACTAAAGGTAATGGTACGCCAACCACAGGTAATAAGCCGGAAACCATGCCGATATTGACAAAAATATAAACAAAAAATGTTAATGTTAAACTACCGGCTAAAAGCTTAGTAAAAGCATGTTGAGCATGAACTGCAATCCATAGTCCGCGCATCACAATGGCTAAATATACCGTCAGTAGTAAGCCAACACCAATTAAGCCGAACTCTTCACTAAATACCGCGAAAATAAAATCAGTATGGCGTTCAGGGAGAAATTCGAGTTGTGATTGTGTGCCTTGTAACCAACCTTTGCCGTGAATACCACCCGAGCCGATAGCAATTTTAGATTGGATAATGTGGTAGCCTGAGCCAAGCGGGTCTTGCTCAGGATTTAAAAAAGTTAATACCCGTTGTTTTTGGTAGGGCTTCATCAAAAACATCCACAATACGGGAGCAAATGCTGATGCTAAGCCAAGGCAAGTGCCGATAAGCTTCCAACTAGCACCGGCAAGAAATATCACAAAAACTCCTGAACTGGCAATGAGTAGAGCTGTACCTAAATCAGGTTGTTTGGCAATCAATAAGGTTGGCATTAACACCAAAATAAAGGCGATAATTATTTTTGATATTTTTGTCGGTAAGTCATATTGGCTAACGTACCATGCGATCATCATTGGCACGACAAGCTTCATTATCTCAGAAGGTTGAAACTTTGTCACACCAAGGTCGAGCCAACGTTGGGCGCCTTTACCAACGTGACCAAATAATAATACCGCGGCTAATAACATTAGACCTAAAATAAACATAGGTACCGCCCATTTTCGGTAAGATAATGGCGGAATTTGTGCAATTAAAAGCATGACAAATAGTGCTACACCAGCGCGTTTCGCATGACGTATTAATACAGCACTTTCTTGTCCACCAGCACTATAAACAACAAATAACCCTAGTATTAACAAAGCTAAAATACCACTTAATAAGGGTAAGTCGATATGCAAACGTTGCCATAGAGAACGCTGTCTTTGTTGATCATGTCTGGTATTACGCACTAAGGTTCACCTGCTATATTGGTAATGTTTTGCTGATAAACTTCATCATGGTGAGGATGTTTTAGTTTGTCGGTACTGATAATCTCTCTGTCACCAAAATATTGATCCATTATCTGACGTGCCACAGGCCCAGCATTGGTGCCACCACCACCTTTGGCGACGTTTTCAATGGCAACAGCAACAACAATCTCTGGATTTTCGTAAGGTGCAAAAGCAATAAACATGGCGTTGTCACGTTTGCTTTCTTGTACTTTTTTTGCATCATACTCTTCATCTTGAGCGATGTTAGCTGTTTGTGCAGAGCCGGTTTTACCAGCTGCATCATACTTACTACCTTTAAAAGCGGAATAGCCGGTAGCACCGAATTTTTGCACCGTATTATGTAAACCGTCTAAGACAAGATCCCAATAGGCTTGATTTTTTAGGGTGATAGGGCGTTTTTCGTCAACTACATATTCAGTAATCAGCGGCTGTTGCTGATCGGCATCCTCATCAATAACGGTTACTTCACTGGTGGCTTTTAAAAAGTGTGGAACTTTAATTCTACCCTTATTGACTAAAATGGAGATTGCTTGTGATAATTGTAATGGTGTCACAGACCAGTAACTTTGCCCTATGCCAACGGATAAGGTTTCACCGGTATACCAAGCTTTGTTGTAACGAGCTCGCTTCCATTCGATACTGGGCATAATAGCGCGGCTTTCTTCGTGAATATCTATACCGGTGTAATCACCAAAACCAAATTTTTCCATCATCTTACTAATCCGGGTAATACCCAGTCTATAGGCTAAGTCATAATAATAAACATTACAGGATTGCTCTAATGACTTAGTTAAATTGACTTTGCCGTGGCCCCATTTTTTCCAATCGCGTCGCTTGGTTTCTATGCCGGGTAATTGATAAAACCCTGGATCATAAATCTCAGTTTCTGGGGTGATTAATTCGGCTTCAAGCCCGGTAAGTGCTAATAAAGGCTTAATGGTTGATGCTGGTGGGTAACCTTGTACTGCACGGTTAAGTAACGGTTTATTACTTTCAGGTGCTAAGAGCTTCTTATATTTTTTACTACTGATACCATGGACAAAAAGGTTGCCATCAAAGCTTGGGTTTGAATACATGGCAAGCACACCACCATCTCTAGGGTCAATGGCGACTACCGCACCACGTTTACCTGAAAGTGCGCGCTTGGCGATCATTTGTAGCTCGATATCTAACGTTAGCGTTAGATCTTTACCCGGAATAGGAGGAGTAAAGTCTAAGGTACGAATGACTCGGCCTTGGTTATTAATTTCAACTTCTTGGTGACCAATGGTGCCATGTAAGATATCTTGATAATACTTTTCTAAGCCTAGCTTACCAATGTTACGGGTAGCCGCGTAGTTTTCAGCTAGGCCTTGCTTTTCTAGCGCTAGTGAATCTTTACGATTAATACGCGCAACATAGCCTAAGGAATGTGTCGTTAAGTCAGCAAAAGGGTAATAGCGTTTTAAGCGCGCGTCGATAAAAAACCCAGGGAACTTATGCTGGTTGACGGAAAATAATGCGACTTGCTGCTCACTTAAACGTGAATAAATTTCAATAGGTTTAAAGCGACGCTTACTTTTTAATTCTTTAAATAGTTTGTCTTGTTTTTCCTGACTAATATCTAATAATTCGCTTACTTCTGATAAGCGTTTTTTAATATCATCAACTTGTTCTGGGATCACCTCTAAGCTATACACTGGGGTGTTATCAGCCAGTAAAACACCATTTCGATCGTAAATTAAGCCTCTGTTTGGCGCAACCGGTAACAGTTTAATACGATTAGAGTTAGAGCGAGTTTGGTATTTTTGGTATGAGTTAACTTCAAGATTATAAATATTACTAAATAGCACTAAGGAAAGTATCAGGACAGCAATAAAAGTTATAAAGGTACGACGGGCAAATAAGTTTGCCTCTGCGCTATGGTTTCGAATGGCAACACGTTTTTTAGGCGCCATTATTTACTCTCGATGATAAGGATGATTGTTATTGATTGACCATGCTCGATAAAGGCTTTCAGCAACGACAATACGTACCATAGGATGCGGTAAGGTGAGTGGCGATAATGACCATTTTTGTTCGGACGCTTGAATACAAGCAGGCGCTAAACCTTCAGGGCCACCAACAAGCAGTGCAACATCACGACTATCAACATGCCAACGTTCTAGTTGTTTGGCAAGCTCAGGGGTTGTCCAAGGCTTTCCTTCCACCTCTAAGGTCACAATGCGATTACCCTTAGGAATAGCCGCTAACATTTGTTCGCCTTCTTTTTCTAGAATACGGGCAATATCGGCATTTTTGCCGCGCTTTCCAGGTGAAATTTCCACTAAATGGAAACTCATATCACGAGGGAATCTACGGCAATATTCGCTAAATCCTTGGCTGACCCATGCTGGCATTTTGTTACCAACAGCGTATAAGGTAATGCGCATTATACTTTAAACTATTCCCATAGTTGTTCTAGTTGGTAACGGTCACGAGTTTCATCAGTCATCACATGGACAACTACATCACCTAAATCAACTAAAGACCATTCGCCGACATCATTACCTTCAACACTTAAGGCTTCAATGCCAGCAGCGCGACATTCAATAGTAAGTGATTGGGCAATTGAAATAACGTGACGTTTTGAGTTACCAGAGCAAACTAACATGTAGTCAGCGAAACTCGACTTTTTAGATATCTCTAGTGTGACGATATCGCGGCCTTTCATATCTTCGATTTTTTCGGTAACAAAAGTAATTAGGTCTGAACTTTGCAAAGTGGGATCTCTATAATTAACAATAATCGGCGATAATAGCATTATTTTGTTTGTCCGTTAACAGTCTAATGCCATCAATCGCATGTTTTTTGCACAACAAGCGGTTTATTTTGCTCGCTCTATCGCTAAATCAAAGAAAATGGCACTTTTAGTATATAGTTATCAAATAGAAAAGCATAAATAATAGGATTATCGATAAAGCTTATTTTGCTCGATATAATCGTAAACTGGCTTAGGTAAATATTTGCTATAACTCGCCGAGCTTTTAATACGGGCTCTGATTTTTGTCGAAGATATATCTAGCGGTGTGCTTTCATGTAATAAGATTTGCCCGACTTTTTCGCGCTGTAATTGTCTCAGGTTATAAAGCAAACGCTTTGTTAATTCTGGCGCAAGTGCCGCTTCTAGATCCGTGTGTGAATAGCCAGGGCGAATATTGACCACTAGATTGCATAAGGTGAGGATTTCTTGCCAATGTCGCCATTTTGTAAAGGTGAGTAGCGAGTCCATACCCATCATAAAATATAAAGCTGCCTTTGGTTGCGCTTTTGTTATTTCACGTAAACTATCGACTGTGTATGACGGGCTATCTCGATCAAGCTCGCGGCTATCGAGCAGCACACTTTTATTACTATCACACACCAAAGCGACCATCTCAGCACGTTGTTTTGCATTGGCATGGGTACCCGTTTTATGGGGAGGGATATGAGCCGGAATTAAATATAATTGTTCTGCGCCTAACCAGCAGGCAGTTTCTTGAGCCGGTAAAATATGACCAAGGTGGATAGGGTCGAAGGTACCGCCGAGTAGAGCGATAATCTTTGGTGCTATGCGCTTAGTTGTACTCATAATCTAAACTAAAGTTTTCACTTATTTTGTTATGAAATAAACTGATCAGTACGTCACTGAGTAAGATAAAAGCATTAAAATCGCTACTGGTTTTACTCAGTAGATCAACTTGCGCTAACCTTGCTAAAGCTTGTTCAACATTGCTTAACGTAATGTTATTCAAAGCATACTGATATACGGGTTTTTTCTTGTCCCAGATACGATATTGTTTAAAAATATTGTCGATGCTCGCCCCTTGTTCTAGTTGCGCGAGCATGGCATAAAGCTGACTGAGCTCTTTATGAATAAACCAAACTAACTGCCCTAATGCGCTGCCATCATGTTGCATTTGATCTAAAATAGCTAAGCACTTTTTTAAGTCGCCGATTAGTAAGGTATCAATCAGTTGAAAAGGGTTGAATTTAGCCTGCTTAATGACAAGTTGTTCTGCTTCTTCAAAACTAATCGTTTGTTGGCCAAACAATATTGCTAACTTTTGCAGCTCTTGTGCTAATGCTGGCAGGTTGCCTTCAAATAGCACGGCCATTAAATCAATCGCATCGCTATGTAAATTGAGTTGCAGTTGCCGTGCTTGACTATTTAGCCACTGCTTTAATTGCTTGCCTTCAACATCATATAAAGGTAGAAAACAGCCAGCAGCTTCTAATGATTTGAACCACTTGCGCTTTTGTGTTGCAGCGTCAAGTTTAGGACCATGAAATATCAGCTGTATATCTTGATGCAACAAGGTCAGTAATTGTGTTATGGCTTTTGCGCCATTATCACCAATTTTGCCATTGATAAACTCTATTTCAATAATGCGTAATGAGGAGAACAAGCTCATTGATTGGTATTCTTGAAAAAGCGTATGCCAATCAAACTTGTCGTCAATACTAAAACGGATAACTTCGTCGAAACCTTGTTTTTTAGCGGTACTTTTAATTTTTTCTAAGGCGTTATTTTTTTGCCAAGCTTCATCGCCAAACACTAACCATATCGGTTTAAAGCCTTGCTTGAGTGTATTGTCGAGTTGATTATGATAAATGCGCATTCGAATTGACTTACAGCTGAATACTAGCCATGTCACGGAGGATTTTATTAGCCGCTTCTTGACGCATTTCACGTAACATTAGCGACAGTTCACGGCTTTTTGCTAAGGCAATATCAGGATCATCTTGATAATCACGATTAAGTTCAAAGCTAAAGTTTTTCACATCTTGGCCAGGAATTAAAATTTGGTAACGTACGGTATAAATAAGCTCATATTCTGCGACTTGACCATTAGGAAAAACAGATAAAGTTCTTCGATCTAGGTTATCTTGCAAGATCCGCATTTGTGGTATGGACTTATCACTTTGTTGTACTAACTTAACATCATTAACGGTTAAGTGTTGTCTGACTAAGCGAGTGAGCTCACCATATTGGTCAACTGAGCTAAACTCCATGGTTTGCAATTCAGGTGCTAATAAATAATTGCCGCGTAGCTGAAAACCACAACCGTTTAACATCATTAATATGATGCTAAAAGATAATATTTTACTGATTTGGCGAATTATTAATGGCTTCATAACGTGTTCACTTTTTATAGGTAGAAATTCAATCAGTGCATCATTAATGCGTTTTGCACGGGTTAAGCTGCTAAGCCCTAATAAAGAGCTAAGCAGCTAAGGCCATTATTAGTTGGCAACAATATTTAGCAACTTACCAGGTACATAAATCACTTTACGTATGGTTTTTCCGTCAGTAAATTTACTGACACTTTCATCAGCAAAACCCATTGCTTCAACCGCTTCTTTTGTTGCATCGGCAGACACGGTAATTTTAGCGCGTAATTTACCATTAACTTGCACAATGATAAGTTTTTCATCTTCAACTAGCGCGCTGTCATCAACAATAGGCCAAGCCGTGTTTTCAACTGGTTTACCATCGCCAATTAAGCTCCATAAATGGTGACTCAAATGTGGCACGATAGGCGTCAGCATTAACACCAGTGCACGAATAGCTTCATGCATTACTACACGGTCTTCATTACTGTCGATACTTGCTTTAGTTAAATGGTTCATTAACTCCATAATTGCAGCAATAGCGGTATTGAAAGTATTGCGACGACCAATGTCATCACTGACTTTCGCAATGGTTTTATGCAATTCACGACGTAGTGTTTTTTGCGTTGAATTAAGCGTTAAGCCAGCAATGCTTGGCGCATCTTTTGATATTTCAGCTACCTGAGTGAAATCATAAACTAGTTTCCAGACACGTTTTAAGAATCTATGTGCGCCTTCAACACCCGAATCAGACCACTCTAACGTTTGCTCTGGTGGTGAGGTGAACATGATAAATAAACGTACAGTATCGGCGCCATAAAGCTCAATAACTTCTTGTGGATCAATACCGTTGTTTTTCGATTTTGACATTTTGCTCATACCAGCAGAGATTACTGGTAGGCCATCTAGCTTACAGGTAGCTTTAGTGACCTGGCCTTTTTCGTCGCGTTCAACATCGACATCGGTCGGCGCAATCCAATCTTGTCCGCCATTATCTGCTTCACGATAATAGGTATCAGCCAATACCATGCCTTGACATAGCAAGCTTTTAAACGGTTCATTAGACTCGACTAAGCCAACGTCACGTAATAATTTATGGAAAAAGCGTGCGTATAGTAAATGTAAAATAGCATGCTCGATACCACCAATATACTGATCAACCGGCAACCAATAATTGGCCTTCTCAGGATCAAGCATTTGTGTATCATCGTTTGGCGAACAGTAACGTGCGTAATACCACGATGATTCCATGAAAGTATCGAAAGTATCGGTTTCACGAAATGCTTCCTCGCCATTGTAAGTGGTTTTTGCCCATTCTGGGTTATCTTTGATCGGTGAAGTTACACCATCCATCACCACATCTTCAGGTAATTCAACCGGTAGTTGATCTGCAGGCACGGGTACCGATTCACCATTGGCTAAATGCATCATTGGAATAGGCGTACCCCAATAACGTTGGCGCGAAACACCCCAATCGCGTAAACGATAATTTACCGTTATTTTACCTTTACTTTCGCTGACTAATTTATCTGAAATCGCTTTAAAAGCATCGTCAAAATTTAAGCCATCGAATTCACCTGAATTGACTAACGTATTCTTTTCAATAATGGCGGCAACTGTTATATCGTCATTGTCACTGCCTGCAATTACTTGTTTAATTTCTAAACCGTATTTAGTGGCGAATTCCCAATCTCGTTGGTCATGACCTGGTACTGACATGACAGCGCCTGAGCCGTAATCCATTAAAACAAAGTTGGCTGCCCATACAGGCACCAATTCACCGCTGATTGGGTGTAGTGCTTTTAAACCGGTATCAACCCCTTCTTTTTCCATCGTTGCCATATCAGCTTCGGTAGATTTATTGGTTTTACATGCTTGGATAAAGGCGGCCAATGCGGGGTTGTTTTCAGCAGCAGCTAAAGCTAACGGATGTTGTGCAGCAAGGGCAACATAAGTCACACCCATTAAGGTATCTGGGCGAGTAGTATAAATATCAAAACTTTCAGCAGAATTGGCAACTTGGAAAGTCATCTCGACGCCTTCAGAGCGACCAATCCAGTTACGTTGCATAGTTTTAACTTGCTCAGGCCAACCGGCTAATTCGTCTAAATCGTTAATTAATTCTTCGGCATAATCAGTAATTTTAATAAACCACTGTGGAATTTCTTTACGCTCAACCAGTGCGCCTGAACGCCAACCTCTACCATCAATAACTTGTTCATTAGCTAAGACTGTTTGGTCAACCGGATCCCAATTTACGGTGGCGTTTTTCTTATACACTAAGCCTTTTTCATAAAGCTGAGTAAAGAACCATTGTTCCCAACGGTAATAATCTTTTTTACAGGTTGCTAATTCACGACTCCAGTCGTAACCAAATCCGAGTGATTTTAATTGAGTACGCATGTAGTCAATATTTTCATAAGTCCATTTAGCTGGCGCTGAATTGTTTTTTATCGCGGCATTTTCTGCTGGCAGGCCGAAAGCGTCCCAACCCATAGGTTGCATAACGTTTTTGCCCTGCATGCGTTGGTAACGAGAGATCACATCACCTAAGCTGTAATTGCGTACGTGGCCCATATGGAGACGGCCACTTGGGTATGGAAACATCGCCAAGCAATAAAACTTTTCTTTTCCAGGTTGCTCTTCAGCTTTGAAGGTATTGTTATCAGTCCAAAATTTCTGAACATCGGCTTCAATTGATTGGGGATTGTAGATGGATTCCATTAAGATTTCTCAAACACGCTAAAATAGGAGCTTAAACTGACTTAAACAACGAATTTTTACTGATAAAAGTTGTTATTTAAAGACGTAAGTCGAAGCGATAAAATAATCCCGATAGGATACCTTATCTCTTGCCACTGCGACAAGTTAAAGCAAGTTTATGCCGAATATTTTTCTTGCGAACGCTATTATCCTCGTTTACGTCAATAAATGTTCTGGCAACAGACCTTAAATAGTGGTTTTTATTACGCGATCAATTATGCTAAAACTAGTGGTATTAATTAAGGAGATATTATGAAAAAAGAACAATCTGACGTGCAAGGGGTTTATCAAAAGTTGCAAGATTGGTTAGAAAATACCAAAGATAATGAAGTGCGCTCAATCATCGAAGTTGTCGAACAAGCCAAAGCAATTTTACATGCTGCAGAACAAATTCCCGAGCAACAAGTGAAGCAGTTTATTGCTAACCTCAAATATGACTTGAGTGATTTTTATCAGCAGTATCAAGCCGACGTTAAGCATTCTGTTTACTTGGATGTACTGAATGAGAGCCTCTGGGCAAATTTAGCGCAAATCACCGATAAATCACAAGTTGAGTGGACTGAATTGATGGATGATTTTCAACATCAAGATGGCTACCATGTTGGTGACTATGTTGGCTTTGGTCAATTACAATGCCAAACGTGTCAACACTGTGTGATCTATAATCACGCTAATGTTGTCACTGAATGTATTTCTTGTGGAGGCAAAGACTTCCAACGTTTGAGTTTAACTCCTTAAAATAAATTTTTGTTATATTGTTTTTGCGGTTCGGGGTAATGTCGCTGTACACTATGATTAATGAAGCCTTATTTATTCTACTTGCTATTTAATCATAATATTAAGTTGCATTCCCGAGAGATTGTCTATGACAAATGTGTCAACAAATGTACGCCTTAAACCTTGCCAACTAACCGCAGATTTAACGGTTAAACAATTTGCCAATGCCACAGCTACAGCAGAAATAGCACAAGTATTTATTGGTCATGAAAGAGCTAAAGAAGCCTTAACCTTCGGCTTGTCGATGGAAGCGCCTGGCTTCAATGTTTATGCTATGGGTGAGCATGGTACTGGCCGTCAAAGTTTAATAAAACAAATGCTAGCTGCCACAGCAAGCCAAGAGCCAACGCCACAAGAGTGGTGTTATATCAATAACTTTGATGATCCAAACACACCACACAATATATATTTAAGTCCCGGTGATGGTAAGCAATTACTTACTCGCATGAATACTTTTATTGATGAACTCATGGATTTATTTCCTGAGATTTTCGATAACCCGGGTTACCAAAGACAAAAAGCGGCTATCGATCGTGATTTCAATAAAAAATATGATGAAGCGATCAGCGAGGTCGAAGCAACGGCATTAAAGCATGAAGTTGTGCTATATGAAGACGATGGTGAAATTGGTTTTTCGCCTCTAGTTGCCGGCAAGCCGCTTAACGATAAAGAATTTGCCGATTTAAATGAGCCAAAACGTGCCGAATTTTATACTTTATTAGCCAAGTTAGAAGAATTACTGTCTGAGAAGTTAATCGAATTACCACTATGGAAACGTATTTCTTCTGATAAATTACGTAAGTTAAAGCATGAAACTGCGGCGCAAAGCATTCAACCATTTTTACATGAATTAGAGCATGAATTTGCTAGCAATACTGGTGTGTTGAAATATCTCGAAAAAGTTAAGGCACATGTTGTTGATGCGGTGTTAGAGCTACTCGTTGATGAAAGTAGCGAAGCACCTAATGACAAAGATTTACGTAAATTAATGGTCGAGCGTTTTTTACCTAATTTATTAGTGACTCGCAAAATTGATGAAGGCGCGCCGGTTATTTATGAACAAAATCCGACCTTTCAAAATTTATTCGGTCATGTTGATTTTGGTAGTTTTCAAGGCAGTAGTTACACCAGTTATCGTTTGATCAGACCTGGGGCCTTACATAAAGCGAATGGCGGTTACATATTGCTTGAAGCGGATAAGTTATTAACTCAGCCGTTAGTGTGGGCGCGATTAAAGCTGGCGCTAAAATCACAACAAATAACTATTGAAAATCCGCATTCAGAATATGCCCAACCGGGCGCATTTAGCTTACAGCCAGAAAAAATCCCCTTGAACGTTAAAGTGATTTTGTTAGGTGATCCTGAAATTTACTATACCTTGCAAGATTATGATCAAGAATTTACTGAGCTATTTCGTGTTTTAGCTGACTTTGATCGTCACTTAGAAAAAAGCCAAAGTAACTTAAATGATTACGCTAATTTAATTCGCCAACGCGCTTACCGTAATCACTATCCTGAAGTTACTGATGAGGCGATACTGGAACTGGTTAAATACGCGCTTAGGCGTGCAGAGCATCAACATAAAATTTCAGCCAATATTGTACAAGTAAATGACTTATTAGATGAGGCCTACTACTTGTGGAAACAATCTGAAGGCAAAAATGGTTTGACTGGTAAGCATGTCACTATGGCATTGGCAGCAAAGCAACGTCGTACTGGTCGTATGAGTGAAGCTTGGTTGGAAGAAATTAAAGAGCGTCAATTATTGATTGATACTGAAGGCGGTCAGATAGGTAAAATTAACGGCCTGACAGTATTAGAGATTGGCGATAGTGTTTTCGGTACGCCTGCGCGCATATCTGCCACGGTATATGCCGGTAGCTTAGGGGTTACTGATATTGAACGTGAAGTCGATTTAGGTAAATCGATTCACTCGAAAGGCGTGTTGATTTTAACCGGTTATTTAGGTCATAAGTATGGTCAAAACTTTCCCTTAACTATCTCTGCTAATATCGCTATTGAGCAGTCATATGGTCATATCGATGGTGACAGTGCTTCGATGGCGGAGCTTTGTGCCTTAATATCTGCCATCGCTAAGTTACCCATTAACCAAGGTTTTGCGATAACAGGTTCGATGAATCAGCACGGTGAAGTGCAGTCTATCGGTGGCGTTAATGAAAAAATTGAAGGCTTTTATCGTTTATGTAAAGACAAAGGCTTAACGGGTCAACAAGGTGTTATTATCCCAAGAACTAATACCATTAATTTGATGTTAGCACCTGAGATAATACAAGCGGTAGCAGATGAGCAATTCGCTATTTATGCGGTTGATAATATTGATCAGGCGATAGAAATTTTGATGGGCCAAAGTGCCGGCGAAATTAGTCGAACCGGACGCTATCCAAGAAAATCAATTCATGGCTTAGTATTAGATAAGCTCTCAGCTTTTTCAGAGCTGATTAATGGCGCCGAGGAATAACCGTAAAAATTGCTTTGTTGGCAATTAATTGCACTTAAAAATAAACACGGCAAGCGCCGTGTTTATTGCTTTTCACCAAAAGTAGCATTTTAAAATGTTAATAATCGCTTAAAAAATAAGCATTATTTAAATTCTTTTCTATACTCTGCTTATCAACAATATTTTTCGTTATAACATTTTGCAACGCACACTAGCAAAAGTTGATGATGCGAATATTGATTGTTAATTTATAGGTGCTATCTCAGTAGAATTAATGAAGAGAGAAAGTTAGCGAAAGCGAAATAACAATAATAAGTAAATGCAGTGAGTTGATGTTGCCAGCAGGCAATAATGAACCCCCTATAAGGTCAGGAGTTTAACCTACCTATCAGACATTTTAATGATGTGTCTCATCTACTTAGTGATTGCTTTGCGGTGATTTTAGTAACACTGAAGTCCATTTCAGCTAACTTAGGTTTATTTTAATCGTTCAATGTTATAACCAAGACTATTGAAAACAGCTTGGCTTAGCATTGCGTGCTTGTATCGATAAGTTCGCTGTCTGTCGGTTTGTAGTTGTTTAACTATAAGTGAGGGCTTTGTGGAAACATCTGATCAAATAACCCAAGTTTGGCCAATTGCGGCTTACTTTATTATTTTGGCCGGTATGCTCATTTTTATGATGCTGCTATCACATTTTCTTGGCCCCAAAGGTAAACAACGCGCTAAAAACACCCCTTATGAGTCTGGGATAATTTCAGTTTCGGATAACAAAACCCGCTTTACCAACCACTTCTTTTTGTACGCTATTTTCTTTGTCATCTTTGATTTAGAAACTATCTATCTTTTTGCTTGGGTCATTGCCTTTGATGACGTCGGCTGGCCGGGTTTTATTGAAGCGAGTATTTTCATTACCGTATTGTTGGCGGCATTAGTTTACTTAATTCGTATTGGCGCTTTAGAGTTAACGCGTCGCCATCAACCGCATAGAGAAACTCAATTGCAGCGTATACGAGAAAGTGAAATGCAAGCTTTAGGTCAACGCCCTTATGAGCAAAATAAAGGACATCAATAATGGATTGGTCATTAACAAAAGCGAAATTAGATGACGCGATGAGTGAAATGAAGAGCGTTTCTGAAGCTGAATTAAAGCGTAATGTTTTTATGGCAAAGCTTGATGACATGGTGAATTGGGGTCGTAAAAATTCAATTTGGCCATTTAATTTTGGCTTAAGTTGCTGTTATGTCGAAATGGCAACCAGTTTTACTTCACGCCATGATATTGCGCGCTTTGGTGCCGAGGTTATACGAGCAACGCCAAGGCAAGCAGACTTAATGGTCATTTCCGGCACTTGTTTTCGCAAAATGGCACCGGTAATTCAGCACCTCTATGAGCAACTTTTAGAACCGCGTTGGATTATTTCAATGGGCTCCTGTGCTAACTCCGGAGGCATGTACGACATCTACAGTGTGGTGCAAGGCGTTGATAAGTTTATTCCTGTCGATGTTTACGTGCCAGGTTGTCCGCCGCGGCCAGAAGCGTTACTTGAAGCCCTGTTATTGTTGCAAACCAAAATAGAGCATCAGCCAAGGCCGTTAAGTTGGGTTGTCGGTGAGCAAAATGTTAGTGCGATTGGTAAACCGTCATTACGAGACATTAAGCATGGCGAACGCATTCAGGTGACGAACCTTGATTCGCCGGATCATATATAACAAACAACGGCCTTATTTGGTTGCGGCTAGCTAAATCTGGCTAACGAAGTGCGAAGAGAAATTAATACTAAAAGTGGCGAAAGTGAAGGGAAATTAATGGTGACTCAGGTAAATATTAATGCGAGTAACGATTGGCAGATGCTGCAAGCTGTACCTTTGCTTGATGAAATTACGGCCCTATCACCAACGCTTAATTTACAAGCTGTGAGCGCAGTCGAAAACATTGTTGATGATATACCTTCTTATTGGTTAGATAAAAGTCAGTTAATTAAGTTGATGCAAGTACTAAAGCATGACTTAGCTCAGCCGTTTGATATGTGTTTTGATATCACTGCCATTGATGAAAGCGAACGGCAACATCAATCGTCATTATCACAAGCTTTTACGGTCAGTTACCATTTACGCTCTTATCAACGTAATCAAGATATTCGCATTAAAGTTGCCCTCACAAGTACAGATAAACGTTTAGAGAGTGTTTGCCGATTTTGGTCAAATGCTAATTGGTATGAACGAGAAGTTTGGGACATGTTCGGTATTGTTTTTCAAAATCATCCTTATTTAACGCGTATTTTAATGCCGAATACTTGGCAAGGGCATCCGTTACTTAAAACTCATCCCGCACGTGCGACTGAAATGGACCCGTTTATATTACCACCTGACCAACAAGATAAAGAGCAAGCGGCGTTGCAGTTTAACCCTGAAGCGTGGGGCATGAAGCGCCAAAGCAAAGATAGCGACTTTATGTTCTTAAATCTTGGTCCTAATCATCCGAGTGTGCATGGTGCTTTTCGTATTGTTTTACAAATGGAGGGGGAAGAAATTGTTGATTGCGTACCCGATATTGGTTACCACCATCGCGGCGCAGAAAAAATGGGTGAGCGGCAATCATGGCATAGTTACATTCCTTATACCGACCGTATTGACTACCTTGGCGGCGTGATGAATAACTTTCCGTATGTGATGGCAGTTGAAAAACTTGCTGGCATTACGGTACCCGATCGAGCAAAAGTTATTCGTATTATGACCGCTGAAATGTTTCGCATTCTGAGTCATTTGTTATTTTACGGCACTTTTGCACAAGATATTGGCGCACTTTCACCTATTTTTTACATGTTTATCGACCGAGAAAAACTCTTTGGCATTATTGAAGCGTTTACGGGCGCTCGTATGCATCCGAGTTGGTTCCGTATTGGTGGTGTGGCACAAGACTTACCGAAAGGTTGGCAAGGGTTGGTACGTGATTATGTGAACTACCTACCTAAGCGTCTTGATGAATATGAAAAAATGGTTATGCAAAACTCAATTTTAAAGCAACGGACCGTCGGCATTGGTGCTTACTCAGCACAAGAGGCTATTGATTGGGGTATAACAGGTCCTGGATTACGAGCAACTGGTTATTCATGGGATTTACGTAAGCAACGTCCTTATGGTGGTTACGACCAATTTGATTTTGAAGTACCGCTTGGTCATAACGGTGATTGCTATGATCGCTGTCGGGTGCGGGTAGAAGAAATGCGTCAGAGTATTCGTATTATTGAGCAGTGCCTCAACAATATGCCTGAAGGACCCTATAAAGCCGATCATCCACAAACAACCCCACCGGTAAAAGACCGAACCATGCGCGATATTGATACCTTAATACCGCATTTTCTTAATGTTTCATGGGGGCCTGTGATACCGGCCGGTGAAGTCTCCGTCAGTGTCGAAGCAACGAAAGGCATAATGGCATATCACTTAATTAGCGATGGCAGCACCATGAGTTATCGTACCCGCATTCGCACCCCCAGTTTTGCGCACTTACAAATGCTGCCGTTAATTAGTAAAGGCCAAATGGTGGCTGATCTTATCGCAACTTTGGGCAGTGTTGATTATGTGATGGCGGATGTAGATCGGTAGTGATAGTAGCAATTCGCAATAGCGAACAATAAGGTTTAGTAGAAGAAAACGATTAATGTCAGACAATTTATCTTAATGGCTTATAGCAAATAAAGAGATAGTTATGGAATCAATCGATATTTTGACAATGGATTATCAACAGTATCTAACTGCAACTGAAATTGCTGCGATAGAGCATGAGGCCAGTATTATGGAAACACGTGAAGCGGCTGGCATTGAAGCACTTAAAGTTGTGCAAGAGCATCGCGGTTGGGTTAGTGATGAAAGTTTATTTGCCATTAGTGACTTGTTAGCCGTGCCGGTTGCTCAGCTTGAAGGTGTAGCGACTTTCTACAACTTAATTTACCGACAACCGGTTGGTCAACATGTTATCCATTTATGCGACAGTATTGCCTGTCACCTTACCGGGCTAGATGCTGTACTTAGCGCCATTAAGCAATATTTAAATATTGATTACGGCCAGACAACTAAAGATGGCAAGTTCACCTTACTGTCAAACGCCTGTTTGGGCAGTTGTGATAAAGCACCGGCAATGATGATAGGGACAGTACATTATCAGCATTTAACACCAGAAAGCGCCGTTGAGCTTTTACAGCAACTGGCATTGAAAGGAGAGCTTGATGACTGAACAGATAGCAAATAATAGCGTCAAGCCTTTGACCCAATGGGTAAATTTGCAACAACCATTAACATTTGCTGATTATTGCCAAGCGGGTGGTTATCAAGGTGCAAAAGTTGCGCTATTGCAACATCAGCCAAACGAGGTATTGGAAATTGTTAAAAACTCCGGTTTAAAAGGCCGAGGTGGCGCTGGTTTTCCCACCGGTTTGAAGTGGAGCTTTGTACCTATGTTTGATGATGGTGATGAAGATGCACCCGACAACAAGTATTTAGTTGCTAATGCCGATGAAATGGAGCCGGGCACATTTAAAGACAGGTTATTACTCGAAGGCGCGCCACATCAGTTAATTGAGGCAATGATTATCGCGGCCTACACCATAGGTGCGAATAAAGCTTATATTTTTCTGCGTGGTGAATACCATTTAGCAGCAAGACGTTTGCAGCAAGCAATAGCTGAAGCCTATGAAAATAATTGGCTAGGGAAGAACATTCAAGCAACTCAATTTTGCTTAGACTTATATGTACATAGTAGCGCGGGTCGCTATATTTGTGGTGAAGAAACCGCGCTAATTAATGCCTTAGAAGGTAAACGTGCCAATCCAAGAGCTAAGCCGCCTTTTCCACAGGTCAGTGGTTTATTTGGCAAACCTACCATCGTCAATAATGTTGAGACTTTGTGTAATTTACCGCACATCTTAAAAAATGGTATTGAATGGTTTCAAGGCATTGCGCCAAATAGCGATGCTGGCAGTAAAATTTATGGCGCTTGTGGACGTGTAAAGAATCCGGGTTTATGGGAATTACCGATGGGAGTAACGTTACGAGAAGTGCTCTATCAACATGCCGGCGGCATGCAAGATGGTTTGCAATTTAGAGGTTTGTTACCCGGTGGCGCGTCAACCGATTTTCTTGTGGCCGAGCATTTAGATACCCCGATGGATTATGACTCTATTGCCAAAGTGGGCAGCCGTTTAGGGACCGGTGGTTTGATTGTGTTGGATGATAAAAACTGTCCAGTCGCTATGGTACTTAATTTACTGCGCTTTTTTGCTCAAGAATCATGTGGTTGGTGCACGCCATGTCGAGACGGCACGCCTTGGGCCGTTGAAGTGCTAGCGCGTATCGAACACGGGCAAGGAAAAATCGCAGATTTAGACACTTTAGCTAAGCTCTGTGACTTTATGTGGATAGGAAAAACCCATTGTGCCTTAGCACCTGGCGCAGTAGAGCCATTAAGAAGTGCTTTAAAATATTTCCATGACGACTTTTTACAGCATATTGAACACGGGTGTTGCCATTATAATCCAGCCTCTTTAGCTAAACGTACACAGGTATCTGAAAGTAAAACTAAGCAAAGTGTCGCTGCTAACCCAACTATGGCGGGGCAGTAATATGAATGAAGATCAAGTCACCATTTTTATTGATGATGTGCCTTACAAAGTGAGCACAAAAGATAACTTGTTATCTGGCGTGTTATCACAAAAATTAAATTTGCCTTATTTTTGCTGGCATCCTTCTATGGGATCAGTTGGCGCCTGTCGGCAATGTGCCGTCATGCAATTTCAAGATGAAACGGATCAACGAGGTCGCATGGTAATGGCGTGTACTACACCGGTAACCGACGGTATGCGCATTAGTATTAAACATCCTGAAGCCAGTGAATTTCGTGAGCAAGTTATTGCCGCCATGATGACAAATCATCCGCACGATTGTCCGGTTTGCGCTGAAGGGGGCGAATGTCATTTACAAGATATGACGGTCATGACCGGCCATAGCGTACGTGAATATCAGGGCAGCAAACGCACTTTTACTAATCAATATTTAGGTGAGCTAGTCGGTCACGAAATGAACCGCTGTATCACCTGTTATCGTTGCACGCGTTTTTATAATGATTATGCCGGCGGTAAGGATTTTGGTGTTTATGGTTCAAAAAACCAAGTGTATTTCGGTCGTCAATCTGATGGTGCGTTAGAAAGTGAATTCAGCGGTAATTTAGTTGAAATGTGTCCAACAGGGGTATTTACCCATAAGGTTTTTTCTTCGCACTATACCCGAAAATGGGATCTGCAATCAGCACCTTCTATTTGTAGTCATTGCTCGGTGGGTTGTAATGTCAGTATTGGCGAACGTTATGGTTCAGTACGGCGAGTGATGAATCGATATAGTGCTGATATTAATGGCTATTTTCTTTGCGATAGAGGGCGCTTTGGTATTGGTTTTGTTAATGGTGAACAACGTATAAAGCAAGTCAAAGGTATTACGCAACAGTCGCCATTGGCATTAAGCAAGTTAGATGTTGCTAAAGCCTTGTCGCACTTTAGAAAGAAAAGTTTTATTGGTATTGGTTCCGCTCGTGCTTCGTTAGAAGCGAATTTTTATTTAAAGAATATTGTCGGTGCTGAGCATTTTAGCCCCGGCTACCTTGACGATGAAATGAAAACGGCGGCACAGCATGCGCAACTATTGGCATCAAATGCAGCGCCAAGTTTAACGGAAATTGAAGGCAGTGATTTTATTTTTGTGATTGGCGAAGATATCACTCAAACCGCGCCAAGAATGGCGCTATCGGTTCGACAAGCACTGCGTAATGCTGCTAATGCAAAAGCCGCGAAAATTGGCATCCCCTCATGGCAAGACAGTGCGGTAAGAACCGCTGGCGGAAAGCTACTTTCACCACTTTTTTTATTGCAAAGCACCACCACTAAGCTCGACGATGTTGCCGAGCAAACTTTATTATTATCGGTGGCAGAGATATCAAATTGTTTAGCCACACTGGTCAAGCTTATTAAATCTTGTGTTATAGAAAATGCTAGCGACGTTAAGCAACAGCTAACTGATTTAGCTCAGCAAGGTCAGCTCAGCTCTGTTGAGCAAAAATTTATTTTCTCAGTTTATCAAGGTTTACATAAAGCCAAACAGCCATTAATTATTTCTGGCACGAGTTTAGTTTGTGCTGAAATGTTGAGTCAAATTGATAGTCTGATGCAGGTATTTAAACAACAAAATAAGATGAAGCCTCCCGCGTTGATTATTATACCGCCAAGTAGTAATAGCGTTGGCTTACTGTCGATTTTAGATGAAAAATCATTATCGATAGAGCAAGTATTGTCACAATTGGCTGAGCAAAATAACCGCTATCAAGGGGTGATATTACTTGAACAAGCGCTGGAAAAACTGTCCGAAAATCAAGTTAGGCAATTGCGAGATTCAAGCAAAACATTGATTGTGCTTGATCACACCCAGCATCGACTCTCAATGCTTGCCGATATAGTGCTACCGGTTGCTGCGGTGAGTGAAGGTGATGGACATTATGTTAATTACCAAGGTCGAGCACAACAATTTTTTCAAGTGCATGCACCGGTATTGCCAATACAAGAAAGTTGGCGTTGGTTAGATATTATTGCTGATATTATTGGCATAAAACCCGTCAGTGCCGCGTCCGAAAATCAGACCCTTCATACGAATATAGTTGCTATTAAAAAAAGCTCCTGTGAATCATTAATGCAGGTGCAGCAGTTTTTTTCTGACCACTTTGCTCAATGGCCTAACCTTATAAAGGCAAAAAGTATTAATCCTGACGACAAGGCGATTGCAAGAATGCCTCACCGAGCTAGCGGGCGCACGGCTCAAATGGCGAATATCAGTGTACATGAAGCAAAAACTACCCAGAAGATTGATGATGATTATACTTTTTCGATGGAAGGCCAGTCGGTTAATAAAAGTGCTGACATGCCTTTTACCTGGGCACCAGGTTGGAATTCAAATCAGTCAATTGGGCAATTTCAAAGGCAAATTAATGGTGAGTTAATAGCGCAAAAATCAGCGCTGTTTATATCTATTTCCAGTGCGATAACCAACAACCTTTGTTGGCAATTGACTGAAGCAGATAGCCGTAATGTTAAAGACAGTCAATCACTCAGCTCTCTTACTTATGTACAACTAGAAAGTATCTATTTCAGTGAGTGGCAAGCAACCCAAACGCCTGAATTTCAAATGTTGCGGTCAAGTAATCAACTATCGATTAATACTGAAACTGCTGAGAAATTTGGCGTTAAAAAAGGCCAATGGTGCAAAGTCGTTTTTTCCGCAACTAATGACAAAAAGCAATTAACCAGTCAAAGCGTGATTAGCCAAATTCGTATCGTTAATCATTTACCTAGCACATTAGCTTTCGGTAACTTCTCGCTCTGTCAGTCCTTAAATCATCAATTAGAAATGACAATTTCTTTAGCGTGTGACCAAGAAGTCACGGATTATCTTGCGCTATATAACGAGCGCTTAATCGCTGCAAAAAATAGCAAGAATAAGGTTCTCGAGAGATTAAAGCTTAACGATCAAACCATTCCTATTCGGTTGATGTCTGGAGGGTTAGATGATGGTTGAAATGCTGTGGAAATTAGTTGAAATCACCATCATTATCGCGTTACTTATTCCTATTGCGGCGATGTTGGTATGGGTTGAACGGCGAGTAATAGGTATCTGGCAAGACCGCTGCGGCCCTAATAGAGTCGGCCCTTTTGGCGTTTTACAGTCATTGGCTGATTTGCTGAAAATTCTGGGTAAAGAGGATTGGATCCCACCATTTAGTGACCGTTTAGTTTTCGTTTTAGCGCCGGTTATTGGTGCTATGTGTGTGCTGATGAGTTTTGCGGTGGTGCCATTTTCGCCCAGTATTGGCGTTTCTGATTTAAATATCGGTTTGTTATTTTTTCTTGCTATGGCGTCCTTGGCTGTTTATAGCGTTGTGCTCGCCGGTTGGGCATCAAATTCTAAATATGCCTTATTAGGGGGTATGCGTGCGGCGGCACAAACGGTGAGTTATGAAGTCTTTATGGGCTTGTCAGTGATGGGTGTCGTGCTACTGACGGGCAGCTTTAACTTACGTGAAATTGTGTTAGCACAAGCCGATGGTTGGTTAATTCAATCACAATTTATTGGCTTCTTTATTTTCTTAGTTGCCGGTATTGCTGAAAGCCATCGGCTACCTTTTGATTTGCCGGAAGCTGAAACCGAGCTTACTGTTGGCTTTCATACTGAATATTCTGGGCTGAAATTTGCCTTATTCTTTTTAGGCGAGTATTTAGGCGTAACGCTTATTTCTGCAATGTCAGTGGTGCTATTTTTTGGCGGTTGGTTGATGCCTGAACCGCTAGCATCTTGGCTACCTCCTTTACTGTGGTTTATTATTAAAATTATGTTTTTTGTGCTGTTTTTTATTCTTTTAAGAACTTCACTTCCTCGGCCACGGTTTGACCAATTATTAAAATTTGGTTGGGTGGTGATGTTGCCGTTAGCATTATTGAATCTTTTGGTTACCGCGGTACTGCGTTTAACAGGGGTGTTATAACAATGAATCATTATCCGCTAGTTATTACTGAAAAAGTTAATGCCAACGGAGGCTCTGATGCTTAGTCAACTTCGTACTATGTGGTTGGTACTTAAACATACCTTTACTAAGGCTGATACGGTTCAATATCCAGAGCAAAAGCCTTATTTAGCGCCGAGATATCGAGGACGGATTGTACTGACTCGAGATCCTGATGGTCAAGAACGCTGCGTGGCGTGTAATCTTTGTGCTGTTGCTTGTCCGGTTGATTGTATTGCGTTGCAACAGATAGTTGATGACGATGGTCGCAAGCGTGCTGATTTTTTTCGTATTAACTTTTCACGTTGTATTTTATGTGGTTTTTGTGAGGAGGCTTGTCCTACCTACGCAATTCAATTAACGCCAGATGTGGAGTTAGCCGAATACGATAGACAAAATTTAGTTTATGAAAAACAACATTTACTCATCAATGGTCCCGGTAAATATCCTGATTATAGTTTTTACCAACAATCAGGTGTCGCCATTGCAGGTAAAGGCAAAGGGCAAGGGGAGCAAGAACGCCCGCCGATTGATATTAAAGGCTTAATGCCATGAACCTCGACATGATGACTTTAGGTAAAACTTCCACCAAGGAGAGCGCGAATGCTAGCTAATTTTGCTTCGATTGATAGCTTATTTTATCTTGCTGGCCTCGTTGCCGTTATTGCCAGTTTAAAGGTCGTTACCGGCAATAACACCGTGCACGCGCTGTTATATTTAGTGGTGTCATTATTGGCGGTTGCGATTTGTTTTTATTTAATGGGCGCACCGTTCGCCGCAGGATTAGAGGTGATCGTTTACGCGGGAGCCATTTTAGTCTTGTTTGTTTTTGCGGTGTTGATGTTTGGTTTAGGTGCAGATGAAACGGCCAATGCGCCACAAAATAAAAGTATCGCAAATATGTTTGGTGCGATGTTTTTGGCCTTTGCGCTGCTAATTGAAATCGTCATTATTATCAACAATGGTGATATGCAACAAAACTTACAAGCCAATGTTATTGACTCGAGAGCTGTTGGCATCATGTTATACGGTCCCTATTTACTTGCCGTTGAAATCGCCTCTTTTTTACTTCTCGCTGGCTTGTTAGCAGGCTACCACTATGCAAAACCTGATGTGACAGGGGGACCTCTATGACCAGTATCCCGTTATTTCATGTGCTTATCTTATCGAGTTTACTCTTTGTTATTGGTTTTATTGGTGTGGTAGCAAGGAAAAACACGCTATTTATCTTGATGAGTTTGGAAGTCATGCTTAATGCCGTTGGGGTTGCTTTTATCGGTGCCGGCAGTGTTTGGCAACAAGCTGACGGCCAAGTGATGTTTATTTTAATTTTAACGCTAGCGGCTGCTGAAGTGGCCGTTGGTTTAGCGTTATTAATTCGCATGCAAAAGAAATATCGCTCTTTAGATATTGATGTACTAAATCAGATGAAGGGGTAATGAACGTGTTATTAGCCAGTTTACCTTTCTACCCTTTCGTGAGCTTTTTACTGCTAATTGTTTTTGGTAAAAAACTGTCATGGCGGCTTGCTGCCACGATTAGTGTTAGTAGTATGGCGATTTCTGCATTGGTTAGCGCGATATTACTGTTTGAATTATCAGTGACTCAAAATCAAATTATGACGGTGAACCTTTGGCATTGGTTTGAGCTAACCAATGCCATGGGGAGTAGTGACGTTAATGTGCGCTTTTACCTTGATGGCTTGTCAGCGGTTATGATCAGTGTGGTTACCGGTGTAGGTTTTCTTATTCATTTATTTGCTGCGATTTACATGAAATCTGATGCGAATTTTTCACGCTTTATGGCTTATATGAATCTCTTTATCGTTGCCATGTTGATATTAGTATTAGCGGATAATTTAGTTTTGTTATATCTCGGTTGGGAAGGTGTTGGCTTATGTAGCTTTTTATTGATTGGTTTTTGGTATCAAGAACAGAGTAATGTTTTAGCCGCACGTAAAGCCTTTATTGTCACTCGTATTGGTGATACGTCGATGGCGATCGGTTTATTGTTACTGTTTAATAGCTTTGGCCAACTCAATATCGAAGCGGTAACACTGCTTGCGCAACAAGCAGATAGCCTAAGTGTAGGAGCTAACGCCGAAAGTGCGGATAATATTTATTGGATTGCTTTGTTATTGCTCGGTGGTGCTGTTGGCAAGTCGGCGCAATTACCCTTACAAACCTGGTTGCCTGATGCAATGGCAGGGCCTACGCCAGTCAGTGCGCTAATACATGCCGCAACTATGGTCACCGCGGGGGTCTATTTAATTGCTCGCATGCATGGCATTTTCTTATTGGCACCACAAGTGATGAATTATGTTGCTTGGCTTGGCGCACTAACGCTTTTACTCGCCGGGATTGCTGCCTTAGCGCAAACCGATATTAAGCGCGTTTTGGCGTATTCAACCATGAGCCAAATTGGCTATATGATGCTCGCGTTGGGCGCCGGTGCTTGGACTGCCGGTGTATTTCATTTAATGACGCATGCGTTTTTCAAAGCGCTACTGTTCTTAACGGCAGGGGCCGTTATTTATGCGCTACATCATCAGCAAAATCTATTTAAAATGGGCGGCTTGTTGAAGAAGCTACCTTTTGAAAGTAGCTTGTTTATTATTGGTTTAATTTGTTTGATGGCGCTGCCGGGTACTTCTGGGTTCTTTTCGAAAGAAGCTATTATTGCGCAGCTCTGGTCGTCAGATACCGCAGGACCGATGTTATGGTGGTGCGCGATTCTAGGAGCACTATTAACCAGTATCTATAGTTGTCGTTTGTTCTTTCTCGGCTTTCTTGGCAAAGCGCGATTTAATGAAAATGTCCAGTTAGAAAAAAGTACCTTGCTGCGCACATCATTAATCGTTTTGGCTTTGTTATCTTTATTTGGCGGATTGATCCCGCTTGATCTTACGTTAGTCTTTTCATCCGTTATTAACTTACCGTTAGCGCAACTGACAGAGCCCACTTGGCTGCATAGCGTTGCTATTGTAACGCCCTTTATTGGCATTGTGTTTTCATGGTTTTATTTTAAGTCTTATCGGATTTATCAGGTTACGGGTAAGGAGCATATTCTGCAGCCAAATAACGGGCGGTTTGTTGTGTTTTGTAGACAAGGCTTAGGTTTTGACGGCCTTTACAAAAAGCTGTTCATTATGCCTTATCAATGGCTAGCGCAGATAAATAAAAATGATATTTTCGACCAAATCATTATGCTAAATGCTTGGTATGTTGGCTTATGGCATGATGCATTGGTGCTTGTGCAAAATGGTAGCTTGCGTTGGTATCTAGCGGCCTTTGGATTAGCAATAATGCTGCTATTAGGAGTAAGTCTCTTATGACATTAACGTGCATTATGTTGGCTTTATTATTTGCTGGGGGATTAGCGTGGCGAGCTGAAAAATACTGGCAGGGTAGTGCCAAATGGTTAGCATTAATCGCCTTGGCTTTGCTAGCAACGGTTTTTGCGGTGTTTGTTATTAGTACGAATAACGACTTTGCACAGTTACAGGTGCTAAGCCGTGTCTCTTGGATTAAAAGCTTTAATATTCAATATAGCATTGCCCTTGATCAGTTAAGTATTGTCTTAATCGCGCTGACTTGGCTGCTCGCGATTATTTGTGTGCTCGTGTCATGGCATGAAATTCAAAGCAATGTGGGTTTTTATTATTTTAATTTACTATTAACCATTGCTGGCATCATTGGCGTTTTTATTGCGGTCGATATGTTTCTTTTCTTCTTCTTTTGGGAGGTCATGCTACTGCCCATGACCGCGATTATTGCAATTTGGGGCCATGAGAATCGTCAATTTGCCGCCTTAAAATTTTTCATCTTTACCCAGGTCAGTAGTTTAATGATGTTGGTTGCGATTATCGGCACAGGCTATTTTCATCTAATGCAAACGGGGCAATTGAGTTTTTATTATCCCGATTGGCTATTGCTCGACATACCACTGTCAATTAGTCAGTACTTAATGTTCGGATTTTTTATTGCCTTTGCGGTTAAGTTGCCGTCGGTACCTGTACATAGCTGGTTACCAGATGCTCACACTCAAGCACCCACAGCGGGTAGCGTGTTACTTGCGGGGGTGTTATTAAAAACGGGGGCATACGGTTTAATTCGTTTTGTTATTTTTTTATTCCCACAAGCTAGCCTGCAGTTTGCACCGATCGCCGCGACATTGGCGGTAGTGAGTATTGTTTATGGCGCGAAAATGGCTTTTGCACAACAAGACTTTAAACGCTTAGTCGCGTACAGCAGTATTAGTCATATGGGCTTTGTAATGTTGGCGCTATTTGCGTTTAATAGCACCGCTTATCAAGGCGCTATTGTTACTTTAGTTGCGCACGGTTTAAGCAGTGCTGCGCTATTTTCATTAGCAGGTATGATTTATCAGCGTATACATAGCCGAAATTTAACCGACATGGGCGGCTTTTGGCAAAGTGCGCCTCGCATGGGGGGCTTTGCTTTGGCTTTTGCTGGCGCCGCTTTTGGTTTACCGGGCTTAGCAAACTTCATTGGTGAATTCTTTAGCCTAGTTGGTGCATTTCAAGTGATGCCGGCATTTACCATTATTGCGGCTTTAGGCCTTATCGGTTCGGCTATTTACGGTATGGTGTTATTTCAAACAAGTTTCCAAGGCGCGCCAAAACAAGAAATTATTGATTTACAGCCCAGAGAATTGATTGTTTGTGGCTCACTATTGTTGATGCTGTTAGCTATTGGTTTATATCCAACGTTATTACTTAAATTTTCATTTGGGGTCTAGGCTGATGATGTCTATAGCGAGTAACGCACAGCCTTTATTAACCATGTCGATGGTAGCAGCAATTTTACCACAACTTATTGTTGCCTTTGGCGCCACGCTAGCATTGTTATTAGTGGCTTGGCGTCGTTCTCAGCGCACTATTGTCGTATTTACCAGTGTGGTACTCATAATGTCTTTGTTGGTTAATGTTAGTTTATTAACAATGCCGGCAATGCAAGTAACGCAATTGTTGAAAGTGGATGGTTACAGCAGTTTTGCTTTTAGTTTAATCCTTATTTCAGCCTTAGCCGCTTTACGTATGAGCCATAGTTTTCTTAAAGCACATACAGAAGTACACGATGAATATTATCTCTTGTTATTATTAATGGTGCTTGGTAGCGGGATTTTAGTCACTAGTGATCATTACGCGAGTTTGTTTTTAGGTTTTGAGCTATTGAGTATCAGCTTAGTTGGCCTAGTAGGCTACCATCGAGAAAGTGCTTACAGTGTGGAAAGTGGCTTTAAGTATTTGATATTAAGCGCGACAGCGTCGAGTTTTATGTTGTTGGGGATTGCCTTTATTTATAGCGTAACGGGCAATATGAGCTTTAGTGCGGTCATACCTAATGCCATCTATCACCAACAAGGCTTAGGCGTATTTTTTCAGTTAGGGCTGCTACTATTTGTTTCAGGTATTGCCTTTAAATTGTCAATTGCCCCGTTCCATTTCTGGACGCCAGATGTTTATCAAGGCTCGCCGACCCCGGTAACCATGTTAATGGCAACCGTGTCGAAAGTTGCGATGTTTGTCGTCTTGCTTAAGTGCATTGTTGCGCAGCGCTATTTACTATTAGAAAACTTTCAATTGTTTTTATTGATTTTTGCCATTATTTCTATGTTATTAGGTAATGTCATGGCGCTAAAACAGCAGCACTTGAAACGGCTACTCGCCTATTCATCAATTGCTCATATGGGCTACCTGTTGATTGTGATCATTATCGCTTCTGAGCAAGGCTTAGCATTTACTTGGCAAAGTACTTTATTCTATCTCGCGGCATACATAGTCGCTAATCTATCCATTTTTATGGTTATTGCGCTGCTACAATTGCAGCGTAATAACTCGTTATATCAAGAAGATATATCGCGAAATGATTTAAAAGGCTTATTTTGGCGCGCCCCGAGCTATGCCTTGCTCATGATACTCGGGCTGTTGAGTTTAGCGGGTATTCCATTAACTATGGGATTTATTGGTAAATTCTATATTTTAACTCAAGCAACGGTGGCGCATGCTTGGTGGTTAATTGCCACGCTGATTATTGGTAGCGGAATAGCTTTAGGCTATTATCTACCTTTAATTTTTAATATGTTTGAAGATACGTCGAAAGCAAGCGATAAAACTAAAGTCACTTTAGGTCGTAATATAGATAACCTGCTAGTTTATAGCTTTATTCTACTTGGCTTGGCTTTGGGCATATTGCCAGACATGATCAATCAATTTATTGGTTGATCGTTCTAGCGACTAATTTCACTAAATAATTGTTTGTTTAACCAAAAACTACAGCTTTCCACGTTTTTAAATAAATATGATTGTTTAAGTTGCTGATAATAATGTCTTTTAATTTTGGCGTAATTTTTGATTGTTTTTATAAAACATAAATAAAAATAATCAATTTTTACAGGGAAAGACCAATGAAATTAGCTCAATCACTCCTTTTTATCACGGCTGCAACATTGTTAAGCGGCTGTATTGTGGTAGCCAGTCCTTCATATGCAAATTATCATAGCCAGCAAGAACTGGTTATTGATGCCGAAAACCTCGCTAAACTCGACGTTGAAGCGGGGGCGGGTTCATTAGTTATTTCCGGCTCCGATAAGGCGACAACGATTACCGTTGTTGCTGATATTTATACCGAGAAAGGAAATTCTGACAATTATCAATTTGCGTTGACCGATTCTGGTGAAAGCGCATTTTTAGTGGCAAAAATTAACAGTAGCCGTGGCTTCTGGCAGGGTGAGTCACCACATATAGATATTAAAGTTACCATGCCAAGTCGGCTGATGTTGAAAGTAGATGATGGCTCGGGTTCAGCAAGTATTAGTGATATTGATGGCGCAGTTGAAATAAAAGACGGCTCAGGTGATTTAACTATAAAGGGTATCAAAAATAATCTTGAAATTAATGATGGCTCAGGTGGTCTTTATGTCAGTGAAGTTATTGGCAATGTACAAATTGTTGACGGCTCCGGTGAAATGGAAATTAGCGAAATTGATGGTAATGTCGATATTGATGATGGTTCCGGCAGTATCTACGCAAAAGGTATTTCAGGCAATGCCCGCTTTGAAGATGGTTCTGGTGACTTGAAAGTCAGAAACGTTGATGGCGAGATAACGATTGATGATGGCTCTGGGGATATAGATGTTGAGCGAGCAGGTGGTTTAAAGATTATTGAGAGCGGCTCAGGAGGGTTACGTGTAAAACAAGTCGAAGGTGGCTTTGAAATAGACGAGTAGTTAAAATATTTCAAGTCATCCGATGAGCTATTAAAACAGCCTTAAGTTAAATTTTTAAAGGTTTTAGGCTGTTTTTGTCGTTAAACTAAGTTAATTCGTTATTTTTACTTGTATAAATTAACCGCATCTGTATAATGCGCGCCTCTGTAATAGACAATCAAAAAGTTTCTAAGTTAAACAAAGTTAAGCTTAGAGAACTACATAATTGATAACGACAGAATTTTTTAAATGAGTGGGGTATATCCGCCCAATAGACTTGCCCAGTTAACTGTTCAACGTTAACGTAATGAATGTGCCTTAAGTCTTCCTGGTGGTTTCCTCGTATATGTACGTAGGAATTTTGGCATTTTGCCGGTTTCTACCATGAGAAGACAAAAATTATATGACTGATCTTAACAATGCCTCAATAGGCTTTGACGCCCTTGGTTTGCCTGAAAACTTAGTATCTGCTGTAAAAGCACTAGGTTTTGAAACATCAACTGCAATTCAAGCGCAAACAATTCCCCCTTTACTTGCTGGTAAAGATGTTCTTGGCGAAGCGCAAACAGGTACCGGTAAAACCGCAGCCTTTGGCTTACCTGCACTAGCAAAAATTGATGTTAATTTACGCAAACCACAATTGATGGTGTTAGCACCAACACGTGAATTAGCGATTCAAGTTGCTGAAGCAATTGAAACCTTCGCTAAAGACATGAAAGGTTTAAAAGTAGCGACTTTATACGGTGGCCAATCTTACCAACCACAATTTCAACAACTAGAGCGCGGTGCTCAAGTCGTTGTTGGTACACCAGGTCGTTTAATGGATCACTTACGTCGTAAGAGCCTTAAATTAGCTAACTTATCATTTTGTGTACTTGATGAAGCTGATGAAATGTTAAACATGGGCTTTTTAGAAGACATCGAGTGGATCCTTGAACATTTACCAAAAGAAACACAAATGGCCTTGTTCTCTGCAACGATGCCAGCACAAATTCGCAAAGTAGCGAATCGCTTTTTGAAAGATCCTGAGCACATTAAAATCGCTGCAGTGAAAAAAGAAAAAGCGAATATTACACAATACGCATGGAAAGTAAGCGGTATCAACAAAATGACTGCATTAGAACGTATTGCAGAAACAGTTGAATATGACGCGATGATCATTTTCGTACGTACTCGTAACGATACCATTGAAGTCGCTGAAAAATTAGAGCGTGCTGGTTATGCTTCTGTTGCATTAAACGGTGATATGAACCAAGCACAGCGTGAACGTACAGTTGATCAATTGAAATCAGGCGTATCATCAATTCTTGTTGCAACAGACGTTGTGGCACGTGGTCTTGATATTCCTCGTATTTCATTAGTCATTAACTATGACTTACCTGGTGATAACGAAGCTTATGTTCACCGCATTGGTCGTACGGGTCGTGCTGGTCGTAGTGGTACTGCAATTTCATTTGTACGTCCACGTGAGATGTATTCATTACGTCATTATGAACGTTTGACTTCTGGTACGGTTGCTATGTATGACTTACCAAATATTCAAGAAATTGGTAAAGCGCGTATTGAACGTACTCGTAATGAGCTAGCAAGTGTTATTGCTGATAAAGAACTTACCGCAATGCGTGAAATCATTGAAGCAATGGCGACAGAGTCAGAGCTTTCAATGACAGATTTAGCTGCAGCGTTACTTTATCAAAAACAGTTAAAGCAACCATTACAACCAAAAGAAGATCCTAAACCTCGTCGTGATGCACGTGAGAGAAATGATCGTGATGGTGGACGTAATGATAGTCGTGGTGCTCGTGATTCTCGCGGTGGTCGTAATGACGCTCGTGGTGGTCGTGACAGTGGTCGTAATGAAAATCGCGCTGAACGTGCTCCGCGTAAAGCAAAAGTTGCACGCAGTGATGTTGATTGGCAGACTTACCGCCTAGAAGTG
>TARA_R110002049_G_scaffold175074_1_pt1 | contig 74575 bp, 72 predicted proteins | sample TARA_R110002049 | Tara Oceans TARA_R110002049 (sample SAMEA4396941) | marine metagenome | biome: Polar Biome; feature: [SRF] surface water layer (ENVO:00010504); material: water (ENVO:00002006), including particulate matter (ENVO:01000060) such as... | depth 5 m | reverse complement strand
CATCTTCTCAGGAGTTGAAGCCTCCGCGAAACCCGGGGCGGTTCAACCCTCCTGAAAACATAACAGTGATTAGATCGAACGCTTCGACATAACACACGGCGGGCGCTGCGGAGTCATAGGGGAAAAAATAATAAATATCAGTACCTTCCATGATCTACCTCAGCTCATCAGTGCATGTTATACCGCATGCGGCTTAACACCATTAGTCGCGTGTTATACCGAATGCGCGTTGCATTCAAGCTGTAAGCGAGCGTCCTTGCTGCGTCCGAGAGGGGGCATTTGCTGGCTTGCAGTTACTGGCATAGTGCTACAGTTTTTTTGTGCTGCCAACCCGTTGCGTGGTCGAATCCGCGGGTGGGCAGGGCTGCCTTGCTTGCACGCGTGGCTTGGCTGCAATCGGCCTGCGAGGCTGGCCAATGCCCTGTGGTAAAGTGGCCGGCAGAATCCAGCCTACTTCCGGTACTCCCAATGCTTACTTACTTCCTTGTTGCCTGTGACCGTCTTGATGAAAAGCAGGAAAAGAAACTGCGACAGAACCTGCCTGACCTGCAGGCGGCCTTGCAGACCTACGTTGAGGCCAACGAGGTCGCCAAGGTGACCTTGATCAACGACTGTGAAAGCGATGACTGTGAAGACTGGCAGTTGGGTATCAGCCAGCCGGTGAAGAAGCATCTGCACCTTAACTTTCCGGTGAATCTGTTCAACAGCCTGGCCAAGCAGTACGACATTGATTGCGAGGTGGGGTATATCGAAGACGATGTGCGCGAGCCGGTCAGTTATTTCGGCAAGCACGAAGGGCAGGGCGAGGCGTTTCTGATTGCCGAGTATCTGGGGCTGTAATCGCGCGCCCGGTCGCTTGGCCGGGCGAGGCTGAGGCTTTGGTTACGCGGGTGTGCGAAACGCTCGGCTGGAGATGCAGATGTTGTTCTGGTCCGGGTCTTTAGCATTGGCGAAGCTGTAGCCGTTCGCCTGGTGGGTGCTGCCGAAGTGCAGACCCTGTGCTGCGCTGAGCACCTTGAAGGCTGCTACATCCTGCACGCTGAACATCAGTTTGACGGTGGCCTGGCCGAACTTGAGGCTCTTGGCCGCCTGATGAATCAATAGGTTGCAGCCACCATCGTTGGCTGTCAGTTCGATCAAACCTTCCACCACGTCGCCGCTGCCACTGAAACCAAAATGCTGCTGATAGAACGCGGCGGTGCGCTGCATGTCTTTGGCGTAGAGCATGATGCTGCTGAGTGATGCGCGCATGTTGCTTTCCTTTCCTTTCCTTTCCTTTCCTGTCCGCTCCTGGTCTGACTGCCGGGCGTTCAGCTTGTCTGCTCTGCGGCTGGGGTTACGGCAATAAACCAGCGCGGGTGCATCTGGTCAAAATCGGTTCTGCAGTTTTCATCCAGATAGCTGGCAGAGTCCAGTACCACGGCTTCACCTGCTTCTCGCTTGAACACCACCCAGTGCCAGAATGCCTTGCCTGCGTTTTGATGATGCTTGATGGGCAGTAACGCCAGGTCAGGCAGCGCCTGCCAGCTGGTGAAGGGCGCTTCAATGGGCGCGGCACTAACGCCGGCCTGTGCCAACAGACGGCGAACATACTGGGTATCTGACCAGAGCGCGGTGTCGGTGGCGTAAATGCCCATGCCGTTGGCGATGGCGCGCATCTGGGCGTAGGTCTTGCCGAGTATGTTGGCCACGGCGGCGATGCCGCAGCCGGTGCTTTCTTGCTGTATCACCGGGTGGTGCATGGGTTGTGCTCTTTGCTTTGGGTGGTTATGGCGGCGGCGGGGCTGCCCTTGGGTGTCACGCGTTTATGCGGCGGTCCGCCAATTCGGCTTCAGTCCAGGTCGCAGGTCGTCGATTTTAGCTCCAGATTGGCTGCCGGGCCGGCCCAGCCTGGCAGCCTCACCACTGTTTCTCTGCCGAATGTGGCGATGCAATCCTCGTCGAAGTACACAACAGTGTTTTCAAAATCGACTGATTTTAACGTGGATATCACCCGCTCATGGCTTTGAATGAAAGCGAGCATTACGTCAAAGTCCCTTTTGTTTTGATATTCCGGGGCCAGCGCAGCGAACGATTCGGCTGCAGCTAAAAGAGTAAACAATGCAGTTGTAAATTTGATCATGGTTGCCCCTTGGCTACGGTCTCGCTTTGCGAACGTCGCTAGTTACTATTGCCCGACGGTCGAATTAGTTATCCACGACGATGGCTTCAATTTTTTCATCGTGGTTGCTTTGGCTCAAGGTGAACTCGTTGCCGAAGTAGAGGGTTGTCTTACCTGTTTTGTGAGCGGTTAAGCTACAAACCACACCCCCAAACACAACGCCGGGTTCTCGAAACGGAACTGCAATTCTGGCTTGCTTGCAGTCAATGCTCGCGATGTCTGGCGCGGAGGAGATCACGCCCGGAAAGTAACCCCACCAGCCGGGAAAGCCGTTGCCGATGGCGAGCAGCTCAACCACATCACCTTTCTGCACGCGCAATACTGCAACGTTGTTTTCTTCTTCTACCATGCTGCTGTAGCTGTGCCGGGTGCCTGCGCAGCCCTGGAGCAGAAGCAATAAGATCAGGCAGGTCATTGCCTTCATGTGGTGTCCTTACCTGGTGAGTGACGGCGGGTTACGTAGCCTGGATGAGCCTGGCGAGCTAACCGCGTGCGCAACGGCCCGCAGGGGGCGAGCATCCGGGTTACCTGGGCTGTGCGTTCTGTCTGTGGCGAAGAGTGTGGCGAAGTTGCCATGCCGTTGGCGGCGGCTTGACGGTAACGTCATTTGAACACCTGCTCTACCTCTTGCCTCAGCGCGGCCTTGGCGCCGGCGGTAAGTGGCTGGCCGTGGGCGGCGACGATGGCGTCGAAATCAAGCGCCAACAGGCTGTCGAAGTCGGCGCGCAGCGAGCCGCCCTTGGGCGTGACACGTTTACGCCACGGCCCGCCAATGTTGATGCCCTGTTTGAATCCCAGCAGCTTGAAGACAACGCGAGTGATGCCGCTGAAATAGCGAAAGTTTGCGTGGTACTGCACGCTGTCAACGGTGATCAGCAGTTTGTGCTGCTTGAGCAGCAGGGCCGCTTCAGGGTAAGTGGCGGTGTTGAATACAAAGAACGCGGCGTCGGGTAGTGGCGGCGCAATCTGATCGGTGAACAGGTGGTCGGGCGTGGGCTGCGGGTACGTGCTTTGCTCCGGTTGCGCCCAGAATTGGCAGCCGTAGCGCTCAAGGTAGAAGGCGTCGTCCAGGCAGTGAAAGTCACCCAGGCGTAGCAGGTGCGTTACCTTGCCCAGCGCCTCCAGGCTGGCCAGCCCTTGTGCGCTGAGGCGTACCGGGTTGATCAGCGTGAGTTCATTATGATTCTGCACGATGACCATGTTGCGGTTCATGCGCAGACCAGGTCCCATGCGAATGCTGCCCTGCACCCAATATACGCCAGGGTAGAGCTGCTGGAGTGGGTCGTGCGGATGGGCTGGCGGATGCATGGGGCGTCCTTGCGGTTAGGGCGTCACGCGGTTGGCGTGACGCCGGGCTCGGTCGTTGCGTTCTCACTGTACAGGCACACCCGATCGCGGCCTTTGTGCTTGGCCTCGTACAGGGCCTTGTCTGCCCGGTTCAGGGCGCTTTCTATGCTGTCGGTCGGCAGGTCTATGGCGGCCACACCAATGCTGACCGTGAGGCTCAGCTGCTCTGTGGGGCTGGCATCTATGCGCAGGGCGGCAATGGCGGCGCGCACGCGCTCAGCGCAGACTTGCGCCTGGTCGATGTCGGTGTCGGGCAGCAGCATGACAAACTCTTCGCCGCCAAACCGGGCCAGCAGGTCTTTGTTGCGGCTTTGTGCTTTCAGCGCGCGGGTGAGGCTGATGATGACCTGATCGCCCACGGCGTGGCCGTGCGAATCGTTGACCCGCTTGAAGTGATCAATATCGATGGCCAGCACGGCGAGCGGCTGCTGATGGGCCTTGGCCACTTCCATCAGGTAACCGGCCTCGGCGAAAAAATAGCGGCGGTTGTAAAGGCGCGTGAGTGGGTCGGTGGCGGCTTGCTTTTTCAGTTCGTCCTGGGAGGCGCGGATGTCTTCCAGAATCTTGATCCGGTGCGAGATGATGAAGGCGAGCATCAGGGCTTCCAGCATGATGCCGATGCCCACGCCGTGGCTGGCGAGGTAGGTGGGCTCAATCAGACCCTTGTAGAAGAGCACCGCCATGATGTTGAAAATAACAAAAAAGCCATGGCCGATCAGGAAGAACTTGGCCAGTGGGTTGCCTTTGCGCAGCAGCGAAAGGGTCACTGAGAGGGTGACCAGCATCATGATGGCGGCCACCGTGCTGGCAGGTTTGAGCGCCGCAGAAATGTCGAACAGCCCCCAGACGAACATGCAGCACAAGGGCAGCAAGAGGCCCTGTAAAAAGCGGTGTTCGGTGGGGTAGTGCGTCTTGGTCTCAAAGATCGCCATCATGAACAGGACAAGAAAGATCGGCATGGTGATCAGCGAGATGTTGAGCATAAACACCTCATCGCCATACAGGTTAAACAGGTTGGCAACCAGGCCGTAGGACAGGGCGATCCAGATCAGGCCAGAGACCAGGTAAAAGGAGTAAAAGATGTTTTCCAGTTTGCTGGTCGCGAAGTACAGCAGAAAGTTGTAGAACACCAGTGCCAGCATCATGCCGACCAGCAGGGCGATGTCGTTACTGGTGCCCACTAGGGCCTGGCGCGAGTGCTCCTCGTCAAAAATATTCAGGGCAAACCACTGATGCGAATAGGCAAAGCTGCGCACATAGAGGGTAGTGATCGAATCGGCTGGCAGAGTAATGGGATAAACCGCAATGCCGTGGTACATGATGTCGCTGTTGGCGGCGTTGTTCAGTTCCAGGGTGGTGCTGTTTACTTGCTGGCCATTGCGTTCTTCATGAATGGCAATGCTTTCTATGTGGTAGGCGTGGGGCATCTGCACGTCGAGTTGCAGCTCGGTACCGGCGGTGTTGGCCAATATCACCTTGTACCACGCGACGCGCGCATTGGTGCCCAGGCTGGTGGTGCTGGCGGTTTCGCGAAAGCTGCGGTCGCGCACTTGCTGGTAGGTCAGCTCGCGCGAGTCGTCGATGTAGTAACCAATGCGGAAGTCGGTGAGATTGACCTTGGGGGAGGATAACTCCAGGCGGGGTTCGGCCTGTACGACGGCGCTAAGCAGCACCCAGCCCAGTAGAAAAAAAATGCGAAATTGCGTCATCTGCGACCGTCCATAGTGGTTTAACTGGTGCTGCCATCTTGATTCCGGTGCGCTTATGTTAGCCAAAGTTGGCGGGCGCACCAAGCGTCGCGCGGGCGGGACAGCGGGCGGGACAGGGAGAATAGTGACGAGTAGATCGACCCGATTGTAGCAGTATTGTTGCGCTCGGCTGAACCGTTGTTGCGCATGACCTCGGCAGCAACCTGCGATACCTGAAGATGCCTGCCGGTGCATGTGAGTGGCGACCACGCATGGAACTTGCCCCGCGGCTGCAGCCTGGTTGCCTGGGTTACGGCTCTTTTGCCGGCCTGCGTGGAGAGGTTTGGGCGCCACAGGTGCGCTCTTGTTGATCTGGGTCTATAAGCCGGGCCGGCCGTTTTTCTATACTGCCCCGATCAACGCTTGCAGCGTGCCTGGTGGGTTGCGCTGCGGCTATTGCAAGCCAATGCCCACGCTGGGCATGTCATCTGCCGGGAGAGTCTTATGTCGCTGATCAACAAGGTTGCACTGGTTACCGGAGCGGGTAACGGGATTGGTCGTGGTATTGCGCTGCGCTTGGCGCGCGATGGTGCCGATGTGGCGCTGGTTGATCTGGACGAACCGGCAATGCAGGCCGTGGCGCAGGAAATTGCCGCCTTGGGCCGCAAGGCGGTGGTGTTCAAGGCAGATGTGGGTGATCGGGAGCAGGTTTATGCAGCCATTGATCACGCGGAATCGATCCTTGGTGGCTTCGATATCATGGTCAACAACGCGGGGGTTGCGCTGGTCCAGCCGATCGCCGATACCACCCCGGAAGAGGTGGCGCGCATCCAGCGCATCAACGTGGAGGGCACGCTCTGGGGGATTCAGGCCGCGGCCAGCAAATTCATCGCACGTCAGCACAAGGGCAAGATAATCAACGCCTCTTCAATTGCTGGACACAATGGCTTCCCGATGCTGGGCATGTATTGTGCTACCAAATTTGCGGTACGGGCGCTGACTCAGGCGGCGGCGCAGGAGTACGCCAGTGCGGGTATCACGGTGAATGCCTATTGCCCTGGCGTGGTGGGTACCGGAATGTGGGTTGAAATCGATAAGCGCTTTGCTGCGCTCACCGGCGCGGCAGAAGGCGCTACCTACAAGAAGTTTGTTGAGGGCATTGCGCTGGGGCGTGCGCAGACACCGGAAGACGTGGCCGCGTTTGTCTCCTACCTGTCTGGCCCTGACTCCGATTACATGACCGGGCAGGCGCCGTTGATCGATGGCGGTATGGTCTACCGCTGAACATCGCCTCTGGCGCAGTGCTGGGGTTGTATGCAAGACGGATTGGGCGTGGCGTGGTTGGCTGACTGGTGATTTCAGGTGCAGCCAGTTGCCTTGATCAGCGGAGTTAAGGAGGAGCTGTTTGGCGAAGGATGAGCAGAAGGCGCGCTATGAAAGCGCGCTGGCTAAAACCGACCGTAATGTGTTTGTTCAGCGCAAGGGAGCAGTACAGGTTTCCGGACGCGGTATTCCGACGGAAAGTACGCTGCGTCAGATTTTGACTGCGTGCAATATCAAACCCGAGTCTCGCGTGCTGCACCTTGGCGCGGGGACTGGTTATGTAACTGCGGTGCTGGCTCGTCTGGCCGCAGAGGTCGTTGCGGTTGAACAGCAGGAGTTTCTGGCAGCCTTTGCGCGCGAGACCCTGCGCCATCAGGGACTGGAAAACGTCAAGGTGGTCTGCGGCGATGCTGACGTTGGCGCTCCCGATCTTGCGCCCTTCGATTTGATTCTGGTTTCCACCCCCAAGATTACCGCGCGCGAGCCACTGTGGGATCAGCTGGTGTATCGGGGTGAGTTCCTGTGTATTGAGACGGGGGAGGCATCCAAGTCACTGTTGGTGAAGTATGTGAACCGTGGGCACCATCAAATTGGTCGCCACGAGTGCGGCTACCTGGATTTTGCTTCAGGTGCCGATGACGTCTACGTCGGACTGGGTTTTGTTACGCGGGAGGTGCTGAAACACGCACGTCAGCGGGCCGCGCATGAGCATACCCTGCTGATAGACGAACTCATTCATATGCAGAATCTTGATCCGTTGGCTCTCTACCAGGCTCTGTCCAAGCATTACGGTATACCGTTGGGCAAGCGCGGATGAGCTGATCTCGGCGCTTGACCGTCATCTTTACGCGCAGCTGTCCCGTGGCTACCTCGATCACGAGCATGTCATACCCATAAGCTCGGATGGCCATGATTTGAAAGTGGCCTGTCGTGACCCGAGCTGTTCGATGGAGGAGCTGCAGCGGATTTTCCCGGGTCAGAAAATCCACAAGGTATTGATCACGCCTGTTGATTATCGACGCCTTTGGTCGTCACTGGATCGTCACGCGAGTTCGGTCGAGCTAATCGCCGTGCCTCCTGACGGTAATGGCGCAGAGGATTTACTGGAGCAAAAAAAGGGCAACGCCGAGACGCGCCTGGTAGCGATTTACGAATCCCTGCTGCTTGATGCAGTGGCGGACCGCGCCAGTGATATTCACCTGGAACTGTATCCCGGTGGTGTGCGGGTGCGCTTACGCGTCGATGGTGAGCTGCGTGACCTGCACCACTATCAGATGAACGAAGAAGAGTACCGTGGCCTGGTCAACGTAGTTAAGTTGCGCTCTGAGCTGAATATTGCCGAGCGGCGCCTGCCTCAGGGCGGGCGCTCGCAGGCTAGGGTTGGCGACCAGCGTTTTGACCTGCGCGTTCAGGTGCAGCCATCGCTGCATGGCGAGCACGTGGTTATTCGGCTGCTGCCGCAGAATTCGTCACTGATCAGTATTGAAGCGCTAGGCATGCAGAGCAACATTGCTGCCGCCTACAAGCGCTTGTTGCGCAATCCGGCTGGCCTGGTGCTGGTTGTCGGGCCTACGGGGTCGGGCAAGACCACGACGCTCAATGCCGGGTTGCAGCTGCTTGCGCAGGACGTTACACGCAAGATTATTACCGTAGAAGATCCTATTGAATACTCGATAGACAACGTGCAGCAGACGCGCGTGCGTCCGGATATCGGCTTTGGCTTTTCCGATGCGATGCGCTCCTTTGTGCGACAAGATCCCGATGTCATTCTGGTTGGCGAAATTCGCGACAACGAAACCGCGCTGGAGGCGATTCGAGCGTCACAGACCGGTCACGTGGTGCTATCGACCCTGCACTGCAATGATGCCGTGGATGCGGTGCAGCGGTTGTTTGACCTCAACGTTAATTCCAACTCTCTTGCCAGCGAGCTGCTGGCGGTGATCGCACAGCGGTTGGCCAAGCGTATTTGTGAGCACTGCAAGATCGAAGATACGCCTGACCCCGGCATCCTCAAGGAGCTATTCCCGAAGGGCGTGCCGCAGGGGTTTCGCTGCTACCGGGGCAAAGGCTGTCAACACTGCCGTGACAGCGGTACGCGGGGGCGTGTCGGGGTTATCGAGTACCTGCAATTCAACCCGGAGCTGCGCAATGCCATTTCCCGGCGCACGCCGGTGGGAGAGCTGCGCGGGCTGGCGTTGGACTCGGGGCTGTTCAGCATGCGCGATAGTGCGCTTGATCACGTCATTCAGGGGAACATTGCACTTGCCGAGCTACCGCGCATTTTGCCGCAAGAGCGCATGGCACCAGAGAAACGTGGTCAATGGCAGGCTTGAAAGGAGGGCATACAGCTATGGTAAATGAGGCAATCCAGCGGCCAGCAGCGGAAGACCGTTTCCATGATGAGTTGGCGAAGCTGCAGCAAGAAGATACCGGGCCTGTGCCGCCGGGTTGGCTGTTATCTCCCCGCGCGCTCGAAGACTTCATACTGGGTAGTGCCGAGCGGGGTATAGCGCTCAAGTTTGTGGCTCCCAAGGAGATGGTCAGACGCGTTATCGTATCGCTGGCAACCAACCGCGGGGCGATGTTGATTGGCGAACCTGGCACGGCAAAATCCTGGCTCTCCGAGCTTATTGCCTGCGGTGTGTCGGGCAGTTCGAACCTGACGATACAGGGTGGCACGCTGTCGCACGCCCGGCAGCTGCTTTACGACTGGGACAACAGTCTGCTGCAACGAGAGGGGCCTTCTCTTGCAGCATTGATTCCCGGGCCGCTTTTTCTTGGCATGCAGCAGGGCAAGCTGGTGCGGTTTGAGGAACTCGCTCGCTGCCCGCAGCACGTGCAGGATGCGCTGCTGTCGATTCTCTCTGAGCGAGAGCTGCATATACCCGAACTGCAGGGCGAAGAGAGCGTGCTGCACGCACGCGAGGGCTTCAACATTATCGCTACGTCAAACTCTCTGGATCGAGGGCTGTTTGACATGAGTGCTGCGCTCAAGCGTCGCCTTAATTTTGAAACCATCGAGCCGATTTCCGACCTGACTGCCGAACTCGATATCGTCAGTCGTGAGTCCGTCAGCCTGGCGAGGCAGTCGGGCGTCAGCCTGGAGCCTTCAGCCGACATTCTGGAAATGCTGGTAACGATCTTTCATGAGTTGCGCAGTGGGCAGACGCTCAAGGGGCGCAGCACGGACAGGCTTGCCGCTGCGGTCATGTCCACCGCTGAGGCGGTGGCTGTCGCCCACGCATTGATGGTTTATGCTTTTTATTATCGTGACGGTGCGATGACAGAGGAAGATCTGATGCACTTCCTGATCGGCGCGGCGTTAAAGGATAACCCGCAGGACCGGCGGCGTGTGCGGCATTACGTTGAAACAGAGGTTGGCACCAAGTCGGGCGCCGCCTGGCGGGCACTGTATGAGCATCGGCACCTGCTCGACTGAGTCACTTCTGGCGGGTGTTGCGTAATTGCTCCTGCCCGCTTGCTTTATGGATAGGCGCCATCTATTTGTTTTCTAACAATGTCTCTCACTTTTTTCTGAATCGTTATATGGCGGCATGGTATGCCGTCAATTAGATTCTGATCAGCCATAGACCGGCGATAGATCAGGCGTGGCTGGCGGATTATCGCATCCCGCTAGCGGCGCTGTGCCTGGCTTTAGCGTTGCATGATCGAGTTGACGTCTGACTGACGGATCTCTGCTGAGCGGCCTTCTTTATCTTCGTATTCGACCATGCCGGTGCGTTGGTTGAGCATGGGTTTGTTGGTTGTAGTAATCCTGTCACCGTTGCCGGTACTGATAACGTATTCGCTGGAACAGGCGGTCATGAGGACAGCTGTTAAGGAGACGAGAGCGATAAGCGCTGCATGTTTCATGGTAGCCCCTCTATGCGTATCAAGCGTTCTGCAATCAGTTCATTACAGCTAGAGCATAGCTGGGTTTTGTAAAAAAACTGACGGCGAGACGTTGGCGCAACGCGGCTAGCCGGCTGCAACACTGAATAAATGAACGAAAGGGTGTTGATATAGGGGAGGGGGGTAGCGGGTCTGACTGTTGGGCTTTAGCACTCTGGCCGACCCTGAGGTCGGCCAGAAGAGGCACTATTAACGCTCGATGATTTCTTTCACGTCTGACTGCTTGACCTGGTTGTCATAGCCTTGCTCGTCTTCGTACTCGATCATTCCGGTATCTTCATCGATCTCGGGCTTCTCGTTACTTTGGATCATCTGTCCATCTTCGGTGCGGATAATGTGATCGTTTGAGCAACCGACAACACCAAGCATGGCAATGGCACCCAACGCGGTAAGTTTCCATAGTTTCATAATGACGTCCTCTCACTGTGGGTTGTGCAAAATATACACACAGATGACCGGCTTATGTCATTAAAGGTTCAAATGTTGCGAGAATAGCGCGGTATTTCGTCGACTGCGTCACATTAAGGCGCTTGCTTGTGTGTAAAAAATATACGATTTGCCGTCGCTGTTACTTGAGTTTGTTAGCGGGCTGAAGGCGTTCCAGCACGATCAGCCGCGTTGTTGCTCTGCCGTGGCAAGAGGGCGTTTGGGTCCGTTGCTACTGGGTGTCAGCGGTAGGCCGCTATATGAATAAGCACTATGGCTATGCGGCCGAGGTGAGCTATGGGGTAGCGTTCGGGCTGGTGAGGATTCTGATTGGCGCAGCGTTGAGGGTGCTGATGCTGAAAGTAGTGCCGTCACGCCCCAAAATACCGGGCGCGACGATTATGCTCATCGGACTGTTGCTGGTCGCACTGGACCAATCCTTGTGCGTTTCAGCTAGCCTTGACCCGTTGTAGTACGCGGCGGATAAAGGCGCTGGTCACGTCTGGTTGGGTGATGGGCAACATGTGCCCCCCGTCAATCAGCTCAAGCTCGGCGCCGGGTAGCGCATCAACCAGCGCCTGACCTTGCTCCTGTGGGTTGAGAATCCGGTCCTCGCGGCCATAGAGCACGGCAACCGGAAGGGACAGTGAGCCGTAGGATTGCTGCATGGCAGGGAGCGAGTCCGGCACGGCGTGCATATCGGTCGAGGCGGATACAAACTGGCTCGGCCGCATGCCCAGATAACCACCGCCGCGAGTAGGGAAGTCCTTGGGTACTGCCTCGGGGCCAAAGACAATGTCCATGACCTTTTCCCGGTTGCGGATGGATAGCGGAATAGCCAGCGTCCAACCCACCAGTTTGCGTAGCCACATATAGGGAATGTTCAGCGCGGCGAAGGCCTTCGAGGTTTCGCTTGGCATGTGCGTGAGCGGCGCAACCAGAGCCAGGCCAGACACCTTGTCGGGGTAACGCAGCGCGGTCGCCAGTGCAACGGCTCCCCCCAGCGAGTGTCCGACCACCAAAGGCTTATCCAGCGCGAGCGCGTCGATCAGCTCGGCTACGATATCGGCCTGTACGCCAAGGTCGGCAGAGGATCTGGGGTGGCGCACCGAGTAGCCGCTGCCAGGGCGATCGATAGCAATCACCCGGTGATCTTTGGCGATATCACCCAGCACCTGGTAGCCAAAGTTTTGCGCCACCCCACTGAGGCCGTGAATCATGACAACCGAGGGGCCCTGGCCTTGTTCCAGATAATGTATCTGGTTGCCGCGGATGTTGATGAACTTGCCTTCGGGCGGCAGGCCCGCCTCGACGCGTTTGCTGATGAACCAGGTGAACAGGAAAAGCCCGACCAGGACCAGCAGGATAATGATAACGATGGCGTTGAATAGATAGCTCACGATGTATTCCTTTTACCCTTGTGCGACCTTAGTCGTTGCTGGTTGCAATGCCCGGCAGCAAGCGCCAGTAATTGACCGGTAGTAGCCGTTCCAGCCAGGAAACAATGCGCGCGTCGTTACCGACCAGAACCCGCGCTTTGTCCCGCTCGATACCGCGCAGGATGATGTGCGCAGCCTTGCTTGGTGGCATCCGCAGCAGACGCTGTGCGCGGGCAAGTTTGGCCTGCCACTGGGCTTCAGTTTCGCCTTCGGGTGAGCGTGCACTGCTGGCGATGGCGGTTGCTACGCCACCCGGATGCACCACGGTCACGCCAACGGAGGTGTCTTTCAACTCGAGACGCAGGGCGTTGGAAAAACCGCGCACTGCAAACTTACTAGCGCAGTAAGCGGTCTGGCCGGCTGGTGTGATCAGCCCAAACAGGCTGGATATGTTGATAACGCGCGCCGCCGGGCGTTGCTTGAGTAGCGGCAGGAAAGCGCGACACATGCAGACAACAGCGTCGAAGTTGATCGACATCAGCCAGTCAAAATTCTCGGTGGAGACCTGGTCAAAGTTGCCGCCGAGCGCGACACCGGCATTATTGATCAGCAGATCTACCTTGCCATGCTCGGCCATGACGGCCTCGGGCAGCGCAGCGACGGCCTCGCGATCTGCTACATTCAGGCGGTGCTCACTGACCCTGACGCCCAGCGCACGAGCTTGTGCGGCTGTTTCGGCGAGGGCATCGGTGTTCAGGTCGGCCAGTGCCAAATGGCAGTTTTTTTGCGCCAGGGCTAAAGCCAGAGCGCGACCAATTCCGCTCCCGGCACCGGTTAATACGGCAACACAGTCGTTGATCTGCATGTTTTATTATCCTTGTTATTGAAACTGCATCACGCCGTCATCCACCCGGCCGTACTGGATGGTCATTTTGTCCGCCAGGTAATTTTGATGGACCTGCCACGGCTTACGATCACCCTGCTTGGGCAGCATGCCTTCGGCGCGCTGTACATAGCCAGAGGTGAAGTCCAGGAACGGCTGCACGTTAACCGCTGGATCGCGACGCGGCACCGCCATGCGATAACCCTTGCTGTCCATGTAACGCAGCAGGCGACAGGTGTAGTTGGACGTCAGCTCGGCCTTGAGCGTCCAGGAGGCATTGGTGTAACCGAAGGTGAGTATCAGGTTGGGAATGTCGCTCAGCATCATGCCCTTGTAGGACATGCGCTCGCCAAAAACGACGTCTTCGCCGTCGACCTTGATCTGTACGTCGCCCATGGCGTTCAGCTTCAAACCGGTAGCGGTAACAATGATGTCGGCTTCCAGCTCTTCACCTGAAGTCAGACGTATACCTTTCTCGGTGAAAGACTCGATGGTGTCGGTCACGACCGAGGCGCGGCCAGCACGAATGTCATGAAATAGATCGCCATCGGGTACCGCGCACAGGCGTTGATCCCAGGGCTTGTAGGAGGGCGTGAAGTGCTTCATATCAATGCCTGCACCGACCTGTGCCTTGGCCATCTGCAGCAGTCGATCCTTGAACATGTCAGGCTTGTTGCGCGCGATGCGGTAAAAGAAGGAGCCAACGAGTACGTTTTTCCAGCGCGTGAGGCGGTGCGCGGTTGGCATAGGTAGCCATTTTTGCAACGACTGGGCAATGCCATCACTAAGCGGACGACTCACTACATAGCTGGGTGAGCGCTGCAGCATGGTGACATGCGCGGCTGTTTGGGCCATGGCCGGAACCAGAGTGACTGCGGTGGCGCCGCTGCCGATAACAACCACGCGCTTGCCGGCGTAGTCCAGGTCAGTTGGCCAGAATTGCGGATGTACTATCTGGCCAGCAAACGCCTGCTCATTGGGGAATTCCGGTCGGTAGCCCTCATCGTAACTGTAGTAACCAGCGCAGACCGACAGCAGGCGGGCCTGAAAGGACTCCTCCTGCTCATTGCCTTGTGCATCCGTGGCAATGGCGGTTACCGTCCACAGCGCCGCGTCGCTGGACCAGCTGGCATGGGTAACCTTGCGCTTGAAGCGGATGTTGTGGGTGATGCCTGATTCGTCGGCAAGATCTTCAATGTAATCCTTGATGTCAGCACCGTCGGCTATCGCCTTACGATGGGTCCAGGGCTTGTAGCTGTAGCTCAGGGTGTACATGTCGGAGTCGGAACGAATACCCGGATAACGAAACAGATCCCAGGTACCGCCGATGGCGTCGCGGCGCTCAAGGACGCGGTAACGTTTGTCGGGGCACTGGTCGGTCAACGCGCGGGCAGCGCCGATACCAGATAACCCGGCACCAATAATCAAGACGTCCAGCGGGGCAGGTGCAAATTGTTGTTGTAATGCGCTCATGGTCATATCCCTGCTATAGGTTGTGGTGACAATCTAGATTGTCATATATGATTTGGCAATACCTATTGTCAGAATTCACTTCATGAATACAGCCACTACTGCCAAGCGTCGTTATCGCGGGTCCGCCGTTGAAGAGCGCCGCGCGCAACGCCGTCAGCAATTGATTGATGCCGCCATCGAGGTATACGGCAGTAACGGCTACCGTCATTCCGGCGTCAAGCAGGTATGTGATGCGGCAGGGCTAACCCAACGCTATTTCTATGAATCGTTCGGTCACAGCGATGAGCTATTGATTGCTGCCTATGAACAGGCCGCGCGCAGCGTGCGCGAAAGCAATATGGCTGCCGCAGAAGCGGTGGGCAGTGATCGGGTGGTCAGAAGCCGGGCCATGCTGTTTGACTACTTTCAAAAGATGAAAGATGAGCCCAATCTGGCACGCCTGCTGCTGACCGATATTCGGGGCATTAGCCCGCAGGTGGATCGTGCGATTGATGATGCCTTGCGTGCCAGCAGTGATGACATGACGCGTGCGCTAGCCAAGCCCGGGCAACAGTTTGATGAAATGTTGCAGGCGGGTATTTTGGGCGGCGTTATCCATATTGCGCTGCACTGGATGGCCAGGGGGTGTGACGTGCCGGTAGAGCAGGTCACTGAAACCGCTCTCAAACTGGGTGTGGCGTTGCTGGACTAGCGTCTTTGTTCTGTCTGGTCAGCATCGCCGCCTGAACGTCAGGCATAAAAAAGCCCCGCATCAAGCGGGGCTTTTTTTCGGGCCTGTTATCAGACCTGAGCGACCGGAATGGACGCTGCAGCTTTCTGGTAAGACTCGATTTCGTTGAAGTTCATGTAGCGATAGACGTCAGCCGACATGCTGTCGATCTGTGCGGCGTAGCCCATGTATTCCTCAACGGTCGGCAGCTTGCCCAGAATAGAGGCAACCGATGCCAGCTCGGCAGAGGCCAGGAAGACGTCAGCGCCATCACCCAAACGGTTCGGGAAGTTCCGTGTGGAGGTGGAGACAACAGTCGACTTGGCAGCAACGCGCGCCTGGTTACCCATGCACAGCGAGCAGCCGGGCATTTCCATGCGTGCGCCAGCTTTGCCGTAGATGCCGTAGTAGCCTTCTTCGGTCAGCTGGTACTGATCCATCTTGGTTGGCGGAGCCAGCCACAGACGGGTCGGTAGAGCGCCTTTGTTCTTCTCAAGCAGCTTACCAGCGGCGCGGAAGTGACCGATGTTGGTCATGCACGAACCGATAAAGACTTCATCGATTTTCTGGCCAGCAACGTCAGACAGCAGACGAGCATCGTCTGGATCGTTAGGTGCGCACAGAACCGGCTCTTTAATATCAGCCAGATCGATTTCGATCACGGTTGAGTACTCGGCGTCAGCGTCAGCTTTCATCAGCTTGGGATCGGCCAGCCATGCTTCCATGGCCTGAGCACGACGCTCAAGGGTGCGTGGGTCCTGGTAGCCGTTGGCAATCATCCAGCGCAGCAGGACGATGTTGGACTTCAGGTACTCGGCAACCGACTCTTCGCTCAGGTTGATAGTACAACCGGCAGCGGAGCGCTCGGCAGAGGCGTCAGACAGCTCGAATGCTTGCTCGGCAGTCAAATGCTCCAGACCTTCGATCTCGAGGATGCGGCCAGAGAAGATGTTCTTCTTGCCTTTCTTCTCGACGGTCAGGTGACCTTGCTGGATCGCAAAGTAAGGGATCGCATGTACCAGATCACGCAGGGTGATACCGGGCTGCATTTTGCCCTTGAAGCGAACCAGAACGGATTCCGGCATGTCCAGCGGCATAACGCCAGTAGCTGCGGCGAAGGCAACCAGGCCAGAACCGGCAGGGAAGGAGATACCCATCGGGAAGCGAGTGTGTGAGTCACCACCGGTGCCGACGGTGTCGGGCAGCAGCATGCGGTTCAACCAGCTGTGGATGATGCCGTCACCGGGACGCAGCGCAACGCCACCACGGTTGTGGATGAAGTCGGGCAGGGTGTGGTGAGTGGTCACGTCGATTGGCTTGGGGTAAGCCGCAGTGTGACAGAAAGACTGCATAACCAGATCAGCCGAGAAGCCAAGGCAAGCCAAGTCTTTCAGCTCGTCGCGGGTCATCGGGCCAGTGGTGTCCTGAGAACCCACGGTGGTCATCTTCGGTTCGCAATAGGTGCCGGGGCGAATGCCTTCGACGCCACATGCCTTGCCGACCATCTTCTGCGCCAGGGTATAACCCTTGGTGCTTTCAGCGGGCGGTACTGGCTTACGGAACAGATCAGAAGGAGACATGCCCAGTTCGGCACGGGCTTTTTCGGTCAGACCACGACCAATGATCAGCGGAATACGGCCGCCAGCGCGGACTTCATCCAGCAGAACCTGGGTTTTCAGTTCGAAGGTGGTGATGACTTCGTCAGTACCGTGCTTGCAGACTTTGCCTTCGTACGGATAAACGTCGATCACGTCGCCGGTGTTCATTTCGGAAACATCGAACTCGATCGGCAGTGCGCCAGCATCTTCCATAGTGTTGTAGAAGATAGGTGCGATCTTGTTACCGAAGCAGAAGCCGCCAGCGCGCTTGTTGGGCACATACGGGATGTCGTCACCGAAGAACCACAGTACGGAGTTGGTAGCAGACTTGCGTGAAGAACCAGTACCCACAACGTCGCCAACGTAGGCAACCGGGAAGCCATTGGCTTTCAGTTCTTCAATTTGCTTCAGCGGACCAGTAACGCCTTGCTCCATTGGCTCGATGCCTTCACGGGCCATTTTCAGCATAGCCAGTGCGTGCAGCGGGATGTCGGGGCGTGACCAGGCGTCAGGTGCTGGCGACAGGTCGTCCGTGTTGGTTTCGCCGGTGACCTTGAATACGCTCAGGCTGATTTTGTCAGCCAGCGTTGGGCGATTGGTGAACCACTCGCCGGCAGCCCAGGATTGCATGACGGCTTCAGCGTTGGCGTTGCCTTTCTTGGCGCGGTCAGCAACGTCGTGGAAAGCATCAAACATCAGCAGCGTGTGCTTCAGTTCTTTTGCGGCAGCTGAGGACAAATCAGCATCATCGAGCAGCTCAACCAGAGTGGCGATGTTGTAACCGCCCTGCATGGTGCCGAGCAGTTCAACAGCGCGCAGTTTGGTCAGTAGTGGGGAAGTTGCTTCGCCTTTGGCGACGGCGGAAAGAAAGCCGGCCTTGACGTAAGCGGCTTCGTCAACGCCCGGTGGGACGCGGTTGGTAAGCAGATCAAGCAGGAACTCTTCTTCGCCAGCTGGCGGGTTCTTCAGCAGATCTACCAGACCAGCGGTTTGTTCAGCGTTCAGCGGCTGAGGCACGATACCCAGGGCCGCGCGCTCTTCAACGTGTTTGCGATAGGCTTCAAGCACAATTATTACCCTCATCAGTCTGTTCCGTACATGACAGAACGGTCATCCTCTCGGATCCCGGGAAGCACTGAATAAGCATCTTGGGTAAAGGGAGTTATTCAGTGCTTCCCTGTATGCCGACAATAAGACTGGTACAAACGAACGCCCGATATAGTGGGGGGCAACCTGGGTAACTGGGTTGGCAGATACGGAACGGGTTGCGGGCAAACGCCTGAGACACAGCCCTTACGGCGGGGTGATTCTACAGTAAGCAGGGGGGTAAGTTAAGTTATGGATGCATTCTTGCCACGTTGCGATGCTGACCGGACAGTCTCATTGGGAATAGGCCGTGGCTGGTTTAGTATAGACGCTCGCCCGATTCGCCTAGCTGACTCAGAGAAACCGGATGTCCGATCTGCCTGACTACACTCGTACTACGCCTTGTATAGGCCTTTGCTCTACCGTCTATGGGGATCTGGTGTGCCGTGGTTGCAAACGTTTTAGCCACGAAATTATTGACTGGAATCGCTACGATCATCAGCAAAAGGCAGCGGTCTGGCAGCGGTTGGAGCAATTGCTTGAGCAAGTGGTGCTGTCACGTATTGAGGTTGTGTCAGTGGTGGCGCTGCATGGCGCACTGGAGCGACTGCAGATAAAAGCACCGCGAGAGGCTTCCTTGGCATTGCAGGTGCTGCGATTGATTCCTCGCCTGCAGGACGATGGCCTGGAAACGAGTGGTTTGCGATTGCGTCGGCATTGTGCGGGCCTGAGCCTGAAGCAGTTGCGCGATGAATTGGATTCGGCCTACTTCGACCTGTCCAGCGCTTACCATGAGCGCCGTATCGGCACTGCAGGGTAAGCGCGAACGCTCAGGTCTACTTTTCCAGCAATGATTCCAGATGATCGAGTGTGTCGTCGGGCTTGAGCACCAATACATCGGTATTGAGCTGATCAAGCACGACTTCGGCGGTATTGCCAATCAGCGCGCCGGCAATGCCTTTGCGGCCAACGGTGCCGATCACGGTAACGCTAGCGCCAATCTTGTTGGCAACGAAGGGGATCAGCGTGTCTGCTGGTCCTTCATCAATGTGCAGGCGGTCCTGGGTGATTGCATACTTGTTCAGGTACTCCGCGGAGGCATCCTGATAACTGCAGGCGATAGTTTCGCGCAGCTGAAAGGTCGGGTCGGCAGAGGACAGCATGGGCGCCGGGTGAGCACTGATCAGATGCAGTGCGCCGTCGATCATCTCGCTTATCTCGGCAGCGTGGCTAACGATGGTGTCGTGCAGCACGTGGTGCTGATCGTCGTGGTTGCCCAGGTCGATGGCGGCCAGTACATTGCCCTTGATCCAGCTCTCGCTGTTTTTCACCATCAATACCGGCGCGGGACAGTAGCGCAGTAACTTCCAGTCTTCAGGGGTAAGTAGCGCCTTGCGCAGCGCGCTATCGCGCAGGTGTTGCTTGACTACCAAGCCACAGCCCTCACGCACTACGGTGCGATTGATTGTTTCGGTAAGCCCGTTGTGCCAGCTTTGGCTAAAGCCACAGGTGATCCCTGCCGCTTTCATCTGATCGGCTAGCTCCTGCAGCAGCGGCGTATAGTCTTCGCGATTCTCGCAAACCAGCAGATGCAGTTCGGATTCGATGAAACTCGCAATCAATGATGCGCGCTTTAAAGCAACCTGCTCGGTCTGCGATGGATCAATGACAACCAGAATACGTTTGACTGCTTGCATGGCGTTCTCCTTGTTTTAGCCTGTGGCGGTAACTGTGTGTCTGGCTTCAATGTAGCCCGTTTTCACTGCGATAGCATTGATTCAAGTCTATACAGGCGGCTGATAACACTGCCCAAACAGGTATACTGTGCCGCATTAATACTGCCACGAACAGATTGCCATGCTGCCCGATGAACTTGTTGCCTTTTTACCCTGTGCCACCCCGGATGCCTGGGTTGAGCAAGCGCTTGCCCACCCGCAGGAGCTGCTGATTGATCATGCAAATTGCGAGAAAAAAGCGGCCTCGACTGCACTTAATCTGATGTTTCGCTATATAGATAAGCCGGATCTGCTGCAGAAAATGTCGCGCCTGGCGCGTGAAGAGTTGCGCCATTTCGAGCAGGTGATAGCGCTAATGACCAAGCGCGGGGTGACGTACCGTGGGTTATCTGCCAGCCATTACGCGCAGCGCTTGCGTCAGCATGTGCGGACCGTGGAGCCAGGGCGGCTGGTTGATACCCTTATTGTTGGCGCCTTTATTGAGGCACGTTCCTGTGAGCGTTTTGCCAAGCTGGCCCCGCATCTGGACGAGGAGCTTGGCGATTTCTATCGGTCGCTACTGAAGTCCGAAGCGCGGCATTATCAGGACTATCTGAAGCTGGCGCATAGCTACGCCGCTGGCCCTATCGATGACCGAATTGCGCTCTTTTCCGAGCAGGAGGCGCAGGCGGTGCTGGCCGATGACCAGGAGTTTCGTTTTCACAGTGGTGTGGCGGCCTGATAGGCTGCAACATTATCGCGATCATGCCGCCTATGGCATGGCTGCTTTCTCTTAATTGCGGGAGTGATTTAATGCATCAGCGCCACGCCAGAAACCGCCGCTTTACCCCTATTGCTTGCATGATACGCACAGCGTTTGCCGCTTGGGCACTGTTGGGTGCTGCTGGCAGCATGGCCGCGGAGAATGTCTGTGAACGTGTTGTCGTGACCGGCAATCCAGACTATCCGCCGATTATCTGGGCGCCGGAGCAGGGCGAGCAGGCGTTAACCGGCGTGGCGGTGGAGATGCTGCAGTCGGCGCTGGCGGCGAGCGACATCAAGGTGGAAGTGCTGAATATGGGGACGCGTGCCAAGGCGCTGGCGGCGGTGGAAAGCGGTCAGGTTGATATTATGGCAGGGCTGTTCATGTCGCGTGAACGCTTAGCGAGTATGGACTATGTCTACCCCGCGATCATGGATGTGCCTAGCGTCTTCTTTGTTCGTCGTGGTGCCGCTTTTGCTTACACCGGCTGGCAGGATTTGCGCGGCAAGCGCGGTGCTGCGCAGGAAGGCAGTCGCTTTGGTCTGTCGTTTGATACCTATGCCAAGGACAACCTTGCGCTGGAACGGGAGGCAACGGGCGAAGCTGCGTTGCGTAAGCTGTTGGCGGGTAAGCTCGACTACGTTGTGCTGGAGCGCTACCAGGGGCTGGCGCTGGCTCAGCAAATGGGCGTGGATGAGCAATTGGATACGCTGGAGGGTTCTTTTATCAATGCGCCTCTGTACTTCGGCATATCGCATAACTCGGTCTGTAACTCGCCGGATCTGCGTGCAGCGCTGGCATTGGGTATGCAGGAGCAGGCTCAGCGTAATGAAGGTCGTCGCTTGCTCGATAAGTATCGTGGCATCTGGGCTGCGCCCTTCATGCCTGCGGTCGAACCGGCAGCTGAAATTCCGCTGGAAGAGTAACAAAAAGCCTTACAGTCTGTTTGCTGCTAATCTGTACTGGTCATCTGTGTTGTATCTGTCACTGTTGCGGTGCTGCCTGGGTCGTTAAGCTGCAACGTTATCCATATATTCAACGTGGGCGTTTATGCCGGGAGGGCAAACGCAATGACCAGTCTGCTGTACCAGAAAATCGCCAGCCAGTTGGCTGAAGACATCCAAAGCGGCGTATATCAGCCGGGTGAGCGGGTGCCTTCGGTGCGAAAGCTTAGTACACAGAAAGGGGTGAGCCATGCGACCGTGCTGCAAGCTTACGCCACGCTGGAAGATCAGGGGCTGATTCATGCTCGACCACAGTCCGGCTATTACGTACACCAAACTCCCGCACTGACCGCACCCACGCCGGCTATTGCGCGGGTGGAAGCACCCTACGCAGTAACGCGCAGCAGTATCATCACCGAGATTCTGCTCCAGGCGCGTCGAGACGGCGTTATTCCTTTGGGCGCTGCGGTGCCATCCAGTGAGTTCTTACCGCTGCGCGCCTTGCATCAGCAAATGAGCAAGGTGACCCGTTTCCATGCCCAGAAAGCCTTCAGCTATACCTTTAGCCCCGGTTACGAGCCGCTGCGCCGTCAGGTTGCCATCCGCATGCGCGATGCCGGGGCGGTTATTGATCCCGCTAACGTCGTCATTACCAACGGGTGCGTTGAGGCATTGCAGCTGTCATTACGCGCAGTCACCAAGCCGGGTGATCTGATTGCGACGGAATCGCCCAGTTATTATGGGCTGGTTCAGCTGTGTGAGCTGCTGGACCTCAAGGTGGTAGAAATTCCATCTGATCCGGACACCGGCTTGAGCCTGGAAACGCTGCAGTCCGCGCTCGATCAGTGGCCAATCAAGGCGCTGGTATTGACCTCCAGGGCGGGCAACCCGATGGGAGCAACCATGCCTGAGCACCGGCAGCGCAAGCTGGTTGCGATGATGGCGCGGCGTAATTTGCCGGTCATTGAAGACGATATTTATGGTGAGTTGATGTTTGATCACGGCCAGTCAAAGGCGCTCAAAGCCTTTGATTGCTCGGATACGGTGATCTATTGCTCGAGCTTTTCAAAAACCATTTCGCCTGGCTTGCGCGCTGGCTGGTTGATCACCAAGCGCTACCAGGAGCAGATCGAGAAGCTGCAGACATTCACCACATTGTCAGCCTGCAGCGTGAGTCAAATGGCGGTCGCGGCCTATCTGGAGAACGGGGGGTATGATCGGCATCTTCGCCACATCCGTCAGGAGTACTGCAAGAACCTGAGCCTGTTTCAACTGGCAGTGCAGCAGTTCTTCCCGGAGGGTACCCAGATTACGCGGCCCAAGGGCGGGTTTATTCTCTGGATCAGTCTGCCGGGCGGGGTTGATACGCTGACGCTATTCAATCGTGCCTTGCAGCACAATATCAGTATCTGTCCGGGGGTCGTATTCAGTAATTCGGATCAGTTCAATCATTGCTTGCGCTTGAATTGCGGCATTCCCTGGAACCGGGCGGCAGAGCAGGCGGTAATGACCTTGGGCGTGCTAGCCAAGCAGTTGCTGCAGGAGCTAGAGCCAGTTGAGCGGGGCGTTGAGCTGGAAGGTATAAGAAAGGTGTCGTGATTTATATCAGGTTCTTATGAGGCTTATTTAAAGTAATTAAATAAAAAAGGCAGCCGGTAAAAGGCTGCCTTTTTCGTTATCCCTCAATGCTTTAATGCTGCGCTGCGGCTGCCTCGCGTGCCTTGAGGTATTGGCGCTTCAGTTGCTGTGACAGCTCAATGATCTGTTCGCGCATCCAGCGGTTGGCTGGGTCCTGATCCGTGCTCTCGTGCCAGAACAAGTGGGTTTCAATCGCTGGCACGTCGTCAATCGGCAAGACAGTCCAGTGCAGATCGTGGCGTTCGGCAAAGCGCTCGTGCACGGTCAGCACCATATCAGTCGATTCCAGTACTGGTGGCGCCATCTGGTAATGCTGCGAGCGCATGACTACGCGGCGCTGAATGCCCATTTTGCCAAGAGCCAGATCAACGTGACCCAGGCCATTGCGACGACTGGAGATATGGATATGTGACTGCGCCAGATAATCATCAAGCGTGATCTTGTCCTTCTTCGCCAGCGGGTGCCCCTTGCGCATAACGCAGACGTGGCGATCTTCAAACAGCTTGACGTGGCGCACCTGGGTATCGGTGTTGAGTGGTGCGTCAATGGCAAAGTCCAGGCGCCCGGCAGCCAGTTCCTTGGTCGTTTCCCGACGCTTGATCAGGAAGCTGTCTATATTGATGTTGGGCGCCATGCGGCGAATGCGGCCAGCCAGGTGCGGCAGAATGACAGCTTCAGTGAGGTCCGTCATGCTGATGCGATAGGTTTTGGTGGCCTGTTCCGGCACGAAACTACGACTTTCCTGCACCGATACGCGCAGCAGCTGCAGTGCACTACGAACCTGGGTGATGATGTTCTGCGCCATTGGCGTCGGCACCATACCCTGCGCGGTGCGAACAAACAGCGGGTCATTAAAGGTTTCACGTAGACGAGCCAGTGCGTTACTGACTGCCGGCTGGGTGATGCCGACAATTTGCCCGGCGCGGGTGAGGTTGGCTTCTGTATAGATTGCGTCAAACACAATGAACAGATTCAGGTCGACCTTACTGAGGTTCATCGCAACTTCCTTACTAAGATGGCTCAAGACGATACAAACAGGTCTGCGGACGAGTGAAGTATATATTGCTTATGAATGTTAATACACGACAAAAATAGGTTAGATAAATCGAGCTATGTCATCTAGCATTTTCATCGTCGATACCCAACAAGCAAAGGCAACCAATATGGATTTCGGATATTCCCCCAAGGTTAAAGATCTGCGCGAGCGTGTAGACGCTTTCATGCAGGAGCATGTTTTTCCGGCTGAGGCCATCTTTCACGAGCAGGTTGCCGAGGGCGATCGCTGGCAGCCTACCGCCATCGTGGAAGAACTGAAAGTCAAGGCGCGGGCCGCGGGCTTGTGGAACCTGTTCCTGCCCGAATCCGAGCTGGGTGCTGGTTTGACCAACCTCGAATATGCGCCACTGGCTGAGCTGATGGGCCGGTCCGGTCTGGCGTCTGAGGCATTCAACTGCAGCGCGCCTGATACCGGTAATATGGAAACCATCGTTCGCTACGGTAACGAAGAGCAGAAAGAGCGCTGGGTCAAGCCGCTGCTGGCGGGTGAGATTCGCTCCTGCTTCGGTATGACCGAGCCAGGTGTTGCTTCTTCCGATGCAACCAATATGCAGGCCAATGCTCGTCGTGAAGGTGATGAGTGGGTGATCAATGGTCGCAAGTGGTGGACCTCCGGTGCCTGTGACCCACGTTGCAAGGTCATGATCTTTATGGGTCTGACTAATCCCGATGCGCCACGCCACCAACAGCACTCGATGATTCTGGTGCCAATGGATGCGCCCGGTTTGAAAGTTATTCGTCCGTTGCCGGTATTTGGTTACGACGATGCGCCGCACGGCCACGCTGAAGTGCTGCTGGAAAACGTACGCGTTCCTTATGAAAACGTATTGCTGGGTGAAGGTCGCGGTTTTGAAATCGCTCAGGGTCGTCTTGGGCCAGGTCGTATTCACCACTGCATGCGCTCTATCGGTGCTGCAGAACGTGCACTGGAACTGATGTGCCGTCGCTCGGTTGAGCGTGAAGCCTTCGGTAAGCGCTTGGCACAGTTGGGCGGCAATATCGATCTGATCGCCGAATCACGTATCGAGATCAACCAAGCTCGCCTGTTGACCCTGAACGCGGCTTACATGATGGATACCGCAGGTAACAAGGTTGCCAAGAGCGAAATCGCTCAGATCAAGGTTGTAGCGCCTAACGTGGCTCTGCGCGTGATCGATCGTGCGATTCAGATGCACGGTGGTGCGGGTGTATCGGAAGATACGCCGCTGGCGCACATGTACGCCATGCAGCGCACGCTGCGCTTGGCTGACGGCCCGGATGAGGTTCACCGTGCCGCCATCGGCAAGCATGAGCTGGGCAAGTACATGTCCCGTTAAGCAGTCTGCGATAACAAAAACCCGCTCCTAGTGAGCGGGTTTTTTGTGTCTACGAGTAAGTTAAATCTGGTTGGATACGATACCCGAAAAGCAGACGCAGCAACGCTCACCCGAAATAACAATCCGGATGAAGCGGCGGGTTTAACGTTGCTGTAGCCGAGCGGAGGAGGGTGCGCGGCCGGGCTGACTGATTAGCGGGCGCGGTAGGTGATGCGACCTTTAGTCAGGTCGTAGGGCGTCAGTTCAACGCGAACCTTGTCACCTGTTAGGATGCGGATGTAGTTTTTGCGCATCTTGCCTGAAATGTGGGCAGTCACGACGTGGCCGTTTTCCAGTTCAACTCGGAACATGGTGTTCGGCAGGGTGTCGATGATGGTGCCTTCCATTTCAATACTGTCTTCTTTCGCCATTAAGCAATGACCTCTTGGGTTTGTTCACAGGCGGGCGTTTAAATATTAATACCCGCAAAAAAGGTGAGCAATTGTGCCTGAAAAACTGCCAAAGCGCCAAGTTTGACGGACTTTTTTTAATAGGGGGTGTGCTTCAGGTGCGGCGCAAGGCAATTAAGTCAGGCGTACCCAGCGTTGGTTGACCAGCATTTCGATGGGGCGGTACTCGGTCTTGTAATTCATCTTGCGGCAATCCTTGATCCAATAACCCAGATAAACCGAATCCATTTCCAGGTCGCGGGTGTGCTGGATTTGCCAGAGAATCGCGAAGCGTCCCAGGCTGCGCTTGTGTTCCTGTGGATCAAAAAAGGTATAGACAGCCGAAATGCCGTTGACCATCTGGTCGGTAACAGCCACTGCCAACAGTTTGTTGTCCGGGTCGCGAAAGGTGAAAAAACGACAAAAATTCCAGTCCTTGACCAGAAATGATTGGAACTGATCGCGGCTGGGCGGGTACATATCGCCGTCAGCGTGCCGTGCACAGATGTAGCGTTGATAGAGATCGTAGATCTCGTCGCTGGGTTCCGGGCTGGCTTCCGTTACGTGCAGGTCGCGATTTTTCTTCAGGATACGTTTCTGCTGCGAGTTGGGCTCAAATTCAGCAACGGGTATGCGCGCCGGTATGCAGGCGTTACAGGCGCGGCAATGCGGGCGGTAGAGATGGTCACCGCTGCGGCGAAAGCCCATTTCCGAGAGCTCGCTGTAGGTTTCGACATCCAGCGGCTGCTGTGGATCAAGAAACAGGGTGGTGGCCTGCTCGCGCGGCAGGTAGCTGCAGGGGTGGGGATGTGTCGCGTAAAACTTGAGTTGAGACAAGTCGGTCATGGTCTGGCTCCCGGCGGCTTGTGATTCAGTATAGGGCCGCCGAGCAGAGCCATCAAAGACTGATTGTGTTTACTCTGGGCTGAGCGGCCGCCAGTTGGATGGCGCCTGCTGCGGGCATAGCGTTGCTAGCTGCTGCAGAAAACCTGCCCGGGGTAGACTGCGAGCGCCCAAGCTGAACAGGTGGTCGGTGGGCATCTGGCAGTCAATCAGCATAAAGCCGCATGCTGATAAATGCTGCGCCAGGCTGATGAAGGCCAATTTAGATGCGTTGGTGCGGAAGCTGAACATCGACTCGCCAAAAAAGGCGCGGCCGAGTGCCAGGCCATAGAGGCCACCAACCAGTTCGCCGTTGTCCCACACTTCCACCGAGTGCGCGTGGCCCAGTGTGTGCAGTTGTGTATAGGCACTCTGCATGGCTGGCGTAATCCAGGTGTCATCAGTGTCGCGTCTCGGCGCAGCGCAGGCGGCCATCACGGCAGGGAAGTCCTGATCCATGGTGACCTTGAAGGTGGTTTGGCGCATGAACTTGCGCATGCTGCGTGAGATGTGCAGTTCGGCGGGGGCTAACACGGTACGTGGATCGGGGCACCACCAGAGAATGGGCTGTCCAGTCGCGTACCAGGGGAATATGCCGTTTCTGTAGGCCGAGAGTAGTCGCTCTGGTGACAGGTCACCGCCGGCGGCCAGCAAGCCATTGGGTGACTGCATCGCGCGACGCGCCGGCGGGAAGTCTGTGCTGTGTGCATCCAGCCAGGTCAGTTGACTCATGGGCTCCTCAGGTGCGTTTCGTCGTTCAAATGGTTTATCAAAATAGCCTTATAAGTTATTGTCCTTCATACAGAAAGACAACCTGCCAGCGGGAACCAGTCGACCTATAAATGGTCAGGGTTAACGCTATTGTGCACTGTGATTGTGAAAAGCACTGGCAGAGGTCGTACAATAATCGCCTTAATCACGATGGAAGCTTCCGTTTTGAAGGATACAGCAGCCCAGAAGAACCCGATTGCGTGGCGAGAGCAACTCTCACTGCGATTGCGCGAAGGCGCCCTGTTGGCAATGATAGCGCTGTGCCTGTACTTGTGCATGGCGCTCTTTACTTACAGTTCCGCTGATCCCGGCTGGACCCGCAGCGCTGGGCCGGTAACGGTGCAGAATGCGGGCGGGCGGATGGGTGCCTGGATTGCCGATGTTTTATTGCTGACCCTGGGCTACCTGGCTTTTTTGTTTCCGCTGATTGTCGGCGTCAAGGTCTGGCAGATGTTTCAACGTCGCCACCTGCCTTTCGTTTGGAATGGCTGGCTGTTTTCCTGGCGTCTGATTGGTTTTGTGTTGACCCTGCTGGCGGGCACGGCATTGGCTGCGCTGCATGGTACGGCGCCCGAGCACTTCCCTGAAGGCGCGGGTGCAGGCGGTGTACTAGGGCAGCTGTTGAGCGACTTGGCGCGCCCGGTACTCAACATGCAGGGTAGTACCTTGCTGTTTCTGACGCTGTTCCTGTTCGGTATTACCGTCTTCACCAATCTGTCCTGGTTCCGGGTGATGGATCTGACGGGGCGCATTACCCTTGATTTGTTCGACCTGGTTAAACGTGCCTGGGTCCGCTGGCGTTCACGTCGCGCCGACGATCGCCTGCGGGATGACATCGCCGCGCCAAGGCCAGTGAAGGCCTCGTCAGCACGCCAGGAGCCCGCCTTTAGTGCGGAGGAGCAGCGCAAGGCCGATGCCTCACGCGCTCAGCGTCAGGAGGCTCAAGCCAAATACACCGCAGCGCGGGAAAGCCGCGTGCCGCCGGAAATTGTTCCGCTGGATACCAAACCAGCCGAGCCGAGTGTGCGTCTGCAGAAAGAAAAACAGTCCAAGCTCTTTACCGACAGTGTGGAGCCGGGCTCGTTGCCGCCGATTTCACTGTTGGACCCGGCTAGTAAAAGGACCAAGGGCTTTTCAGCTGAGTCGCTGGAAGGCATGTCGCGCCTGCTGGAAATCAAGTTGAAAGATTTCGGCGTTGATGCCGAAGTCGAGAAGGTGCAGCCAGGCCCGGTTATTACGCGTTTTGAAATTCAGCCAGCACCGGGCGTCAAGGTCAGCAAGATCTCCAATCTGGCCAAGGATCTGGCGCGCTCACTGGCGGTGATCAGTGTGCGGGTAGTGGAAGTGATTCCGGGCAAAACCACCGTAGGTATCGAGATACCCAACGAGGATCGCGAGATCGTTCGCTTGTCTGAGGTGCTGGAAACGCGGGAGTTTGATGACGCGCAATCTCCGGTCACCCTGGCTTTGGGGCATGACATTGGTGGCCATCCGGTGATGGCCGACCTGGCCAAGATGCCGCATCTGCTGGTAGCCGGTACCACTGGCTCCGGCAAGTCGGTCGGCGTTAACGCTATGCTGCTCAGTATTCTGTTCAAGTCTACGCCGGAAGAAGTACGACTGATCATGGTCGATCCGAAGATGCTGGAGCTGTCTATTTACGAGGGCATTCCGCACCTGTTGGCGCCCGTGGTCACCGACATGAAAGAAGCCGCCAACGCGTTGCGCTGGTGTGTGGCCGAGATGGAGCGGCGCTACAAAATGATGGCGGCGCTGGGTGTGCGTAACCTCGCCGGCTATAACCGCAAGGTGAAGGATGCCGAGAAGGCGGGTGCACCGCTGCGCGATCCATTGTATCGCCGTGAGAGCATGGAAGATGAGGCTCCGGAACTTGAAGCTCTGCCAGTGATCGTAGTGGTAATCGACGAATTCGCCGACATGATGATGATTGTTGGTAAAAAGGTCGAAGAACTGATTGCCCGTATTGCACAGAAGGCACGTGCGGCGGGCATTCATTTGATTCTGGCAACGCAGCGTCCTTCAGTGGACGTCATCACCGGTTTGATCAAGGCTAATATCCCGACCCGTATGGCGTTTCAGGTATCCAGTAAAATCGACTCGCGCACCATTCTTGATCAGGGTGGCGCTGAGCAGCTGCTGGGCCATGGTGACATGCTGTATATGCCGCCGGGGACCAGTTTGCCGGTTCGTGTGCATGGCGCCTTTGTCTCGGATGATGAGGTGCATCGCCTGGTTGAAGAATGGAAGAAGCGCGGTGCGCCAAACTACATTCAGGACATTCTTGATGGTGCCGATGATGGCGCGGGCAGTGGCGGCTATGAAGGCAGTGCAGATAGCGGTGACACCGAGGAAGATGCGCTTTATGACGAGGCTGTACGCTACGTAACTGAAAGTCGTCGGGCCTCGATCTCTTCGGTACAGCGCAAGCTGAAGATCGGTTATAACCGCGCCGCCCGTATGATTGAAGCCATGGAAATGGCGGGCGTCGTGACCTCAATGAGTACCAACGGCTCGCGTGAGGTGATTGCACCTCCGCCGGTCCGTGATTAACGGAGATTGTATCCACTATGTTGAAATCCTTGCTGCGCGGCCCTGTTTTGCTGCTGTGCGCCTGTGTGCTGGCTATGCCAACAATGGCCGCCGATACCGATCAGGAAAGCGCAGCCAAACGCTTGAATGAGCTGTTGTCCGCCGCCAACACCATGTCTGCTACCTTCTCGCAGATGACGCTCAGCTCCAATGGTTCAAGCCTGCAGGAAACCACCGGTCAGGTGACGCTGCAGCGTCCAGGCATGTTCCGCTGGCATACCGATGCGCCCTTGGAGCAAGTGCTGGTCTCCAACGGGAAAAAGATCTGGTTGTACGATCCGGATCTGGAGCAGGTCACCATCCAGGCGCTGGATCAACGCCTGACGCATACGCCCGCGTTATTGTTGTCTGGCGACGTCAGCACCTTATCCGAGAATTTTAGTATCAGCTGGCAGGAGGGCAGCACGGTCGATGATTTTGTGCTCTCGCCAAAAGCCAGTGACACTATGTTTGAGACGCTGCGTCTGTCGTTTCGCGACGGCGTCATCAACGATATGCAGCTGAATGATCCTATCGGTCAGCGTACCAATATTCTGTTTCAGGGCGTCAAGCTGAACGAGCCGGTGGACGCTGGCCAGTTCAATTTCACTATCCCGGAAGGGGTTGACGTCATCAGTGAGTAACGGCGGCCTGTTCGCTGCTCCCGCGCCACAGCAACCCCTGGCTGCGCGCATGCGGCCCAAGAATCTGGATGAATACTCCGGCCAGGCTCACATACTGGGCGCTGGCAGACCGTTGCGGGTGGCGTTGGAGCAGGGCGCGTTGCACTCGATGATTTTCTGGGGCCCTCCGGGCGTCGGTAAAACCACACTGGCCCGCTTGATTGCCAATCTGGCCGACGCGCATTTTGAAACTCTCTCGGCGGTGCTGGCTGGGGTTAAAGACATCCGCAATGCGGTTGATCTGGCGCGTCAGCAGTTTAGTCTTAATGGTCGCCAGACCATTTTGTTTGTCGATGAAGTCCATCGTTTTAATAAAGCGCAGCAGGATGCCTTTTTGCCCTATGTGGAAGATGGCACACTGCTGTTTATTGGCGCTACCACGGAAAACCCCTCGTTCGAGCTGAATAATGCATTGCTCTCGCGCGCTCGGGTATATGTGCTCAAGTCACTGGATAATGAGGCGCTGGATGGCTTGCTGGATCGCGCGCTCAGCGATGTTGAGCGGGGTCTGGGGCAGCACCAGTTGAGCCTTGAGCCGCAGGCCAGGCGTATTTTGCTCGATGCTGCTGACGGCGACGCAAGGCGCCTGCTTAACCTGCTGGAAATTGCTGCTGATCTGGCAGAGGCGGGCAGCACTATCGAAGCCGAGCTGGTCAGCGATTTATTGAACGATAGTCGCCGCCGTTTCGATAAAGGCGGTGAAGCGTTTTACGATCAGATATCGGCGCTGCACAAATCGGTGCGTGGCTCTAATCCGGATGCCTCTTTGTACTGGTTTGCACGCATGATTGATGGCGGTTGCGATCCTTTGTATATCGCGCGCCGGGTGGTACGCATGGCCAGTGAAGATATTGGTAATGCCGATCCGCGTGCGCTTACGCTGGCTCTCAATGCCTGGGATGTGCAGGAACGCCTGGGTAGTCCCGAGGGTGAGTTGGCGGTAGCGCAGGCCATCAGCTATCTCGCCTGTGCGCCGAAAAGCAACGCTGTGTACAATGCCTACAATGCGGCTATGCGAGACGTGGCCAGTCAACCTTCGCACGATGTGCCATTGCATTTGCGCAATGCGCCCACCAAGTTGATGAAGGAGCTGGGCTATAGCGAAGGTTATCGCTATGCGCACACTGAACCTGAAGCCTATGCAGCGGGTGAAGATTACTTCCCTGAGGCGCTGGAACCGCGAGCATACTATCAGCCGGTACCGCGCGGCCTGGAATTAAAAATCGGCCAGAAAATGAAGCACTTGCAGCAGCTTGATGAGGCGAGTGTTAAGAAGCGAAGGAAGCCGGTGGATGATTAAAGTAATGTTGGCGGTAGCCTTTGGCGGCGCGCTGGGTGCGTTGAGTCGCTTTGGCGTGGCGCAGTGGTCCATGCAACATTGGCCCAAAGCCTTTCCGCTACCTACGTTGATCGTAAACCTGCTGGGTTGCCTGTTGATCGGTATGCTGTACGGGCTGTGGTTGCAGCGTCCGGAATTATCTCCGCTGCTACGACAAACCCTCATGGTCGGTTTTTTGGGTGCTTTTACCACCTTTTCAACCTTCTCGCTGGACACCCTGAGGCTGTTGGAAAACGGCGAAGGGCTGCTGGCCATAACCTATATTTTGCTCAGCGTGTGCATTGGTCTGCTTGCCACCTGGGCCGGTCTGTCGCTGACGCGCTGAGCGTGCAGCACAGACTGCTAACTGACTACTGTTGAAGATGATTATTCATGCTTGATTCAAAACTGGTTCGTACCCAATCCGAGCAGGTTGCCGAACGTCTGGCAACCCGTGGCTATACCCTTGATCTGCAGCAGCTGGAGGCTCTGGAGTCGCGTCGTAAAGAAGTACAGACACGCACCGAGACTCTGCAGGCTGAGCGCAACAGTCGCTCCAAGTCGATTGGCCAGGCCAAGGCGCGTGGCGAAGATATTCAGCCACTACTGGCCGATGTCGATCGCATGGGCACTGAGCTGAGTGAAGCCAAGCAGCAACTCGACAGTATTCAGGTTGAGCTCGATGCGCTGATGATGGGCATACCCAACTTGCCGGCAGAAGATGTGCCGGTCGGCGCGAGTGAAGATGACAATGTTGAGGTCCGCCGCTGGGGCACTCCGCGCGAGTTCGATTTTGACGTGCAGGATCACGTTGCTCTGGGCGAGCAGCACGGTTACCTCGATTTCGAGACCGCGGCCAAACTCTCAGGCGCGCGTTTTGCGATCATGCGTGGGCCGATCGCCCGGCTGCACCGTGCGCTGGCGCAGTTCATGCTCGACTTGCACATCAACGAGCACGGCTATGAAGAGGTGTATACGCCTTATCTGGTGCATGCTGATGCGCTGCAGGGCACGGGTCAGCTGCCCAAGTTCGAAGAGGACTTGTTCAAGATCGTGCGCGGTGAAGACCAGCGCGACCTGTATCTGATCCCGACTGCCGAGGTATCGCTGACCAACATCATCAGCCAGAGCATCATTGTGGCGGATCAACTGCCCATCAAATTCACCGCACACACGCCTTGTTTCCGCAGCGAAGCAGGCTCTGCCGGACGTGATACCCGCGGCATGATTCGTCAGCATCAGTTCGACAAGGTCGAGATGGTTCAGGTGGTTCGCCCCGACGAGTCCGAGGCAGCCCTGGAGGCCTTGACCGGCCACGCCGAGGACGTGCTGCAGCGGCTTGAGCTGCCTTATCGTACTTTGGCGCTCTGTACCGGTGATATGGGCTTTAGTGCGGTTAAAACCTACGACCTGGAGGTCTGGGTGCCGAGCCAGGGCAAGTACCGCGAAATATCGTCCTGCTCCAACTGTGGGGACTTCCAGGCGCGTCGCATGCAGGCGCGCTGGCGTAACCCGGAAACCGGCAAACCCGAGCTGGTACATACGCTCAATGGCTCAGGCCTGGCTGTCGGCCGTACGCTGGTCGCTATCCTGGAGAACTACCAGCAGGCGGACGGCAGTATTGATATTCCGGTTGCGCTGCGCGGCTACATGGGCGGTATCGAGCGCATCGCCTGATAGTACTTCCTGTCCGGGCGCTACTCAGATGCGCCCGGTTATCAGCTGCGTAACTGCGCTTGTTTTCTGCCTATGAGGTTGCTGTATGGAATATTTGCCCCTGTTTCACAACCTGCGTGAACGTCAGGTGCTGGTTGTTGGCGGCGGTGAAATAGCGCTGCGCAAGTCACGCCTGCTGTCAGAGGCGGGCGCGCGGCTAAAGTTGGTGGCGCCGGAGATAGAGCCAGAGTTGCAAACGCTGGTGGAGCAGGGCGGCGGCAGCTGTGAGTTGCGCGGCTATCATGCAGATGATGTGAATGATGTTGTACTGGTTATTGCCGCGACCGATGATGAGGCGCTGAATGCTCAGGTTTCGGCCGATGCCCAGGCGCGCAATATTCCGATCAATGCGGTGGATGCTCCTCACCTCTGTACGGTTATTTTTCCGGCTATTGTCGATCGCTCCCCCTTGGTAATAGCTATCTCCAGCGGCAGTCACGCCCCTGTGCTGGCCAGGTTGACGCGGGCGCGCATTGAAACCCTGTTTCCCAGTGCCTATGGTCGGCTGGCACAGTTGGCCCAACGCTTTCGTCAACAGGTTAAAAGTACCTTCCCGTCGATCAATCAACGCCGGGTGTTCTGGGAGAATATCTTTCAGGGTGACGTCGCGGAAAGCGTGTTCTCGGGGCGTGACGAAGAAGCCGCTCAGCTATTGCAGCAGCGCCTGGCTGACCAAAGCGGCAAGCGTTATCAGGGTGAGGTTTACCTGGTTGGCGCAGGCCCTGGTGATCCAGACCTGCTGACCTTTCGTGCCCTGCGCCTGATGCAGCAGGCTGATGTGGTGTTGCACGACCGTTTGGTGGCGCCAGCGATTATCGACCTGTGCCGCCGCGATGCGGATCGTATCTATGTCGGCAAGGCGCGGGCGAATCATGCCGTGCCGCAGGAAGAAATCAACAAGCTACTGGTGCGTCTGGCCAAGGAAGGTAAGCGCGTGCTGCGCTTGAAGGGCGGTGACCCCTTTATTTTTGGTCGTGGTGGTGAAGAAATTGAAGAGCTGGCGGCCCACGGCATACCCTTTCAGGTGGTACCCGGTATCACGGCTGCCAACGGCTGTTCAGCGTACGCCGGTATCCCGCTAACCCACCGGGACTATGCGCAGTCGGTACGCTTTGTTACCGGGCATTTGAAAGACGGCTCAAGCAATCTGGCCTGGGCAGACCTGGTTACCCCAGGGCAGACGCTGGTGTTCTACATGGGGTTGGTGGGCTTGCCAGACATCTGCAAAGGCCTGATAGAACACGGCCGTGCCGCGACAACGCCGGTGGCCCTGGTCCAACAAGGCACAACCAGTAATCAGAAGGTGCTGATAGGAACGCTGGCAAGCATGCCTGAGCTGGTCGCCAGTACGCCAATCAAGCCGCCGACCCTGGTTATCGTCGGTGAAGTAGTTAACCTGCATGACAAGCTAAAGTGGTTTGCGCCGGAGGCCGAGGTGGTGGCACAGGGCGTACTCTGAGCGGGATAGGGCTAAACGGCCAAATCCCGGACGCGGTGCAAACCAGGCTGGTACTGAAAGCACAAATCAGGCAACGTTTGTCGTCTGTGTAAACGCTGACGAGATAAAAATAATATGGCTTCAATTGCGCCTGAGACCACATCTACCGAACTGCCTGAAGAGCTGACACAGGCGGTAGAAGGTTTTTTTAACCGGATCCCTTTCAATCGTTTGCTGGGTATCGAGATCGATACGCTGCGCAGCGACTGCGTCGCCATGAGCCTGGCGATGCGACCTGAACTGATTGGTAACTTTACCCAGGGCATATTGCACGGCGGCGCCATCTCGTCGTTACTTGACGTCTGCGGCGGCGCCATGGCGTTGATCGGTGCATTCGAGAGACATGCGCACCTCAGCGTGCAGGAGCGCATGATCCGTCTGGCCAAGCTGGGGACTATCGATCTGCGGGTGGATTATCTGCGCCCGGGACGTGGTGAGCACTTTGTTTGTACTTCAGTGCTGCTGCGTTCTGGCAACAAGGTGGGAGTGGTGCGCTCAGAGCTGCATGCCAACGACGGCACCCTGATCGCCGTCGGTACCGGTACCTATTTCTGCGGTTGATTCAAACCGCTTTGCCGGTTACCGATGCGCGCTCGGATAGTTCGATCCAGGTGCCGTCGGGATCGCGAATAAAGGCGATGCGTGCAGTGCTGCCCAAGGTTACCGGCTCGCGGCCCGAGGTGGCTCCGGCCGCCAGGGCATTGGCGTAGGTCGCGTCGCAATCAAATACCTGCAGGGTGATGTAACGCAGCCCGATGGCCGCCAACGGCGCTTCAAGGTCAGCGCTTGTGGCGCCTGCCTTGAGCAGCAGCCGAGTATCGCCGCAGGCTAGCAGCCCCGGCTGCTCTGTTTGTAGGCCCAGCACCTGAGAATAGAACTGCTCGCTGCGGGCGACATCCTGCACCTTCAGCTGCACCGCTAGACCACGGATGCCACGATAGCCGGGCGGCACCAGGCGAACCTGGTTGCCATCGGGATCATTTAGCAGTTGCGGTGCTGTAACCTTGGTACTCGCTATCAACAGCTCGTCGATCGGGCTTTGCAATGCTGTGGGCAATGGGTCGCGGGCATCATTCAGTTTGAGCACCGCGCCGTCGGCGTTGTGGCGATGTTGCAGTACGCCACCACCCAGCTTGAGGCTGTGATCGAAAGCGAGCCCCACCCGTTGCTGCCAGAACTGCAGCTGCGCCTCTGACTGGTTGCTGAATACGCCGACGTCGTAAAAGGGCTTGGCCAGTTGCATGTGAGGCTCCGCTAGCAGGAAAACCACACCTTAACCGGTGAGGCACTCCGCTGACAGTGCCAGCCGAACGCGGAATGATGGGTTATTGCGGTGACTGATCAGGTGTTGCGCGAACCGCAATCCAGGCCGTTTCGGCGAGCAACTCGCGGTAATCCGCCAGGTGTTTGTTGAGGCGCCCAGCCAGCCAGTTCCGCGCCATGTCATGCGCGGGGCCGACGATAATGGAGGCGAAGCATTCAGGCGGCAGGTCGCGAAAACAGCCCTCATCGATGAATGTGTTAAGACGCGCCTGCAGGTGGACGTAATGCTCGCGATTGCTGTTTTTTAACTGCTCACCCATCTCACCCGCCTCGATGCGCCCTCGGCTGTGCAGGATGAAACGCGCCCAGTCAGGGTTTTCGACCACCCAGTCAATGTAACTGGTGACCAGAGCGCCGATGCACGCTGCTGCGTCTGCGGCGGCCACGAGGTTGCCATCCAAGCGTTCGGCATAACGGCGTAGCCCCTCGAGATAGAGGGATGCCAGAATCCGTTCCTTGTTGCCAAAGTGGTGGTACAGGCTGCCGATACTGGCACCTGATCGCTCGCGGATCATTTCGATGGTCGTGGCGTCGGCTCCCACGTCGGTGATACAGGCGAGGGCGGCGGTAAGAATGCTGTCTTTACGGCTTTGTTTGGTCATGCTGGCTCGAATTAGAATAATGTTCTAGAAAATAATTCTAGTCTGGATATACTAACGGGGTGATCACAGTTACAGCAAATCAGTTTAACGAGGAATCACCTATGAGTCAGATGTTGCAGATGTACACACAGGCAGGTCCCGAGCAGTTCAGTAAGTTGATTGGTCAGACTGCACCGTATTTCGCCAGTATCGCACCGCGCTTTATCGAATTACGTCCAGGTTACGCTGAAGTGACCTTTGCCAAGCGCCGAGAGGTGTTGAACCACTTGGGCACAGTGCATGCCATTGCGTTGTGCAATGCGGCTGAGTTAGCGGCTGGCACCATGACCGATGTTTCCATTGCTGAGGGTTGCCGCTGGATTCCCAAGGGCATGACCGTCGAATATCTGGCTAAGGCCGAAGATGATGTGGTGGCCATTGCTGACGGCAGTGAGATTGATTGGCAGAATACCGGCGACATTGTTGTGCCGGTCACTGCCTATGTTGGCGAGAAGGCGGTATTTCGAGCCGCGATAACCATGTACGTCAGTCGCTCCTGAGCCGGGGGTTACCAGAGTGTTCAGCTCTGGTAACGTCTTACCCATACTCGCACCAACAGACCTAAGATAACCAGAATGATCAGAGCGATGGCTAACATTGCACTGCGGTACTGGGCGATAAAGTTATACCGACCATTGGCCTTCAGCTGCTCCCACGCCTGGTAGTCATCGGGTACCTCAATCACGTTGTAGCGTGCGACGTAATCCTCATAGGCGGCATACAGCTGAGCTGTTTTCTCTGGCATCTGCGGCGCCAGGTTATGACGTTCGAGCGGGTCGTTCAGGGTATTGAACAGCTGCATGCCCTGGCGCGCCGGCACCGCCCCCGTTTTTGACGTGACCAGCTTGAAATCGCCCTGCCAGACGGCAATGCCGCCGGCCAGTTCGTACACGGTAGTGTGGTCCGGATCGTGAATTTGCTCACTCTCACCATGCAATAAAGGCAACATGCTGGTGCCCATAATCTCATACACTTTGCGGCCGCGATATTCGCCAGCAGGTGCTGCCACGCCGGCTGCATCGAGCAGAGTAGGGGTGATATCGGTCACGTAGCCAAAGCTATTGCTGCGCGAGCCTGGCTTGATGTGACCAGGCTGGCTGATGATGAAGGGGACACGCATACCGCCGCTGAAAGGCGAGCCCTTGTAGGAGTAGAAGGGCGTATTGGATGCGTAAGCCCAGCCTGGGCCGTATTCGCTAAAGCTGCCTTTTGCGCCGAGCACGTCTTGCTCGGTGTTGAAGTTCAGGCGATAGAATAGCGGTGCAACGTCACGGAGTACGGTGGACTCGCCGCCGTTATCACTCATGAAGACAATCAGCGTGTTGTCGTACTGACCGCTGTCCTTGAGATATTGAATGACCTTGCCGATGCTTTGATCCATGGCCTCGGCCATGCCAGCGAACACCGCCATCTGTCGCGAACGGTAGGCTTTCTCTTCAGCGCTAAGCGCATCCCAGTCGATATAGGCAGTAGTGTAAAAAGTGCCCCAGTCATCCGTTACCGCCTGTTCTGCGCTATCCGGCAGCAACCCTGTTTTTAGTTGTCGCGCATAGCGCTGCGCGCGGATTGCATCCCAGCCTGCATCATATTGGTGGTTATAGTGCGCTATGTACTCCTCGGGAACCTGATGTGGCGCATGCACTGCCTGGAAGGCGAGATAGCCAAAGAACGGCTTGCCCTCGCGCTGGCCCTGATCGATATAGCTAATGAGTTTGTCGGCGTAGGTAAACGACGAGTAGAAATCGTCGGGTAGCGATACCTGCTCGCCGTCTTCAATCCAGGTTGCGCTGCCGCCAGGCAGGTAGTGCTTCTCTTCCCAGTTGTCAGCACCGCTTTCCATCAGCGCAAAGGAATGCTTGAAACCACGTGCAATAGGTTGGCTTTCCGGGCGCATGCCAAGGTGCCATTTGCCCGCCATATAAGTATTGTAGCCGGCGTCCTGAAGCAGCGTAGGAAGGGTGACGACGCTATCGTTCAGCCAGGTTTCATAGCCCGGTTGGCCTTTCTGATTGTCGGCCATTATTTCCTTCATGTTACCCATACCAACAAGGTGGTTGGTAACGCCCGTCATGAGCATTCCACGCGTAGGAGAGCAGGTGGCCGATACATGAAAGTTGGTAAACTGCATGCCGGCAGCGGCCAAGGTATCTATGTTGGGTGTACTTATCTCGCCACCGTAAGCGCCAGGATCACTAAACCCCATATCGTCGGCAACAATCAGCAGAATATTGGGTCGAGGCTCGGCAACAGCGGGTAAGGCCATAGCGGCCAAGGCTGAGATGATCAGTGTACGGCGGAGTCTGACGAGCAGACCCGAGGGAGAGCGCATGGGCAGTCCTTGCTTTTGTCGTCTGGGCTTTTTTTATGCAAGGAGTATAGGGGGGGCTGCTGCCGTTAGAGAGCGGCAAACCCCGCCATGCCTTTGTCTTTGTAGGCCAAAAGGCAAAAAATATGACGGGGTTTTGGCGTTACGCAGTGACCGTTAGCCAATGCTGTCGACTATTCCACCTTCCACACGCAGTGCTGCGCCGGTAGTCGCTGAAGCTTGATGGGAGCAGGCGTAGACCACCATATTGGCGACTTCTTCGCTGCTGGCAATGCGTTGGATGATGGACGAAGGGCGCTTGGCGCGCACAAATTCATCACCGGCTTGCTGCAGTGAGATATTCTTTTTGTCGGCGATTGGTTTGAGCATTTCGCCCACACCAGCAGACAATGTCGGCCCTGGCAATACCGCGTTGACGGTGACGCCGGTTCCAGCCAGACGCTTGGCCAGGCCTCGAGCGATCGACAGGTTGGCTGATTTGGTAAAGCCGTAGTGAATCATGTCAGCCGGGATATTCAGACCGGACTCGGACGAAATAAACACGACTCGCCCCCAGCCTTTTTCAACCATTGCCGGGGTATAGGCTCTGGCGACGCGCACGCCGGACAGCACGTTCACATCGAAGAACTGCTGCCATACCTCGTCTGAGGTCTCGAAGAAGTCTTGTTGACCGTAGATACCCAGATTATTAACCAGGATGTCAGCTTTTGGCTCCGCTGCCTGCAGTGTTACCAGGCCCTCTGCTGTGCTCAGGTCAGCCGCAACGCCGCGTACGCTGGCCTCTGGCAGTGCGGTTTTGAGTTGCTTTAGCGCATCGTCGACACTGGTTTGCGTGCGGCCGTTGATGATGACGGTAGCACCGGACGCAGCCAGGCCCTGGGCGATGGCGAAGCCGATGCCGCCGGTTGAGCCTGTGACGATGGCGGTTTTGTCTGTCAGGTCTATTAGCATGACGTCTCCTCTGTAATCGATACTATGAATCGTTATTGTGGCACGCTGAGCTGTCATAAGCGCGAGCAGTCAGTATTGGTAATACATGGACCCGTGTCTTTGCATGGCGTTCACCTCGCTGTTCGCATGTCACTGCTTTAAAGTGCCGGCCTTGGATTGTCTGTTGCCTGGGAACCTTCAAGGGCAAAGTCAACTCACAGAATCAAGTTCAGCTGGCAAGCTGTCGCCGTTAACCAGTCATGATCAGGAACCAGCCGCACATGCGCGCTCATTATCTGCAACACGCGCCCTTTGAAGGGTTGGGTAAAATCGAGGATTGGCTAGAGTCGCACGACTACGTAGTTTCCTCGACGCACCTTTACCGTAATGAATCTCTGCCTGACCTGGCGGAGATCGACTTGTTGGTCGTCATGGGCGGGCCGATGAGCGTCAATGATGAAGAGCAGTTGCCCTGGTTGAGGGAGGAAAAGGCTTTTATTCGCGAGGCGTTGACCAGAGACAAGCAGATACTGGGTATCTGTCTTGGTGCTCAGCTTATTGCCAGTGCGTTGGGGCAGCGGGTATACGCGAATGCGCAGCAGGAAATAGGCTGGTTTCCGGTTCAGGGCAATACGCATTATAACGGAGCGGCATTTCATATTCCCGAGCACATCACCGTGTTGCATTGGCACGGGGAGACCTTTGACTTGCCCCATGGCGCTGTGCCGCTGGCGTCGAGTGTCGCCTGTCAGAACCAGGCATTTCAGCTGGGTCGTTCCGTAATAGGGCTGCAGTTCCACCTGGAGGCTACCCCCGCCTTGGTTGCCGGTTTTGTCGAAGCGGAAGGGCGAGCGCTGCCTGAGACAGAGTTCGTGCAGACGTCTACCGCGATTTTGAATATTGAAGATCAGGTATTGCAGGCCAGCAATAAACTGCTGACCTCTTTGCTCGAATACCTCACCAATACGGAGAAAAAGGTATGAATGTCTATCGTCAGGCTGGCCTTATATTTGGCGCAGTCACTCTGAGTGCATGCGTGCAGTTACCTGAGGGTGTAGAGCCTGTGCAGCCGTTTGAGGCTAAGCGTTATCTGGGTACATGGTACGAAGTTGCGCGTCTGGATCACTCCTTTGAGCGGGGCCTGACTGGCGTGACCGCCAACTACAGCCTGCGTGATGATGGCGGTATCAAGGTTATCAATCGTGGCTGTGATGCGGAAAAGGGCGAGTGGTCAGAAGCTGAGGGCAAGGCCTATTTTGTGCGGGAAAAAGACGAGGGTTTTCTTAAGGTCTCTTTCTTCGGTCCTTTTTATGGGACTTACGCAGTCTTCGGTCTAGACAACGACGGTTACGAGTACTCCTTTGTTGCCGGTCCGGATACCGACTATCTATGGCTACTCTCGCGTGAGCCGGAGGTTGCTGATTCGGTCAAGAGTGACTTTATGCAGCAAGCCTCGGCGCTAGGCTTTGCGACTGACGATTTGATTTGGGTGAACCACCCAGCGGACGGCTGCGACAACCCTGAGCAGAGTTGAATTTAAAGCAGAAAAGGCGATTTGCCATTATCTCGCGTGGTGTTTATCTGCGCTTGAGGCTAGTCTGTAAATCAAAGTAGCCGCCCGGTACAAGACTGCCCATGCTTGATATAACCACCTTGATGGTCGTTCTTGCGTTGACCACGATTACCTCTGCATTGGGGCTGCTGGTAGCCAGCTTTTTGAACCGTCAGGTTATTGCCATTCGCTACTGGGCGCTGGGCATTGGCGTGATCATCGTCGGTGTGGTGTTGCAAAGCATAAGACATCAAGTGCCGCTATGGCTTAGCGCGGCGGTGATCACACAAGGTTACTTCGTGTGGCTCTGGGGGACGCGCTGCTACCGCCTCAATGGGCATATTAATGGCTTCTGGCTAACAATGTGCCTTACGCTATTTGTGCAAGGTAGCGTGTTCTTTGTTTTGCGTGATTCATGGCGTTTCAGCGCGCTGTTGTACAGTTTGATCGTAGTGCTGATCAGCCTGCTCAACATCATGGAGCTCTGGCGCATGCGCATAACTCAGCGCACACTGATTTGGGTATGGAGTATTTTGTGGGGTATTCACGCGCTGGTCTATCTGCGCCGTTTTTTACTGTATCAATTTGATCCTGCTTATATGGCTGCAGACACCCTCGACGCCGCAGAATCGTTAGAAGCGCTGAACTATCTCGAGGGTATTGTATTTGCCTACTGCTTTTCGTTGCTCTGTGTCATTCTGGCTACCCGTAGCCTTCAGGATGAACTCAAGCTACAGGCAACCCGCGATCCACTCACCAACTTGCTCAATCGTCGCGCCTTTGAAGAGTCTGCCTTGCGTCAGCTTGCGATCAGTCAGCGTGAACGGGAGCAGGTGGCGCTTCTATTATTGGATCTCGACAAGTTTAAGGATATCAACGATATACATGGCCATGGCACGGGTGATGAGGTGCTGAAGGTATTTGCTCGGTATTTGTCACAACAAGTGCGGGCACAGGATTTACTTTGCCGCTTTGGTGGTGAGGAGTTTGTCTTGCTGGTACCGGGTGGCAATAGTCAGAGTGTCGGGGTGTTGGCCGAGCGTATATGCACACAGTGGCAAACTCAGACGTTCAATGTTGCCCAAGGCGAGCTGAACTCAACGGTTTCAATCGGCTATATTTCCAGCGCTGATGGTGCGACGCAGGGGCTGTATAGTCTGATAGACCGGGCTGATAAGGCGCTTTACCGAGCGAAGCAGGACGGACGTAATTGTGTGAGATGCTGGCAGCCTGATTCAATACTGACGCCAGTTCTATAGTAGGTTCTGTACCAGTCACAAAGGCTCTATCGCTACAGCACGTGCAACTAACTTCCAATACATACAAGGTTGTGTACCTATGATTGTTGTTCATCATCTGAATAATTCGCGCTCGCAACGCATCCTCTGGTTGCTTGAGGAGCTGGGGGTGGAGTATGAAGTCAAGCGCTACGAACGAGACCCTGAGACTATGCAGGCTCCGGCAGCGCTCAGGGCGATACATCCGCTGGGCAAATCGCCGGTGATCACTGATGGCGAATTGACCCTGGCAGAATCTGGCGCAATCGTTGAATATCTGGTTGATACATACGGCGAAGGCCGCCTGGCACCTGCTACTGGCACCGCTGAGCGACTACGTTTCAACTACTGGTTGCACTACGCAGAGGGATCGGCGATGACGCCACTGCTGCTCAAACTGGTATTCAATCGGGTCGAGTCCGCGCCCATGCCTTTTTTTGCCAAACCTTTCGCCAAGGGAATTGCCGGCAAAGTAAAAGGTAACTTTATTGAGCCGCAAATTATCCAGCACTTGAACTACATGAATTCAGAGTTGGCCGCTACCGGGTGGTTTGTGGGAGATGATTTCAGTGCTGCAGATGTGCAGCTGAGCTTTCCATTAGAGGCTGCTGCCGCCCGCGGTGGGCTCGATCAGAAGTGGCCAAACCTGATCGCATTTTTGCAGCGTATTCACGCACGTCCTGCCTATAAAAAGGCGCTGGAGCGTGGCGGTGAGTACAACATTATTGGCTGAAATATAGGCTTTGATGATGTTGGGTTAATGTGCAAGCGTAGTCCGCCGCCGCGTAAACCGCGCTTGCTTTGTAGCCCTCAGCTTCTTTGGTAAGCGCTATTTCCTGGTATGTTCTGCCTGCTTACTTCATGGCTAGCGAAGCCTCGCTAGCTATCACAACCAAGAAATATAAATTTCAAGACACATCTTGTTTTTGTCTACTCTGTTCAATAGAGTACTTTGCATATAACAAAAATAGAGATGAGCAATGTCTCCATCCCCCGAAGAAGCAGCGGCAGCATTGCGCGCGATCAATAGCGTGCAAGCGCGTGCTGCCGGTTTCCAGGACTACCGCGCCGAGTCACGACAGTTAATGCTGTGGGGCGTAGTCAATCTGCTCGGCTGTATTTTTACCGCACTTTTCCCTTCGCTTTTGTTACTAATCTGGCTGGTAGTGGTGATCGTTGGTCTTTTCGCCGGCGTTCGCTTGGCGCGCGTTGCGCAAGAGTCCATGCCCGGTATCGTTTGGCGTTACCTGCTGGTAGTGGGTTCGGTTCTGCTGTTTGCTGCGTTGTTACACGTTGTCATGTGGCCTCTTACGCCGCAGCAGGGCAGTATGGTTGTGCCGCTGTTTGTTGCCACTCTCTATGCCATTCGCGGTGCTCAGTCCCGTCCGCGCTACCTGATTATTGGCACCTCGCTAGCTATTCTTTGTTTCTGCTGTTTCCTCTTTGCCACCGAGCACTATTGGTGGTGGCTTGCGTTTGCGTGGGGCGGCACCTTTATCGTGTCCAGTCTCTGGTTGAGGCGCACCTGATGGAGACACCAGACGACCTTATTCACCAGCCGGTTCGCCTGAAAATCATGGCTGCTCTGAATACGTTAGCGAGCAACCAGTGGCTTGAGTTTGTTTCTTTGCGCGCCATTGTAGATACCACTGATGGCAACCTGGGTGCGCACTTGGGCACGCTGGAGGGCGCCGAATATGTACGCATCAAAAAAGATTTCGTCGGTAAGAAGCCGCGTACGCGGGTGAGCCTCAGTGCCAAGGGCAGAGAAGCATTTGCGCACTACGTGGCCAACCTTCACGCGATTCTCACGCCGCAGAATATCGATACCTAAACAGCTTTACTCAGTACCTGACCATAAAAATCACAATCGGGGGCAACATGCAGACTTCTACCTTTACACTCTTCGCCAATCGCTGGCAGGGCCGCTTGCGGGCGGCTTCGTTTTGCCTGCTGCTGGTCGGCGGCGGGTTATCAGCGTCCTGGGTATGGGCGCAAACAGAGGACAGCACGGCTCAACCACAAGCCGCGTTGGCAGCACCGGAATCCCCGGCCGGGGTGCAGACCATAGCGCAAGAGATTGCCGCGCAACAGAGCGACGATGTGGTGTCATTTGGTGTGCGCGATATGTTTGAGCAGGCCGATCCACTGGTTAAAGGCGTCATGCTCTTGCTGGTCTTCTGCTCGCTCCTGACCTGGGCGGTGCTGTTTGAAAAGATCTTTGTATTCACCCGTGCGCGACGCGGCAATCAACAGTTCCTCAAGGCGTTCCGTGCGGGACAGCTGGACGTGCTCGCTGATACTGCAGATAACAGCGCTATGGGCCGGATGTGGCAGGTGGGGCAGGCAGAACTGAAGCACTTCAAGAGCCTGCCGGCACAAACAACCGAAACCGATCGGGTTAACCGCTTACTGCAACGCATGGCGTTAACCGCCGGAATTGTGCAGGAGCGTGACTTGGCTCGTATGGGCAGCATGATGGGGGTGCTGGCAACCATAGGTGCCACCGCTCCATTCATTGGCTTGTTCGGGACGGTATGGGGCATCCTCAATAGCTTTGCCAGCATCGCCACGCTCAAATCGGCTAGTCTTGCTGTGGTGGCGCCAGGTATCGCGGAAGCGCTTCTAGCCACGGCTCTTGGCCTGTTTGCCGCCATTCCAGCGGTGATGATCTTCAATAAGTTCGCGCGTGATATCAACGGTTTCGTTGGTGCGCTGGATAATTTCTCTGCGGAGATGATTGCCAGTACATCACGCCAGCTCGACGAAGGACGTTGATATGGGTATTCAACTCGGCTCAGGGCCGCTGGTAAAACGCCATAACTATCAACAAAACGCCGAGATGAACATCACGCCCTTTGTTGACGTGATGTTGGTGCTACTCATTATTTTCATGGTGGCTGCACCTTTGGCCACGGTGGATGTGCCGGTTGACCTGCCAAGTAATGCGGCCACACCGAGCCCGCCGCCAGACGAACCGATCTATGTAAGTGTGCAGGCCGACGGCAAGCTCTTTGTGCAGGAACAGCCCATCAGCCTGTCAGCATTGGCAACGCAGATCATCGCAGTAACCAAGGGCGACAAAGCTACGCGATTGTTTTTACGTGGTGATCAAGCCGTGGACTACGGCACCTTGATGCGCGTTATGAACACGCTGCAAAAGGCCGGTTATACCCGTATCAGCCTGGTCGCCTCGGAAGAGCTGGAGCCCTGATGAGCCGTATGACAGATAGCAGCCAGTGGGCGATGCGTCTGCTGGTGGTGCTGGTCTCGCTTGGCTTACATGCCGCTTTGCTGGTGTGGCTGTTTGGCAGCCAGTTTCGACACGCCGCGCCGCAGACGCCACAGGTGGTTGCGATTGAGTTGGTTGAGATTCCGCCGCCAGAGCCCGAACCAGAACCCGAGCCGGAACCGGAACCGGAGCCGGAACCAGAGCCACAACCACAACCTGAGCCACCACCCAAACCTCGAGTCGTTCAGCGCCCCACGCCAGCACCTGCGCCGCCACCCAAGCCGAGTGGTCCGCCGGTACACAGTTTTGGTGCCAATCAGCAGTGGGCCGCGCCACCAGCGCCGCCAACTAGCGCGGCAACAAGCAGCCGTGGGCGTATGGCGCCATCGGGGTATGCACTCACAGTAAAGAATCGAGTCATTGCCAACCTGAAACGTCCGGAGGGCGCTTTATACGAGCCACCGCCGGGCTATAAGGGTGACCCAAACGACTTGAAGCGCAAGTGCTCTATACCCTACGAGATCACCGTCGATGGCAATGGCCGCATGCTGTCCTACGAGATTGATCGCTGTGTTGACGAGGTACTGAACCGGGCCGCCGAACAGGCTATTCGTAGCGCAGGACCTTTCCCGGCACCACCGGGTGATGGCTCTGGGCAATACATTATTTATGGCACCGCTATCTTTATAGATTAGTCAGGAGACAAGTATGTCGATCAATCAACGCCTGATGTTGGCTGCAACGCTGGCGGCACTGAGTGCTTGCGTCAGCGCGCCCCCACCGCCGCCAAAACCCGATCTCACACCTAAGCTGACGCCGCTAAACCCTGATACCAAGGCCAGCTTTGAGTGTGCAGGGGCGCTGCCAGATGTTCATCGCCAGATCTGCGCCAGTGATGCCTTGGCTCTGCAGGATAAAGATCTTGCTGTTTATTTGCACAAGCTAACCGACCGGCTTGACCTGCCGGGTGCGCTGGTGCTGGAGGCAAATCAGCGTCAATGGCTGCTGAGTCGTGCCGCTCAGTGCGGTTTGGGCAATGCGACCCGTACCGATGTGAGTGCTGACAGCAATGCCATTGCGTGTCTGCAGGCGATGTACCGCCAGCGCGATGCCCAACTCAAGGCATGGCCGATACCGCAGCCTCAGCCGCAGCGTGAACGTCATGCCTGGGCCAGCTACGCCGAGTTCAGGGTTGCTGAGGACCGTAGTAATGGTCTTTGCACAACAGTCGCAAATGCGTTGAACCAGTCTTTGGCGGCTGATGGCCGAATCGATCTTGCGGCCTTGCCGGGTGCCCAGCTCAGGGCCGGTAGTAGCGCAGCTGTGACGGCTGTCGACCTGAACGGGCAGCAGGTCAGCGTTGAATTGTATGATGCCGGTTTGTATGCGGGGTATCAGCAACGGGCGCGAGGCTTGCGTATTAATGGTCAGGTGGTGATGGATGATCGCTTGTTACCGCGCTGGGTCGCCCAACAACCCAATTATGGCGGGCGGGCCTATGCTTCCTCGTCGCAAACGGGCGATTACGGCAGTATTGATGTATTCACTTACCAGGGTGAAAACTGGGCTCTGGTCAATGAAACCTGGGGCTTCTATTCGCCTGCGGCCCGAGGCGAGTCAGCCTATGCTGGCCTTTATAGCTTGCAGGGGACTGTCACCCCGCAGTGCCTGTTTCAAACCTACCTGACACCGCCCAGATCCAATACGCTGCGGGGCCTGCCGAGCTACAGCGCGCTGGATGAGGCGCTGACCCAGCTCGCTGGCGATCCATTGCCTGGCTATTCTCAAAAGGAACGACGCGACCTCTCGCAGCGTTGGAAAGAACGTCAATGGACACTGCTCAATCTGCCGTTACTGGGCGTTGATCAGCTTGAACGTAACGGTCGCGAGGCCGCCATTCGCGCCCGTCACGATATGGCCATGAATCAGTTCTTTGAGTGGTCAGAGCGAAATGTAGCCACCAAGCGATTGTATCGCCGGGTTATGCCGATGCTACGGCCTGCGCATCAGGAGCTGGTATCCATATTTACCGACCAGGGCTTGAAATCACAGGAGGCAGTGACTGCCGCAGATTTGTTATTCCACGAAACTTTTGCCCGCGCTATGGAGAATCTCTACGCGCCGTCAGCGCCGCCGAGTGCGCCTGCTTCGCCCTTTGCCGAATACCGCCCGCGCTATGCGATAGCACCGGAGGCCGGAGCTCTGGAGCAGGGGCGTCAGTTTGCCACTTTGCATAGTGTGCTACTCAACGGCGCACCATTGCCAGTAGTCAGCGATTTTGTCGACTATGAAACCCGCGTGTTGGGCGCACAACGGGGTGTTGGCGCAGACGGTGATACCGCCTTGATGGCTGCTGTAGCAGATCCGCAAGCTGTGACATTGCTTTTGCAGCGAGGATTTGCTGTGAATGAGACTAATGCTTGGGGCAAGACCGCATTGATGTCGGCCGCACAGGTTGATCAGCCCCAGAGTGCCCGATTGTTGCTGGATGCAGGTGCCAATATTCATGCGCAAAGCCAGCGCAAGACAGGCGTGGGTGTAGGTGGTCCTGATCGGCGCGCAGCTGAGTCGTCACCGCAGACTGCATTGCTGATTGCGGCTGGGGAGGCGGGCAGCGCGATGATTGATCTCCTGGTGGATGCTGGCGCAGCGCGCCAGGCGTGGAGCGGCTACGACAAGCAGGTTTGTGAGCAGTTGGAAAAGAACGCGCTGCTGACGCGAAGTGACCAGGAGCGCTATCGCGCCTCTGATCTGTGTAAGGCAACTTATGCGCCGTTGCCTGCGGGGTCGCAGAGTGTAGTGGATATTCGCGGTGGCGATGAACTTACCATCCGCGATGATGGTACCGAGTATGCAATACGCTTGTTGACTCGGGCACCCATGACCTTGTTTGGACGGCCAGCGGAGATAGCGCCGGAAGATATGAAGGATGAAGTGGGCCCACTGGCTATCAGTGTCGCCATGGCGGCGCAGCGCAAAGCTGGCGGGAGAATAACAGGACCGCTGAACCTGGTATTCGATAATCTCGCCGACAATACGCCCGAGTTGCTCAAGCCTCAGGTTAGCTTTCCTGTTGAAGGGGCGCTCGCCAATATCGCTGGTTATCGTATCAACCAGAAGCCGGAACAATTAGTGCTGAGCCTGCATTATCAGCCGCAGACCCAGACAGCCGAGGGGGCTTGGCGTGCACTTTACAGTGCAGCCTATACTCAGGGCTTGAAGCCGACCGGAGCCGGTTATGTCATCATCGATAATAGAGGCGGGCGCCGCTTTGACTATCAATTGGTGGTAACCGATACCTACGAGGAGCCTAGATAGCCATTGGAACCAATATTGCCCGATCGCAGTCAGTAAGATCGGGCAAACGACAAAGGATGCTGATATGCGCGTACTGGGGTTGATGGCACTTTCCAGTGTTCTGCTGGGCTGTGCTACACAGGGCGTCAGCCACACTGAATTGCCCTCGTATTACATGGCAGCCGACCCCCAAACGCGCCTCAGCCAGTATGTCGCCAAAGAGCAGCCAGCAGATGAGTCGCTGTCGGGATTTACCTTGTTGTATAAGGGTAATGATGCGCTGGCTGCGCGGCTCAAATTGATCGACATGGCCGATCAAAGTCTGGATATCCAGTACTACATTTTTAACACGGATATTACCGGCGGGTTGATAGCCGAACACCTGCTTAAAGCTGCCGATCGTGGTGTTAGAGTGCGGATATTGTTGGATGATATCGGCAGTAGCCTGGAAGATATGAAGGTGGCGGTGGTTGACCAGCATCCTAACGTTGAAGTGCGTTTGTATAATCCGCTGAGCCTGCGTAATGAATGGCTCAAGTCGTTAAGCACGCTGGGCGAATTTGGTCGTATCAACTATCGCATGCATAACAAACTGATGGTCGCGGATAATCGTGCTCTGATTACCGGCGGCCGCAATATCGGTGATGAGTACTTTACCCTCAGCGATGTTGATTTTCAGGATGTAGATGTTTTGGGCATCGGTTCGATAGCTGACGCCGCCTCTGACAGCTTCGATAACTTCTGGAATAGCGGTATTGCTATCCCGATCGCCACCCTGGCCAAGCAGTCAGACGCCGAGGCGCTGGCATCGATGCGTGCCACATTAGGGTCGCGTAACCTTCAGCTTCAGCATGATCCCTACCTCAAGGCCGCTGCCCGATCACCCTTCATAACCGATATGAGCAACGGCACTCTGAACTGGCGCTGGGGGCATGCCGAATGGTTTTACGACGACCCATCCAAATCCGATCCGCATGGCGACGGCAACGAAACGGCCTTTCTCGGGCGCAGGTTGCTGGAAAAGTTACGGGCCTCGCGTAGCGAGCTACTGCTCACATCGGCTTATTTTGTTCCACTTGAGACGGGCGAAGACATGCTGCTGGATATTCATTCGCAGGGAGTGAGTATCTCGGTGTTGACCAACTCGTTGGCCACTACTGACGTCTTGGCTGTACATAGCGGCTACGCTAAGTCCCGCGTTTCATTACTCAAAGGCGGGTTGAATATATGGGAGTTGCGGCCGATCGCAGGCCAGCAGGAGCGTGCCAGTCCGTTTCTTGGTGAGTCCTTGGCCAGCTTGCACGCGAAGACCTTTGTCTTTGACCGCAAAGCCGTTTTTATTGGCTCGGTTAATCTGGACGCGCGTTCAGTAAAGCTCAATACCGAGGCGGGTGTTTATATTGAGCAGCAGGCTATTGCCGAGGAAATGGTTGATCTGTTTAACCGCTGGACGTCCGATGACTTCGCGTATCAAGTCTCCTTGAATGAAAACCATGATCTTCAGTGGCAGGCGGACGGTAAGACATGGAGCAAGGAGCCTGAGGCAGGTGCCTTCAGGCGTTTTATGAGCTGGACGCTGGGGTGGCTGCCGATAGAAGGTCAGCTCTAAAACCTGGACCGCCGGATTCGCTTACGCGGTGGAGTGTCCCAGCCAATGCTGTGCTGCGCTTAAATAGGCAGCAGCGTGCACAAGCACGGCGTTACTGTCCTGGTGTTCTACCGCCTGGTGCAGCTGTTCCAGGGGTGCTGCGATGGGCGCAGAAGGGGTGCCCAATAGCAGCAAATCACTTTCCAGTTGGTAACTCAACTCGTCAATCAAGCCTAAGGCCGCAACGTCCAGCGGTGCGCTTACCAGCTGCTGCAGCGATTGGTTATGGGCGCTAAGCTGGCTTACGGCGGCGTGACGAGAACTGGCTGATGTACTGTTGGCTGGGCTTGCAGTGGCCATGATTGGGCTCATCATGGCAACAGTGAAGCTAACGGGCAGCAGGTATACTTTCATGGGCTTATCCATAATGATAATCAAACTCATTAAGAATTGTAATCTTCCCCGCCCGGAAAGCAACCTGATTTTCAGGTTTTATTTCAGGCTGCGTGCTAATGCGCTTTATGATTTTTCTGCGGGTTTTCTACAGCAGCGGGCTAAGGAAGAATACGCCTCGCTCAACCACGCGCGAGGCGCGAGAGCGCTGCTGCCAGTCTGCCAGCAGCAGCCGCTCACTGGCCGCTTCGTATCCATCGAGTAGTGTTCGAATACTGGCACAGCCTTCTGGCGAGAAGAGGGCGACGGTTAGCTCGAAGTTCAGCTGCAAGCTTCGGATATCCAGATTAACACTGCCAACAAGCGCCAGCTGATCATCCATCAGCATCGCCTTGGTATGCAGCAGCCCGCCGGCGAATCGATAGATTTCGCCGCCCGCTTCCAGAAAACGCTGGTAAAACGCGCGGCTGGCCCAACCCACCAGTTTTGAATCATTGCGCGCCGGCAGCAATACTTTTACCCGAACGCCGCGTTCTGCCGCTTGGCACAGAGCGTTGAATATCGCTTCAGATGGAACAAAGTAGGGTGTGCTGATGGTAATACTGTCATTGGCGCGATAGATGCTCGATAGCACCGCTTGGCCGATCAGATCGTCACCCACGCCCGGTCCGGATGGCAATATGGACAGCCACTTGTAGCAAGCAGGCGCGCTAGGCGGGGCGGGTTCGAGGCGGCGAAGTCCTGTTTCCACCTCCCAGTCCCAGGCAAAAACCTTATCCAGCCCGCGAGCAGCCGGTCCATCCAGGCGCAACATGATATCCACCCAGGCGCCGACCTTGGCTTCCTTCTTGAAATATAACGGGTCGGCAATATTCATTGAGCCGCTGTAGGCAATCTCGCCGTCGATGACGATCAACTTGCGGTGCAGCCTTAGGTCGATTCGCTGGACCAGTGCGCGCAAGAGACGAACGGGCAGGGCGGGTACCACTTCAATGCCCGCATCAATCAGCCGCTTGCGCCAACTGGAGCGAAAGAACGGACGGCTGCCGGCGTGGTCTATCAATAGCGACACTTTAACGCCACGCACGCTGGCGCTGATCAGCTCCTCGGCGAGCTCGTCAACACGACCACCAGGGAACCAGATGTAGGTCTCGATATGAATTCGGTTACGCGCAGCGCGAATGTCGGCACAGAGTTGCGAGAAAATCAGCTCGGGGGTATCCAGTAACTGCATCTGCCGATACCCGAGTGCGCCTATGCCCATGCGGGTTGATAGCAATTGATAAATGCCCTGGGTTAGCGAGCCACCACTGATAGGCGCTTTGGTGGCAGAGAAATCAGTAGCGATGCTCTGTAAAAAAGGCTCAACCATCGACTCGGCCCGCTGCGCTCGCTGCTTACCCAGATTTAGCTCGCCAAGCATCAAATAGAGTGCCGCGCCGAAAATCGGCAGTATATAAATCACCAATAGCCAGGAAAGCGTAACGCTGACAGGGTTACGCTTGGCTACGACGCGCAGCGTGACGGCCGCAGTAAAAAGCCAGTAGAGTACGACCAGCGCCAAGCCGATAATGTGTTCAACGTTTGCCATAGTATTTGCTGGATGAGTACTCGGTTGATGTGCGATCAATCTAGCAGGATTTACCTGCTCCGTTAAGAATCAGACACCCCCAGAGCAAAGAGGCTCCCTGAATGCTGCCATTTTCCTTCGTTGATCGTTTGCGTTACCTGGTGGAACGGCAGTTCATCAAGGGAGCGCATTATCAACTGTTGGTCGTTGCTGCTTTTATCGCTCTGATTTCATTGATCGGGGGCTGGCTGGCCTGGCCCTCTGCGCCTGAGGGTAGCAACTTGGCAGACTCTGTCTGGTGGGCGTTTTTGCGCCTGACAGACCCCGGATATCTGGGCGATGATGAGGGCACCTGGCGGCGTATTGTCTCTACCGCGCTGACGGTCAGTGGCTATGTGGTGTTTCTCGGCGCTCTGGTTGCGATCATGACCCGCTGGTTGATTGATATCATGGTCAAGCTGGAGCAGGGGCTGACACCGGTCACGGTAACTGATCACATTGTGATTCTGGGCTGGACTAACCGTACTATACCTTTGGTGCAGGAAATTCTGGACGTAAGTGGTGGTATTCAACGCCTCCTGCGTGCACGCGATACCAAGCGCCTGCGGCTGGTGATTCTGGCTGATGAGATCAATGCTGATCGCGTGCAGGAGCTGAGAGAAATCCCTCTTATTCGGCGCTCCATGAGTAACATTATTTTGCGCTCGGGCACGTCACTGCAACCTGAAGACCTGGATCGCGTCGCCTGCCTGCAGGCCGCCGTGGTGCTGATACCGGGGCGTAACCAGAGTGCCAATGAGCTGCTGACCGGTGATGTGGAAACCATCAAGGCCTTGCTGACGTTACAGGCGCAGGCGCATCTGCGGGGCACCGCGCCGCCCTATGTGGTGGCCGAGATCGACGATATGCGCAAACTGAATGTATTGCGCAGAGCTTATTCAGGTCCGCTTGAAGTGGTTGCCAGTGACGCCATGGTTAGCCGGCTATTCGCCCAATCTCTGGTTCATCCCGGTATGTCAGAGTTATTCGGCGAGGTGATGACCGTCCACGAGGGTAATGAATTCTATATTCGCTCCACTGACAACTGCGTGGGCCAGTCTCTTGGCGAGATCGGCAGACATGCCCCGCAGGCTATTCTGTGTGGTTTGATGCGACCGCACGGCGACAGCTGGCGGACCTGGCTGAACGCACCGAGTGATGAGGTCATACGTCAGGGTGACAAGATAGTCATGTTGGCGCGTGATTACACCCACGCCGAACCACAGAACAACACGGAACAGCCGCTGCGTGCGTTGCAGCGACCGCAGCGCCAGCCGAAAGCCGAGTCGGGCGGTTTGCGACGTATGCTGATATTGGGCTGGAACCGACGGGTACCCGCGCTTATTCACGAGTTAGCCGGTTATACCGGGTATCATTTTGAAGTGCATGTGGTTGCGGTGATCGATCCGCTCGAGCGAACCAAAGAGATAAGCGCCTATAGCGAACTCACCGCGGGCGTTAGCTGCCAACATACTCAAGCCGACTACATGGTAGAGGGCGCGCTGCGGGGCCTCTTGCAGCAGCGCTTTGACAGCGTCTTGCTGCTCTCGTCTGATCGCATGGACTCGGGTGAAGAGGCGGATGCGCGGGCCATGGTGGGTTACTTGGTGGTCGACGAGCTGTTGCTCGAGAGCAGCCACAAGCCGCAGATACTACTTGAACTCAGTGACCCGGCTAACGATGCATTAGTCGTGCGTAAGCGCGGAGAAAGTATTGTAAGTCCTATGATCCTCAGCCATTTAATGGCGCAGATAGCCCAGCGGCGAGAGCTGGGGCTGATGCTGGAAGAACTCTTTACCACGGGTGGCGCGCAGATTGTCTTTTGTAAAAGCAGCGACTACTCAATGCAAAGTGTTACTACCTTTGCTGACCTGGAAGCCGTGATCGCGTTGCAGGGCGAAACCGCCCTGGGGATTTATCGCAATAAACCGGACGAGCAGGGCCGCAGGCTGCAGTTGAATCCGCCACGTGATCAACCCTTGAGGTTGCAGCAAGGCGATCAGCTAGTGGTGCTGACGACCCTGCCTGAAGGCTGAGTGTCTGGTTGTTGACGACCGGCTAGAGGCAATTGTCAGGCTTGGGCAGCCCTGCTACTTTGGCCGCAAACTTGGCCGGGCTACCCGGAAACAGGCCTAGTAAGTAAAGGCTGTTGCCTTTGTCCTTACCTAGTTGCTGGCCAACATACTTGACCAATGGGCGCATGGCGGGCGACAGCTGATAGGTGTGATAGAAATCACGCAGCACTTGAATAATCTCAAGATGAGCTGGTGTCAGGATGATCCCTTCCTGTTCAGCCAATGCGGCAGCAACCGGCTCAGACCAATCCTGCAAATCCAGCAAAAAGCCTTCCTTGTCGACTTTTATGGCCTCGCCATCAACCAGCAGTATATGGCTCACCAGCTGAGCACCTTGTCGTACTGGGTACACAGTTGAACAAAGGTCGGATAATCAATCAATTTGACTCGCTTGGGCAGATCATCAATTGCCAGGCCACGTGCGCTAACGTCGGCTTCCATGACATATAGACGCACGCTGGCGGGCAGTAGTTGCAGTGCGCTATTTGAACTGGTGTCTGGCAGTAGGCTATAAACGCCATCCTCAATCATTAGTAACCCCTGTTCAGGTCCCATTGATCGCAAGGTGCTAGCGAAACGACTGCTATCCTGGGGCGCATGGCGTAGAACATGCAACATGCTCAAACTCCCTCAAACCGGACATTCATAGCGTGACCACCTGATCGTATTGTTCAAGCAGTGCGGCAATTTCAGCCCCCTCAACCGGTTTTGCCGGGAGAAGCAGTTGATTGGACTGCAAGCCACGTTCGCTAAGTGAATGCTGGCAAACGAAAAGATCTTCAACCCCAAAGATAGGCAGCGCTTTGAGGTTGGCAGTCAGTGATTTTTGTTTGATCAGGGCAGATTCCTGGCCTTTAAGCAGTTGCATTACACCGCTATCAAGGAACAGCAGACTGACCGGCACACCAAAAGCGGCCGCGGCGAGAGCAAGGTCCAATGCCTCACGTGCTGCTTGTGCTGCTGGCGGATGTCGACTTATCACCAGTAGGCTTTTCAAATCAGCTGCCAAAAGTCACCGCCCGATCAGCCGATTGCATGGCGTCTACCCACTGGCCCAGTCCCGATAGCACCCACGGCTGACCACTGTTGGCCACGGGGCGCTCCCAGCGAGAGGCCTCTGCCTCGTTAAGCACACCGCGACGCAGCGCTGCGGCAATACAGACTACGGCGTCCAGCTCGTTGCTACTGATGAACTCACGCCACTCGCGGGCAATATCTGATTCGTCCTGCGGTTGCACTGCCAAGTCTGATGCAAGGTGCACTGCATCGCGATAGAAAAACAATCGACTTATCTGGTGACCGCCATCAAGCGCCGCCTGGGCAAAGCTCAGGGCGCTGCGGGCAGCTGGGTCCTGTGGCCCGGCAAGCAGGGCAATAGCAAATTTCATGACGTTTAAGCGACTCTCAAACAAAAATGGCTCGCCAATTCTGGCGAGCCATTGATTATATCCTACTCGCTGATATCAGTCGTCGTTGAAGGCGCCAATCAGGCTCAGCAGGCTGAGGAACAGGTTGTAGATCGAGACGAACAACGTAATGGTCGCCATGATGTAGTTGTCTTCACCACCGTGAATGATCGAGCTGGTCTGATAGAGAATGACGGCAGAAGAAAACAGCACGAAGCCGGCAGAAATGGCCAACTGAAGACCGCTGATCTGCACGAAGAAACTGGCAACAACGGCTACCAGCAGTACGACAAATCCCGCCATGATGAAGCCGGACAGGAAACTGAAGTCCTTGCGCGAGATGATGGCGTAGGCTGAAAGACTGAAAAAGACCAGAGCCGTCATGCCCAGAGCCAGCGTGACTACCGAGCCGCCGTTAGGCATGTTGAGGTAGGCATTGAGGATAGGGCCAAGGGTGTAGCCAAGGAAGCCGGTGAAAGCAAAGGTGCTGACCAGACCCCAGCCAGAGTTACGCAGCTTGGTGGTCAAAAACAGCAGGCCGTAAAAACCTACCAGCGTCACAATGATGCCGGGATAGGGAAGGTTGAGGCTCATGGAAACGAAAGCGACCAGGGCCGAGAAAGCCAAGGTCATGGCCAGCAATGTGTACGTATTACGGAAGAGTTTGCTGACTTCCGCTTCGTTCACACCGCTGTGTTGCATCGTCGTATGGCGTTCTTGCATGTTCATGCACAGCTCCTGTGAAGGTAAATCAAGTGATCCATTAGTTACTTCCAGATAATACGGGTAATCGATGTCAAATCAAGGTAAGGCTGATATCGAACTATTTCTATTCATGTGCAAAGCCTGCCGGGACCAACTAAATGGACAGCAAAAGATGCAATAAGTTGGTCTCTTTTATGCTGTACCCCATTGACTCATCAGCATTTTCCGGTAGTATTGCCGGCCGTGGAGGGATGGCAGAGCGGTTGAATGCACCGGTCTTGAAAACCGGCGTAGGTTAATAGCCTACCCAGGGTTCGAATCCCTGTCCCTCCGCCACTTCTTATCCTCAAAGCCCCGTAAATCGGGGCTTTGTTGTTTTTGAGTTTCGTTAGACCATACTCTGGGCCATACTTTGGCTGCGAATGGCTGGAGAGAGCGAAAGTTTACCTCTCGTACCCTAGTCTAGGTACAGCGCTTCTTTCGTCTCCGCAGTAACCAGGCGTTCAATGACTTCTGCTCGCGTTCGGCCGCTTTTTTTTGCCAGTAGGTCAAGCGCCTCAATTGCAGCATGGGGGAGTATCACGTTCATCTGCTTCTTGTCTGTATTTCTTTTTCTATGCTGCTCTCTGTTCCAGCTTACCCTGATCGAGTTGGTAATTTCTTTTGCTTCAAGCAGGCGCAGTTGGACTCTGTCGAAGTAGGTGAGTATGTCTTCGAGGTCACTGCTGTCCTGGGGCATGGGTCGATAAATTCCTATTTTTCGACCATTCTCGTCAAGCCATCTGATGGCGTACTGAACCCTTTCCTTGTCTACCTTGAGCCAGCCGCAGTATTTTTCAGATATGTTCTTTTGACTTTCCCAGTCTCTTTTGACCTTGGAAAGCAGGCCTGTCTTTGCTTCTAGGCTCGCCGGCCAGATATCAAGCCTAGCGATCAAGAGCGTTCGCCCATGTAGTCTTGGGTGTCTCAAGCGAGGCAGTTCGCTGCTCATCTGCCTTTCCAGGTAGTTTAGTTGCCGCTTGTTGTCCTGGATCCAGTCCAGCTGCTGATCGGGTAGCAGTGCAGAGTCTTTATCTTTTTTTGCCCTTCTCAGGTCTCTGATATCCAAGCCTTCAAGGAATGCATCAAGCAAAGGCCGCATTGCCCCTCCGTTGAGACTGTCTGGAGGGAGGAGTTCGTCCTGCCAATTCTCGCAGTAGAGCCATAGCCATATAGCCTCCCGATCACTGCGTATATCGATGATATCGGTCAGGTGCTTCGAAGGGCGGTAGATAGGCTCTTGAATAGCCATTGCACGTTCCTGCTGGAAATTTGCATATGATCCTATCAGGATTATAGTCTGAAAATATAGGGTATCTAGTCTGGTTATAAGTTTTTTTATGATGAATATAGTCTGATCCTAGTGATTGATTATGGGCTAGGAAGCCCGCTCTAGAGCGAAATAAAATGGGTTTCCAATCTTAATCCCATCGCTCATTAAGGAAAAGCTGCCAGGTGAAGGCTTCCTCTGTGGCATATAAGGGCCGGACCTACTGATTGGCTGCCAGGGATTTCTGTCCGGTTTGTGCTGAGCTCTGATTCTTCAGTAGTTGGAAAACGCAGCCTCCCATGAGTAGAAAACAGAATGCTAAAGGGCCGTCGAGTGCCGCTGCAGCAAAAGCAACGTCAAGCGCTTCACGGGGCTGCGTCTGGAGGGTTGGGGCTTTGCGGCTAGGTAATGGAGCTGCAAGAAAGTAAAAAAATACAAAACCCCTACATCCTCTGAACCCACTACAGGATGCAGGTCATGAAGGTCATTCGGAGAGCTCAGGTCGCCGCAGTCACAGGTTTATCCAAAGCAACGATTTACAGGTACATGGACAAGGGGATATTTCCCAGGCCGATACCGCTAGGAGAGCGCAGTGTTGGCTGGATCGAGGAGGAGGTCATGGCGTGGCTCGTTAGCCGGGTTCAGGCTCGGGATGAGCTGTACGGCACTGTGTAGTGTGAGGGCACCATGGCTGAAAAGCCGTGGTGCTCTTATGCTGCCTGCCTGCGTGTTTTGATCGGCTAGCTCTCCCGACGTTTTTCCTTCCTCTTTTTTCACTGATGCTGGCGTTTACCGCGCTTTGATGCTGCAGGCCCAAGGGAAAGTGCCTCGGTTTTATCGGGTTTGGTTTATATACTCTAAGTTTATAATTCCAAATAGATATAAGAGGGGTAGTCAAGACGATAGGTACGGAAGCTATCAGAGCTAGTTCATATCAAGGCAGATCGACAAGGTGCAGTAGCAGGTCATCAGTAAAAAAATACACAAGCAGTCAGTGGTATGCCCAATAACATCAGGAGCATGCCATGCATAGCACAAACCACCCACAGCTGATCCTTTCCCAGTCAGAAGCAGCCATAAAAATTGACGATTTTGTTCAGGAAGTTTTGTACAGCCCGGGCCTTGCCTATAAGGCTGATTCAAATCCAGATGAAGAGATCAACCCAAGACTGAAACACTACGTTCGCTACCTGCGGGTGATGGTGGATGTATTCAACGGGTGGACTGATTACGATTTCAGTGAGCACCTGGAGCTGTTCAATGAGACACGCCTGGAAATTCGGCTAGAGGACCTGGACTCCCACTTCACTTGTCCTGCACCTGATGACAGCTTCAGGTTTCTGTCGGAAGCAGAATGCATCAATCTGTTGGTCGAGCGTATCAGGGAAAATAGCAGAAGCATCCGTTACCTCCGTGGCAAGCGTGATCGTGCCTATGAGTCCAGGATGCAGACTCGAGATCTGGGGGAGTACGTATCTGGCGTGATGAGTCGTTATGCACGTACGCTGGTTGTCAGGGTCAATCTTTACTACAGAGGGGTTAGCAAGCCATGGCTGAGAGTCGACGATGTGTTTTCTGCTCGAAACCGGTTAGCAGGCCAGATCGGCAGAAATGAGGTTTTTGAGCATCTGTCCGGCTACGTCCTGCGAATTGAGCAAGCAGATAGGCAAGGTTTTCATATTCACGCAGCCTTTTTCTTCAATGCATCCGAGGTGCAGAACGAAGCCTACCGTGCGAAGAAGATCGGGGAGCTCTGGATCAAGGTTACCCATGGAAAAGGCTTCTGGCATGATAGCGGTCGAGCCTGGTTGAGTAAGCACGGCCGGGGAGGGCAGCGCACAACCGGGGTATTCAGCAGAAGTGATGCAGATGCCTGCTTTCGGGTTGCTCGGTATATGTCCTACCTGGCCAAGACCAGCCAATACCTACGCATCAAGCCTGAGAATGGCCGAACCTACTCCACAGGAAGGTGGCCCAGCGGTCGGGGCTCCTGACTGGACCAGGTCAGAGGCGTTTGTTGTTCGGTAACCATCGAGGCCAGTTCCAGTGTTTCCTTTTAACCTTTCCCTGGCCCGATATACCCGCCGTCCAGTAGCGCTCTATCAAAACTGAACACGTGCGAATACGGACTTTCCACACACCGACCAACCAGCGGTAGCCGGTGCTCAGGCTTACCGCTCATGAGCATGACCCGGCCGCTGCAGATTGGACAGTCGGCTGTAAATCGAACGAAGCGCGTCCACTGGTTGCCCTCATTGTCACGGTGCATCTCCAGTTCAGCGGATTGCTCTGTCCAATGAATGGTCAACAGAGGTGCTTTCACAACTCGGTGGTCAACCAGCTGGATCCAGGGCTGGCACAGTTGAGTCCAGATCATCCAGGCTCCGCCGGCTACCAGAGTGATATTGAGCAGCTGCCCGAGAGTAATCCCAGAGGAAGAGCGGCTGGCCCCGAATAGGCCGAGCAAGACCCAAAAAGCTAGCACAGCCATGGTCAAGGTGATGCACGCCAGCAACCAATACCCGCGATGACTGCGATTCTTCAGCTCACCCTGGTTGAAGATTTGACGGAATAACCAAGAGGGCTTCACTTCTCCAGCAGGTGATCGCTGATAACGGATCTGCGTGCCGAGCTCAGGGGTCTCAGAATCCTCGAGTTCTTCCGCTGGCAGCGGCTCGACATCAAGCCAGTAAGTGCGCTGTTTACCAGCACCGCCTAGGGCATTGTCTGTTCGGATGACAGGTCTGCTTGTCAGTCCAGCAGCTCTCAGGCGAGAGCTGAGTTCATCCATCCTGTCTTCCAGATACTTCTCCAGCGTGTTGGCCGGCAACCAGCGGGCGGGAGACTGAGTGGTTCTGCTCTTTGCATCGACAAAATGGGCCATCAGTGTTGCCCGCTCGTAGGCTAGAGCTTCATCCCGACCACTATCGAGGGCCTTGATCTTGTCCTCAGCCATGAGCAAAAGGACCGCGTGGCCTTTACTGCTCGTCGGCTTCTTCCTGAGCTCTTCAGCCAGCAGTTGGTATACGTCACGCACTTCCACATTTCTCCCTGAAAAGCCCACCCGTACCCTTCGTGTAGGGTTCGGTGGATGTTCATACCGCATCATTGCGCAAAGCTCGAGCCGTCTTTATACCAGAGAGGTTCAAGCCATGAGTATGTTCTATGCCACTGCCCAAGATGGTCGGCTGCTGCACATTGATGATGCTGAACGGGGATTGGCGTGCAGTAGCACCTGCTTGGAGTGTGGTGATCCGGTTATCGCTAAGAAAGGGAAGCGCAACAGGCATCACTTCGCGCACTGGGGCGGAAAAGAGCCCTGCGCTATTCAGCCAGAATCGCTTCTACACAAGTTGGGAAAGCAGGTGATCCTAGAAGGGATGGGGCTGCAACTGCCTGCCTTGCCCGGCAGCTATCAAAGCACGCGAGGTTACGTTGGAGACCGAACCAGTTGGTGGGACTTCATTGAGGTAATCGAGGAGCAGACGCAGCAGGATTTTCGCCCTGATCTGGTAGCCAAGCTCAAGGATGGTACGCAGCTATTCATCGAAATCGCAGTGACTTCATTTGTGAGAGATCAGAAACAGGAGAAAATCGAGCGGTTTCAGGAGAAGACGGTCGAGCTTGATCTGCGATATCTGCTTGGCATGGTGAGCAAGCCATACGCGGAGCTTTGCCAGCACATCATCCACGAAACCCAGCATAAAGCCTGGTTATATCCCCAACAGGCTGCTTGTTACCCGCCGGACGTCTCCGTCGAAAATGACCCGACGCTGGTTCAGCACTCCCTTACAGTTCCGCTCCCTCACCCGGACGCTGGCAAGCAGCAGCGTTTCACAGTGATGGGCATGTGGCTGACCGCCAGGCGTTTGAACTCCGGAGAGCTGACGGTGCGTTCTCTGGCCTATAACCCGCAAATTGTAGAGCTGCTCAAAGGTTGGGCCCATGAGCTGGGCGGCAGTTATCGGCGCAGGTACCGGAACTGGACTTATCCAGCCAGCAAGGCGGAGTTGCTCCTTGAGCGGCTTGAGCAGTTAAATGAGGAAAACGGTTGATACCGTTTAAATGTGGTGTGGTTTAGAGCGTCCCGCGCTGCGCTATTGTGGCCCAAGCAAGGTTTACCAGTTTCTCGCCGAGTGGGTAAACGCCGAGCGCAGTGATCAGGCTTTAACCACTGGTTGACGAGGGCGTGTTGTTAACCGATGGTGATGAGCAGCTCACTACAGTGAGGATTGCGAGTTCAGTAGCCCTGGTGGGGCATCGACAGGGGGAGGCGAGCTGCGAATGGGCGGACATCCTGCATGGCTGAGGGTCCTAGGTAAACGTATGCAGCATGGGGAGTCGCAATTGAATAGCCTTGTATCGGGGCAAGCGGCTCATCAAGGGTGACCAATTATGGAGCGCAGGAGGAGTTATGAGTGAGCCTATGTCGAGCAAGGCTGCTGAGCTGGAGTTTCAAAAGGCTTGTTATAGTAAATGTGCCGCAATTAAGCGGCTTGAACTGGGGACGCTAATGAACGAGAAGAAGCTACTGGCTTCTGATCTATTCTATCAGGCACTGCTGCATGCCATTTCACATAGCGAAAAACACCGCGATTATACTCTCTTGGGCGTTTTGGTAAGCCTGTTTGATGTCCGTGATAATCGGCTATTTGTCGCGTATTGGCTCAGTGATTGCCTAGGGGTGAAATGCTCAATGGATAAAGGAAAAATCCGTTTCAAGGCATCCAGACAACAGCCGAAGCCTGATTTGCGGTTTAAGGAAAGTGTCTCGGAGTTTTTTAAGCGTGGCTTGAAGCGGCCCTCGCAAGACCCGTTAAATGCCGAGAATGGCAAGCCGTTGCCCAAGCGGGTCGATATGCTGGATTCCTGGGCGCGTCTTCCTGGCAGTTACGGAGCGGGTAAGAGAAGCTGATCAGTGTGGGTCATGAAAAACGCAGCCTGTACTCTCTCGACCAGTGCGTCGCGAGCACTAGGAGGCAGTCATTTCGTTGCACTTCAGGGTAACTGTTACTAGCTATAGAACCGGATCATGCTCCCTGTTATCATCATTTTTAGCATGACTTTCCTGGCGATGCAGACAAGGACTTTGCTGAATGCTGATGACGACTCCACAGGAAGCTCCACCCAACCAGCGCGAACGCCTGTGGCAGATCGATTTTCTGGCCCGTTTTCGTGGGCAGCTTACCCGGCAGGATCTGGTAGAGCGCTTTTCCATTGCGCTATCCAACGCTACCCGTGATTTCTCACTCTACCGCCAGCTTGCACCACAGAACCTGGATTACGATCACAGGGATAAGGTCTATCGACGGGCGTCGAGTTTCAAACCGCTGTTTGCTTACGACAGGGAGCACACCCTGCAAACCCTCAGCCTGGGGCAGGGGGTTGGGCTGGAGCCATGCACCCAGACGATATTGGTTGATAACGCCACCGCTCTTAATCAGCCGGATCTGGATATCCTGGCGGCGGTGTCCCGCGCCATATATGGCGGACAGGCTCTGTGTATCAGCTATGTCTCGATCAGCAGCGGTGAAACCCGTCGAGAGATCGTCCCGCACAGCTTGGTCAACACCGGCTTGCGCTGGCATGTGCGTGCCTATTGCCGTACCCACGGGCAGTTCAGGGATTTTGTACTGACCCGGATTACCGCTGTCCATACCGAAACCACCCCGGTGGACATGCAAATCGAATCCATTGACCGGGATCAGGACTGGCAACGCTTGGTGACGCTGGAGCTTGTCCCTCACCCCAGAGCGGCTTACGCTCGGGCGATAGAGCTCGATTACAGCCTGCAACCCGGCCAATCACTACAGGTTACCGCCAGAGCGGCCAGCGCTGGCTACCTGTTACGGCGCTGGGGTGTGGATTGCAGTATGGATGCACACCTCAACCCGGATGAGTACCAGCTGGCTCTGTGCGACCCCCAGGGTGTTGCGCAGCAAGCCAATCTAGCAATCGCCCCCGGCTTTACCCTGGAGAATGATCGTTAATGAGTAGCACCGCTACACAGCAGAAACTGGGCTTCAAATTCGGCCGCAATGGTGTGCACTCCAGCCGCACCATGATGCTGGCTGAGATCAGCGAGCTGTTCCATGGTCGTCCCGCAAGCGCAACCGCTGCTCAGTACAAAGAAGACATCGAAATCTTCAACGTCCTGCACAAGCCTACCGAGAAGTCCCGACAGCTCACCTGGCGTCATCTGGTGGATCTTTATGGGATGGATACCGACATTCCGTTGTTCAGGGTCTTTCGCCGGCTGTGGGACAGCGATGAGGCCGCGCGAACCTTATTGGCCTGTCAGATGGGCCTGGCCCGAGACCCGCTGTTACGGATCTCCATGGACAAGATATTACAGCTGACCCCGGGAGAGCGTTTGCCCAGGGAAGATATGGAGCAGGTCTTTGCCGAGCGGTGCCCTGATCGTTACAGCGCCGCAACCCTGAAGTCCATTGCCCAGAACGTCAACGGCACCTGGACTCATGCGGGCTATCTGGAAGGGCGCACTAAAAAGCACCGCACAGAGCCGGATGTCCGTCCGGTGAACGTCGCCTTTGCACTGTTCCTGGGCTATCTGCAAGGCGCAACCGGCAGTCGCCTGTTCAGCACCGAGTGGACTCGCGTTCTGTGTTGCCGTCAGGAGCGCTTGCTGGAGCTTGCCCGACAAGCCAGTTACAGCGGCCTGTTGAATTTCAAACATTCCAGCGAGGTCGTGGAAATCACCTTTCCCGACTACCTGACCAGGGAAGAGGAGAGCTGGTTGCATGAGTAACAGACTCAATCGACTGCTGAAGAGTTACAGCAATCACATCAGCCTGCCGTGGATCACCGGCCTGGCCAACGAGCAGCGGGTGCTGTTTGCCGTCTACCACAAGGAAGACGAGCTGAAACTGCGCGCTCGGCTTGAAGAGTTTCGCCTGGCTACCGAGAGTGCCGGCCACCCCTGGTTGGAGCTGGATATCACGCGCCTGTTTCCGGAATGGATGGCGCAGCAGAAATACCGAGAAGAATATTTCGAGGATCCTGACTCGCTCATCCCCAAATACAAAACCTTTGTTCGCCAGTCGGTTACCGCACTGGCTGAACGCATAGAGGACCAGGCCGACAGCAATACGTTGGTTGCCCTGGTCGGCTGCGGCACCCTGTTCGGGTTTGCCTCGGTCTCCGATTTCGTCAAGCAGCTGGCCGAGCATGTGCCGGGGCGTCTGTTGGTGTTGTTCCCCGGGGAATACGTCAACAACACCTACCGCCTGCTGGATGCCCGCGATGGCTGGGGCTATCAGGCCACCGCCATTACCGCAGACAACTGAACACCGGCAGCCACTGCCGATTTGAATTGAGGCGCGCACGCGCAACAGGGAGTACGCCAGTATGTTGAACCGCGAGATATACGAGCTGGACCCGCAACTGAACCGGCTGGAAAACAACGGTGTTGCAGAAGTAAAGGACGACCAATCAGCCCAGGCTCTCAGAACCCTGCGCTACGAGTTGCAGACCTTTGTCTGTGATGGCGAGTACGAGTTGGGTCTCGACAAGATCCTCTCCACCTATCTACGCAACCTGGGCGACGGGCACGAACAGCCCGGCGTGTGGATCTCCGGTTTCTTCGGTTCGGGTAAATCGCATCTGGCAAAAATGCTCCGCGCGCTCTGGACCAACCAGCCTTTCGATGATGGCGTATCGGCTCGGGACATTGCCGACCTGCCGCAGGAAATCAAGGATCACCTCAAGGAGCTGAGCATCCAGGCTAAGCGTCATGGTGGTCTGCATGCGGCCTCCGGCACCCTGGGCTCTGGCGCCAATAACAACGTGCGCCTGGCGCTGCTGAATATCGTGTTCAAGTCCGCCGGTCTGCCGGAACAGTACCATCAAGCGCGCTTTGTTCTCTGGTTGCACAAGCAGGGCATTTTCGAGCAGGTGAAAACCCACGTAGAAGCGGCCGACGATAACTGGGAAGACGAGCTGGAAGACCTCTATGTCTCCAGCAGCATTGCCCGGGCGTTGCTGGCCATCGACAGCACCCTCGGTGATGACGTCAAACAGGTACGTCAGCTGCTGCGCGAGCAGTACCCCAACGTGCAGGACGTCACCAACCAGCAGATGGTCGATGCCATCCATGACGCCCTGGCCAGGGACGGCGAGTTTCCGCTGACGCTGATTGCCCTCGACGAGGTGCAACAGTACGTCGGCTCGGATACGGAAAAGGCCCACCAGGTGCAGGAGGTAGTCGAAACCTGCTGCAAGCACTCCAAATTCAAGAGCAAGATGCTGTTTGTCGCCACCGGACAGAGTGCCCTGTCCGGCATGCCCAACCTGCAGCGCCTGCTCGGCCGCTTCCAGATTACCGTCCAGCTGTCGGATACCGACGTGGAATCAGTTATCCGCAAGGTCATCCTGCGTAAGAAGGCCTCGGCCCGTCCGCATCTTGAGCAGGTCATGCAAAGCCACTTGGGTGAGATCTCCCGGCAGCTGCGCGGCACCAAGATCGAGCACCATCGTGACGATGAAAAAGTCATGATTGCCGATTACCCGCTGCTGCCGGTGCGTCGGCGCTTCTGGGAAAAGGTACTGCGCATTGTCGACACCACCGGCACCGTATCCCAGCTGCGTAACCAGCTCAAGGTCATCCACGAAGCCGCCCAGGCCACCGCCGATAAGCCGCTGGGGCATGTGGTACCGGCTGACTTCATCTATAACCAGATCTCGGTCAATCTGATTCAAACCGGGGTCATTTCCAAAGAGATTGCTGAGATCATTGGCCGGCTCTCCGCGGGAGATGCAGACGACCAACTCAAGTCCCGCATCCTCGCGCTGGTGCTACTGATCGGTAAATTGCCCACCGATCCCACCGCTGACTGCGGAGTACGCGCTACCGCTGACATGCTCGGCGACCTGCTGATTGATGATCTCAACCAGGGCAAGGATGTTATCCGCACCCAAGTACCCAAGCTGCTCCAGGAGCTGGCCGACGAAGGCCTGGTCATGGCCATGCAAACCAGCACCGGTACCGAATACCGTCTGCAAACCCAGGAAAGCGCCCAGTGGTATGACACCCTGCGCCAGGAAGAGGCCGATCTGCGCGGCAACCTGCAGCGCGTGGAGAACATCCGCGTGGACTTGCTGCACAAGGAGCTGCGCAGCCAGATTGCACAGGTACGCCTGACCCAGGGGAAATGCAACGAGCCGCGCCAGGTCATCCCCTGTTTTGATCAGGAGCTGCCCAAGGACGCCAACGATAAAATCTACGCCTGGGTACAGGATGGCTGGTCGCTGGATGAAAAGAATTTCATGACCGAAGCGCGCAGCCGCAATCCCAGTGAGCCGACCATCTTTATCTATGCTCCGGCGCGCAACCGCTCCGAGCTGACCAACGCCATCATTGCCGAACACGCTGCAGCCGCCACCTTGGACAAGCGGGGTATCGCTAATACCGATGCCGGCAAGGATGCGCGCATTGCCATGGAAACCCGTCACCGCGACGCCCAGAAGCAGGTACAGACCCTGTTGCGTGAAATATTCGACGGGGTGCAGGTACTGCAAGCCGGAGGTAACGAGGTTGATGGAAGCACTATTGCCGACCGGGTCACTACCGCTGCCAAATCGTCTCTGGTGCGCTTGTACCGCGAGTTCGATCAAGCCGATCACCCGGCCTGGGGCAAGGTCTTTGACCGGGCCAGCAAGGATGGCGGCCAGAATGCCCTGGAGCTGCTGGGTTACAGCGGTGATGCCGAACAGCATCCAGTCTGCTCCGCAGTCATGCGTTTTATCGGCGTCTCGAAAAAGGGCAGTGAAATCCGCGAGCATTTCCTCGCCGCCCCGTATGGATGGCCGCAGGATGCCATCGATGGCGCGCTCTATGTGCTGCTGTCCGGTGGCCTGTTGATTGCCACCGACAACCGCAACAACCCTGTCACCGCCAGCACGCTGGAGCGTAAGCAGATCACCCAGGCCAGCTTCCGCCCCGAAAGCATCACCATCCGCCCGGTGGATCTGATCAAGATCCGCGGAGTGCTCAGCAGCAGTGGTATTGACTGCCAGCCCGGTGAAGAAGCCAACAAGCTGCCGTTACTGGCAGAAAAAGGCAGAGAACTGGCCAAGCGCGCCGGTGGGGCCGCGCCGTTCCCCGCAGTGCCGGATACCAAGGTCTTTGACGAACTGGCCCGGCAATCCGGCAATGCCCAGCTCAAGCATGTGCTGGACGAGCAGGACGCCATCAAGCAGGCGATCAAGGAGTGGAGCGATACGGCCAAGCGCATTGAAGCCCGGCGCGGCGACTGGTCGTTGCTGACCGCCTTGCTGGATGCCAGCCGTGGGCTGGCGTTTCACGCGCCGATACAGTCCGAAGCCGACGCGATCAGTCAGCAGCGCTCACTGTTGGATGACCCCAATCCGGCGACGGGCCTGATACAGCAGCTGGTGAGCAAATTGCGCGATGCGGTGCAGCATCATGTGCAGGCTTACCTGGATCGCCACGCAGCCTGCCTTGCCCAGTTGCAAGCGGACAGCCACTGGCAGCAGCTGAATGCCGAGCAACAGAACAGCATCCTGGACAAGCGCAAGCTGCTTACCCTGGAGCAACCGGCGCTTAACGATGCTGCAGCCATTATCGACAGCCTCAGCGATGTCAGCCTGGAGCAGTGGGTCGACCGCACCGAGTCCCTGGCCAGCAAGTTTGACAGCGCCCGTCTGGAAGCTGCCGAACTGCTGCAACCCAAGCTGCAACGCATCAACCTGCCGCGCAAAACCTTTGAAAGCGAAGCCGAGGTAGACGCCTGGCTGGCCGAGGTTAAACAACAGATCCTCAGCAAATTGAACGACGGACCGGTGACCTTCTGATGAGCCAAGCCACACATCGCCAACCCCTGGATAAAGCCCTGCGCCGCGCGCTGGAGGCCACGGTAATCAAGGCACGCGACATCGCTGAGCTGGCCGCTACCCAAGCGCTGACCCGCTTGAGTGTAGGTGAGGCCAAGCCCGCCGATTACCTGAATGAGGAGCAGCGCGAGCTGCGCAACCGCCTGCGCGCCCACGGCCGTCAGCTGGGCGACATCAAACAGGACAACAAGCAGCAGGGCATCACTCGACTGGTGACAGAAGCCGCCTACCAACATTGGCACCGCATGCTGTTCGCCCGATTCCTGGAGCAGAACCACCTGCTGATGTACGACGAGCACACGTCGCTGAGCCTGGCTGAATGCAACGAGTTGGTGCAAGACCCAGACACCCTGCGCGATGAGCAGGAGCGTCGCTGCCAGAGCGGCTGGGAGCTGGCCGGTGTGCTGGCCTCGAAAATGCTGCCGCAGATCTTCCGCATCGACTCACCGGTGTTCGCGCTGGAGTTCGCCCCCGAGCACCAGCGGGAGCTGGAAAAACTGGTTATCGGCCTGGCCGCAGAAACCTTCCAGGCCCAGGACAGCCTCGGCTGGGTTTATCAGTTCTGGCAAAGCAAGCGCAAGGAAGAGGTCAACAAATCCGAGGTCAAGATCGGCGCCGACGAACTCTCGCCCGTCACCCAGCTGTTTACCGAACCCTATATGGTCAGCTTCCTGCTGGATAACAGCCTGGGCGCCTGGTGGGCCGGGCAGCGGCTGACGGAAGCCGACTGGCAAACCGCTCAAAGCGAACAAGAGCTGCGCGACAAAGCCGCCATTCAAGGCGTACCGCTTAGTTACCTGCGCTTTGTGAAGGATGAAAACAGCCAGCAATGGCAACCTGCCTCCGGCACCTTCGACGCCTGGCCCAAGCGCCTGAGCGAACTCAAAGCTCTAGACCCCTGCTGCGGCTCCGGCCACTTCCTGGTCGCCGCCTTCCTGATGCTGGTGCCCATGCGCATGGAGACTGAGCAACTCAATGCCCGACAAGCCATCGTCAAGGTGCTCAGCGAAAATCTCCACGGTCTGGAGCTGGACCAGCGCTGCGTAGAACTGGCCGCCTTTGCCGTCGCCCTGGAAGCCTGGCGCTACCCCGATGCCGGTGGCTACCGCACCCTGCCCGAACTGCATCTGGCCTGCAGTGGCCTGTCCATAGTCGCTGCCCGCGAAGAATGGAAAGAGCTCAGCCGCAAGGCAGGTAAACAGAACCTGACCATTGCCCTGGACTGGATGTATCAGACCTTTCAGGATGCGCCGGTCCTCGGCAGTTTGATCAACCCTCGCCGCAGCAAGGCCGCGCAGATCGCTCAGTGGAGCGAATTGCAGCAACTGCTGGGTGAAGCACTCACTCAGGATCAGGCCAACCAGCAAAACCAGGCCGACGGTGAAGTCTCCGCCCTGACCAATCGCCTGGAGGCCGGCATTGTCGCCCAGGGCCTGGCCAAGGCCGCCGAGCTGCTGTCCGGTCAGTACACCTGGGTCATTACCAACGTGCCTTACTTGGCACGCGGCAAGCAGCACGACACCCTCAAGGATTACTGCGAAACCTATTACCCCGAAGCCAAGAATGATCTGGCCACGGTGTTTCTCGACCGCTGCCTGGAGTTCTGTGAGCAGGGTGGCACCGCCAGTATTGTGCTGCCACAGAACTGGTTGTTCCTTACCAGCTACCGCAAGTTCCGCGAAAAGCTGTTGCAGAACGATAGCTGGCATTTGATTGCTCGTATGGGTGAAGGGGCATTTGAATCCTCAGCGGCTGCAGGGGCCTTCGTAGCTCTGATCACCCTGAGCCGTGGCAATGCCGCAGGCCAGTCGGCTGATCTGCTGCATAGTGGCGAGCAGGGCAACTGGATTCGAGGGGTGGATGTGTCCGAACCGCGCACGGCAGCGGAGAAGGCGGCGGGGTTGTTGACGGATGACGTGAAGAGTGTGGGGCAGGGGAGGCAGTTGGAGAATCCGGATGCGAGGGTAACTTTTGAGAATCAAGCAGCAGGAAATCTCCTGTCGGAATATGCAGTTTGCCCGCGAGGTATTGTTTCCGGAGATGGTGACAAGTGGGCTAGGTTTTTCTGGGAGGTAGAAAAGTCAGATCGGTGGCGATTGCTTATAGGCACCACAGAAGCTACTGCTCATTACTCAGGCCAACAAAGACTTATTGACTGGGTTTCAGGCGGTGAAGGCATGCTGCGTCCAGGTAGAGATAATGTTGCGCTTGGACGTAATGGAGTCAACGTGGGCTTGATGCGCTCGTTGGATGTAACACTTTACCGTGGGGATTTTTACGATCAAACAACTGCATCTATTACGCCTCAAAACCCGGCGCACATTCCCGCGCTGTATGCTTACGCTAGTTGTCAAACCTATTCTTTGAACATCCGCTCACTTGACCAGAAGCTTAATGTAACTCCTGCAACCCTGACCAAGGTCCCCTTTGATCTAAACCATTGGGTCAAAGTCGCCGAAGAACAATACCCCAACGGCCTACCTCAGCCCTACACCAACGACCCCAGCCAATGGATCTTCCACGGTCACCCCTGCGGCTCAGTAATCTGGGACGAAGACAGCAAATGGACCGCGCATGGAGAGTTGCGCGTCGATGACAGTGTGCTGCAAGTCGCCGTCGCCCGGCTGCTCGGCTACCGCTGGCCGGCAGAGTTAGACCCGGAGATGGAACTGGCCGCTGAACAGCGCGAATGGGTCGAGCATTGCCAGGCACTGACTGGTTTTGTCGATGACGACGGCATTGTCTGCCTGCCGCCAGTGCGCGGTGAAAAGGCCGCCGACCAGCGCCTGGAAGCCCTGCTGCAAGCCGCCTACGGCGATGCCTGGACCACCCCGCTGAAAAATCGCCTGCTCGACGCCGTCGGCAGCAAATCCCTTAGCCTCTGGCTGCGCGACAAGTTCTTCGAGCAGCACTGCAAGCTGTTCCAGCATCGACCCTTTATCTGGCACATCTGGGATGGCCTCAAGGACGGTTTCAGCGTACTGGTCAACTACCACAAGCTCGACAAGGCTGGCCTTGAGCGCCTGATCTACACCTACCTGGGCGACTGGATTCGCACCCAGCAAGCCGGCCTAGCCAACGGCGAAGACGGCGCCCAGGAACGCCTCGCCGCCGCCGAAGCCCTGAAAAAACAACTCGAAGCCATCCTCGAAGGCGAAAAGCCCTACGACATCTTCGTCCGCTGGAAGCCCCTGGCCGAACAACCCATCGGCTGGACCCCCGATCTCAACGACGGCGTCCGCCTCAACATCCGCCCCTTCCTCAAAGCCCGCGACGTGGCCAAGAAAGATGCAGGCATCCTCCGCTGGAAGCCCAACATCCACTGGAAGAAGGATCGCGGTAAGGATGTTGCCTCAGCCCCTTGGTACAGACTGGGTCTGGAATACGGCGAAGGCGAGGGTGCGCGGATCAATGACCATCACCTGACTTTGGCAGAGAAACGAGCGGCAAGGAGCTAGCCGATGATTAAATCCGTCTACAATTACCCGGTGTCCACTTTGCTCGATATTGAGAGTGGGGTGATCTACGCCATCCCACGCTATCAGCGCGAGTACACCTGGAGCCGGGCACAGTGGGATGCGCTGTTTGATGATCTGTTGGATAACGAGGCCAATTACTTCCTCGGCTCGATCATCTGCATCAACCAGTCCCAGGATGCCTTGTCAGTACAAAGCCTGGAACTGGTGGATGGTCAGCAACGGATGACCACGTTGTCACTGCTGTTGGCTGCGATCTATCAGAGCTACAGTGCGCAGCCTAACTTGGCTATGGAACAGCAGATCGAGCTCTATAACCTCAAGCACAAGCTGGTTCTCAAGAAAAAGCCCGACCAGCCCCGGCTGATTCCTCAGGTTCAGAACCATAACCAGCAGGATTATTTTGCGGTGCTCGGACAGGCGGGTTTATTGAATGATGTGGAAACGCTCTCAAATGCCGGTAATCGCCGCGTGTTCAAGGCGTTTCGTCATTTCCTCAGCCGGATTGAGTTGTATTTGGAAAATGCTGCTGACCCGATAGCCAGCCTGCAATTGCTGCTCGAAAAGGTCAATACTGCAACCTTGGTCAAGATCGAAGTGGCTGGGCATTCGGATGCCTATACGCTGTTCGAGTCTCTCAACAACCGTGGCGTACCTCTAACAGCAATTGATCTGATCAAAAACAAGTTGCTCGCGGTGCTGGAATCGAAAGACCCGGGCAGTATCGACAAGCACTACAACCGTTGGAAGAAAGTGATCGATGCGCTGGGTGATGACTACGGTGTGCAGGAGCGTTTCTTCCGTCAGTATTACAATGCGTTCAAGCCTGACTTGAAAGACATCGTCTCGGTGCCGGTGGCGACAAAGTCCAACCTTATGCATATCTACGAGAAGCTGATCGCCCACGATGCCGAAAGCTTCCTGCAGGCCATGATCCGCCTTTCTGCACATTACGCTCAGATTGTTGGCTACCGCGTCGTGCCAGACCAGCCGAAGCTGTCCAGCCTGCTATTGTCGCTTGACCGCATTCAAGGCGCGGCGGCTTACTTGCTGTTGATGGTGTTGTTCGAGCGTCGGGAAGAGTTGGAGCTAAGCCATGAGCAACTGGAGCAGGTGGTCAGTTTCCTGATTGCTTTCTTCGTGCGACGTAACACTACTGATTTGCCGCCTACCCGAGACCTGACTCGCATATTCATGGATGTGACCGAGACGGCTTTCTGAATCGCCCCTAGTTTCGTAGACACCTCCAGGCCTTATAATCG
>TARA_R110002049_G_scaffold189730_1_pt1 | contig 74594 bp, 64 predicted proteins | sample TARA_R110002049 | Tara Oceans TARA_R110002049 (sample SAMEA4396941) | marine metagenome | biome: Polar Biome; feature: [SRF] surface water layer (ENVO:00010504); material: water (ENVO:00002006), including particulate matter (ENVO:01000060) such as... | depth 5 m | reverse complement strand
CACAGAACTTACAAATACCTTATTCAATTAACGACCCTCACTAAAATAAAACGATTATTCAACTATTTGATGGCGGCTTAGCTCACCCTTACTTCTAAACTATTTGTCCACATGATTGATTAGCCATTAATCGATGCGATGTTATGAATAGCTTACCGTACTACTATTACACCAGCCATCACGTTTCCGCTAGGCTTCACTATCAAGCCACTTACCATACTCAATGTGCTGGGCATTTTAACGGGCTTTACCGGGTTCGCTGAACGCTCATTCCCCTGCGGGGAACTGCCGCCCTTACAATCCCTAATGCTTCATCCCTCCGGGCTGCTTAAATTCAGCAATAAACCCACGCTAATCCAACCCCACTAGGGGCTTTGCCCCACGCGCATTGCAAGTGCAAGGCTTCGCGCTTCCTCACCCGTTCAGATTCCCCCGCTTCGCTCCTCCACTTAGCTGCGGCTTCCGGTGAGCCACCTGCAATTTTCTACCCCCACGCTTCGCCAGCGGTGCAGGAGCGCAGACGGGCGCTGCGCTCGTTAAACACAATTCACAGACTCAGGGTTAACTACTATGAGAAAGACTATTTATGAAACTAACTACGACCGACTGATCAAGCTAGGCGTTATTGCCAAAGACGGTGCAATGCCGAAGCCCTACAGCAAAAGCCACACGAATGGTTTTATGGATTTAGTGCTGGAAAGAGTCGAACATATGGATGACGTATCAGGGAACTCTGGCATTGCGTTTTCAATGGCGCATTATTTCCGGCAAAACGGTGATCTTTGCAAAGATCCGGAAATGGTTGTCATCGTTTATCCAGCATTACAAATGGTTGAGGCTTTGACCTTTGAACAGTCCCTGCCACCGATCTATCAGGTAGTATTTCCTGAACCCGGTAAATTTTACCCTCAACTCAGAAAAGAGCTGAATGGATTTCTACGACTATGGTTGAATAACCTTATTGATCAGGGGCATGGTAATAATTGGGTAGAAAATAACCCATAGCAAACCAACATTCGAACTGTAAATAATATTAACGTGCTCGGTGACTAATTCATTTGGTTAATCGAGCACTTCCTGCTCATCAATCCATTGCAGAATTGACGACATGCGCCACCCAATCATTCTACCACTTCCCAATTTTATCGGTGCAGGAAACTTATTATTTTGCCGCCAACGCCAAAGCGTAACAGAACTAACCCCTAAAATTTTTGCTAGCTCAGCCTGTCGAACAATACGATCAGCGGAAGCAATATCACTTCGTTGAATATCTACCATGCGCATACACCTCCTATATTAGTAGATTGATCCTACCGCACTAGAAGGGACTCGCTACCAATAAGCCTCCTGTTAACAAAGAAAGAAAAATGCACTTAATTAAAAGCAGAGCTGTAATAACAATAAATCAAACCGTCATTTCATCAAGATAATCAGCCCACTTTTGTAACCAGACTCCCGCTTCTTTTTCATATTTATGAAGATCATAAGTGCCTTCTATACCACTGCGGCTATGGCCCAGAATGGCTTCGGCAACTTCACTTGGGCATCCCATCCGAGACAAGCCCGTTCTCACCGTTCGCCTTAAATCATGAGGTGTCCAGTGTTCAATATTCAGCATCCTACCGGAAGTGCGAAGGTGCCACGCCTGCTCGGTGAGCGTTTTTTGCTGGATGGGTTTTCCTGTTTTCTGCGAAGGGAATAAACAATCACCCGTTGTCAATTTTAACTGCTCTAAGAATGCAACTGCCTGCGCTGGCAATTGAACATACCGCTCTATACCTGTCTTGGTATCGGTAAGGTGCCAGGTCTTTTTAACGAGATCCATGTCTTGCCAATGCGCATTACAGACCTCACCTGTTCTACAGGCCGTCCATAATGTAAACCTAAGGACATTTTTTTGGGTGGGTGTAAAAACAGACCCCGGCAACCAAGCTAAGAAGGCTTTAATTTCCTGTTCTGACAAAGTACGCTTGCCTCGCTCAGACGTAAGCCTGATTTTTGCCTGCCGTAAACTATTTTTTGCCAATAAGGCGGGGTTGGCGAAACCATCATCAAATCGATCTAGGCCAATTGCGAATTCGTAAGCAGCTGACAACTCCCGCAAAACATTACCTGCCTGGACATTAGCCCCCCGCTCCACAATATCCATAATCATCAACACAACATCTTTTCTGGTTATTTTGCATGCAGGCCTGCGACCCAAAACCAGGACGGCATCGCCATAAAGTGTTCGCCTTACTTCTTTTTGGCCTTTCTTTTTACGAGCACCATGGATCAACTTGCCGTCAACCTCGCGGTCTTCTATGTAACTCTTTAGATACAGATCCACTAGCTGCTTGACCGTCAGTCTTTGCTCTTTAGGCGCATCTTTGAATTGCTGCTTTTCCAGATTTTGCTCTGCCGCTGGACAACGCCCATCACCTCTTGCCAGCTTTAGATCCTGTAGCTTTAATCTAGCGTCAGCAAGGGATATGGACGGAAAATGGCCGATCACTATTTGAGCCAGTTTATGGGTTACCGGGCTGGTATAACGATAGAAGAAGGTTGTTGTACCACCTCGACCACAACGTACCCTCAAGCCTCTGTTTTCACCCGTATCCACCAAAACTTTATTGCCTGGCTTCATTGCTTTAAGTGCCATCGTTGATAAAGGTTTGGTATTCTGTTGGTTTGTCATTACTCCTCCTTGTAATCGGGCGGCTTCAACCAGCTGTTAGTCAATGACTTAGACTGCGATCAAGTTTAAAAGTGTAACATTTAGAGAACAACTTATTTATCACTAAAAAATGTTACACTTAATGTTACACTTATTTGCGCAAAAACACGATATTTATTGAAATTTCACGAGCTTACAACCGCATAGAAATATTCGATTAATTACACAAAAAACCTTATAAAACAGTATGATAATGAAAAATACTTCAATAAAATCAAGCGCAAGCAATAACGAACACACCCCCATGATGCAGCAGTACCTGAAAATCAAGGCGCAGCATCCGCGAGACCTGGTGTTTTATCGCATGGGCGACTTCTACGAGCTGTTTTTCGATGACGCCAAGCGCGCCGCAGATCTGCTCGATATCACCCTGACCGCACGCGGCAAGTCCGGCGGTGAGCCGATTCCCATGGCAGGCGTGCCCTATCACGCCGCCGAGGGCTACCTGGCGCGGCTGGTCAAGGGCGGCGTATCCGTGGCCATCTGCGAGCAAATCGGCGACCCGGCAATCAGCAAGGGCCCCGTGGACCGCCAGGTGGTGCGGGTGGTGACGCCGGGCACGTTGAGTGACGAAGCGCTGCTGGAGGAGCGCAGCGACAACCTGCTGCTGGCAGTGGCCCAACATCGCAACCAATTCGGCCTCGCCTGGCTGGATCTGGCCAGCGGGCGCTTCCGCGTACTGGAAGTTGACGGGGATGAAGCATTGGCCAGTGAGCTGCAGCGACTCAATCCGGCAGAAGTGCTTTACCAGGACAGCATCGGCCTGCCCCTGCTCAGCGCCCGCCGCGGGGCGCGCGCGCAACCGGCCTGGGAGTTCGAGCAGGACAGCGCGCGCCGCGCCCTGAACCTGCAGTTCCAGACACACGACCTGCAGGGTTTCGGCTGCGACGGGCTGGGCCTGGCCGTGGGCGCGGCCGGCTGCCTGCTGCAATACGTCAAGGATACCCAGCGCAGCAACCTGCCGCATATACGCAGCATCGCGCACGAAAACCGCGCCGAGAGTGTGATTCTGGATGCTGCCACCCGCCGCAACCTCGAAATCGACCGCAACCTTGCCGGCGGCGATACCCACACACTGTTCTCGGTGATGGACCAGTGCGTGACCGCAATGGGCAGCCGGCTGCTGCGCCGCTGGCTGCATCGCCCGCTCACCGATACCGCCGTGTTGGGGCAGCGGCAGGCGGCCGTTGCAGCACTCTGCACGGACTACCAGCATGAGCCGGTGCGCGCCGCTCTGAAACCGATCGGCGATATGGAGCGCATACTCAGTCGGGTGGCACTGCGTTCGGCACGGCCCCGCGACCTGACGCGCCTGCGCAGTTCCCTGGCGGCTCTGCCAGCGCTGCGCGAAGCGCTGGCCGCGTGCAAGGCAGAGCGGCTGGGCACACTCTCCACTCAGGCGGGGGAATACCCCGACCTGTGCCAACTGCTGCAGCTAGCCGTGTGCGAGAACCCGCCCGTGGTCATCCGCGAAGGCGGTGTGATTGCCACGGGCTACGATGAAGAGCTGGATGAACTGCGACGGATCAGCAGCAACGCGGGCGACTATCTGCTGGAAATCGAGGCCCGGGAGCGCACCGCCACGGGTATCAGCACCCTGAAGGTTGGCTACAACCGCGTGCACGGCTATTTTATTGAAATCAGCCGTGCCCAGTCCGCGCGCGCACCGGACACCTACCAGCGGCGCCAGACCCTGAAAAACGCCGAACGCTTCATCACCCCGGAGCTGAAGGCTTTTGAAGACAAGGCGCTCTCGGCGCGCAGCCGGGCACTGGCGCGGGAAAAGGCCCTCTACGAAGCGCTGATCGAGACGCTCAACGAACAGCTGGCAGCGCTGCAGGACAGCGCCACCGCCGTGGCCGAACTCGATGTGCTCGCCACCCTGGCTGAGCGCGCCGAATGCTTGCGCCTGTGCCAGCCCGAATTCACTGAAGAGCAGGTGTTCGAGGTAGAGGCCGGGCGCCACCTGGTCGTGGAGCAGGTACTGGACGACCCTTTTATCGCCAACGACACTCTGCTCAACAACCATCGGCGGATGCTGCTGATTACTGGCCCGAACATGGGGGGGAAATCAACCTATATGCGCCAGAACGCGCTGATTGCATTGCTGGCACACGTCGGCAGTTTTGTCCCCGCCAATCGCGTGCGACTGTCGCCCATGGACCGTATCTTTACCCGCATCGGCTCGTCGGACGACCTCGCCAGCGGGCGCTCGACCTTCATGGTGGAGATGACCGAAACGGCAAACATTCTGCACAATGCGACCGAGCGCAGTCTCGTCCTGATGGACGAGGTGGGGCGCGGCACCAGCACCTTCGATGGACTCAGCCTGGCCTGGGCCGCAGCCGTGCAACTGGCGCGCAGCGTGCGGGCCTTCACGCTGTTTGCCACCCATTACTTTGAACTCACCGCGCTGCCGGAGCAGTGCCCGAGCATGGCCAACGTGCATCTGGACGCTACCGAACACGAAGACCACGTGGTGTTCCTGCACAATATCCAGGAGGGGCCGGCGAATCGCAGTTTCGGTTTGCAGGTGGCAAAATTGGCGGGCATTCCCGACAGCGTACTGCGCGCCGCGCGCGAGAAACTACACGCGCTGGAACGGGGCCCCGGACGTCCAGAACCGCTGCCCGCGCCCGCCCAGGCCGAGCTGTTCGCCAGTGCCGAGCCCCACCCGGCCCTCACCCGGCTGGAAACCATAGACCCCGATGCACTCAGCCCGCGCGAGGCGCTACAGCTGATCTATGAATTGCGCGGAACCCTTTAAAACTCCCCGCGCAGCGGGTAAACTTGCGCCCCAAACGGGTGCCCGCCGGGCAGAGGCACCCCTGGCAAACGAGGCATTACTGGCATGACTTTTGTTGTTGGCGAACAGTGTATCAAGTGCAAGCACACAGACTGCGTGGAAGTGTGCCCGGTCGACTGCTTTTACGAAGGGCCCAATTTTCTCGTCATTCACCCTGATGAATGCATCGACTGCGCCCTGTGCGAGCCAGAGTGTCCGGTAGATGCCATCTACTCGGAAGATGAGCTGCCCGAAGACCAACAGGTTTTCCTTGAGCTCAATGCTGAACTGGCGGAGATCTGGCCGAACATCACGGAAATGAAAGCACCCCCTGCGGACGCCGAGGAATGGGCCAACAAGCCGAACAAGCTGGCCCTGCTGGAGCGCTAGGCGCTCAGCGGAACAACGCGTCGCTGCTCAGGCCCTGGGTTTCCATAATCTGGCGCAGGCGACGCAAGGCTTCTACCTGAATCTGCCTGACCCGCTCCCGCGTCAGGCCAATTTCCCGCCCCACTTCCTCCAACGTACTGCTCTCGTGGCCGCGCAGGCCAAAGCGTCGCGTGACCACTTCGCGCTGCTTTTCCGATAGCTGGTCCAGCCACTGGCTGATACTGTCACGGATATTGTCCTCCTGCAGCAGCTGTGAAGGGTCACTCTCGCTGGAGTCCGCAATGGTCTCCAGCACTGCCCGGTCCGAGTCCGCACTCACCGGCACGTCGATGGAGGTGACGCGCTCATTCAGCCCCAACATGCGCTTGACGTCACCCGCGGGGCGATCAAGCATCTGCGCGATCTCCTCTGCGGTGGGTTCATGGTCGAGTTTCTGGGTGAGTTCCCGCGCCGCACGCAGGTAGACGTTGAGTTCCTTGACCACGTGAATAGGCAGCCGAATGGTCCGTGTCTGGTTCATGATTCCACGCTCAATCGTCTGCCGAATCCACCAGGTCGCGTAGGTTGAGAAACGGAAGCCGCGTTCAGGGTCGAACTTCTCTACCGCTCGAATAAGGCCCAGATTACCTTCTTCAATCAAGTCCAGCAGCGTGAGCCCGCGGTTGATGTAGCGGCGTGAAATCTTTACCACGAGGCGCAGGTTGCTCTCGATCATGCGGCAGCGCGCGGCTTCGTCACCCTTTAACGCGAGGCGCGCAAAGTGTTTCTCTTCATCGGCGGTGAGCAGGGGCGAAAAGCCGATCTCGTTCAGGTAGAGCTGGGTGGCGTCCAATGACTTTTCGCCGGTACGGGCTGCTCGCGCGCGATCAAACGCGGCAGTGTCATCGCTTTCACCGAAATCGTCGCCGGTGTCGTCTGCGTCCAGTGCTTCGCGGGGATCAGTGACTGCCGCTTCCGCATCCACTGCGTAAGTCGGTTCGTCCGCCTCGCGGACTGAGTGGGTAACAGCTCGCTGGCCTGTTTTTGTTATCTCGACTTCCATGCCACACCTCTGTCTCACCTGCCGCCAGGTGAGCGTTTTGTCGCTGGTCAGTCAGATTACCCCATGCTTACAATTCATTACAAGACACCGGGGTTGACTGTTTAGCGGCGCGGCAGGAGCTGCAACGGATCGATGGGCTTGCCTTCCTTGCGGATCTCGAAGTGCAGTTTCACGACATCTGTTCCCGTACTGCCCTTCTCCGCTATCTGCTGCCCTGCGGCCACACGCGCTCCCTCGGCGACCAGCAAACGGTCGTTATGGCCGTAGGCACTGAGGTAGACGTCGTCGTGTTTGATAATCAACAACTCGCCGAAGCCCACGATACCGGTGCCGGCGTAAACCACGTCACCGGCGGCTACCGCCACCACCATGTCGCCCTTGCGGCCACCGATATCGATGCCCTTGTGCACCGTTGCCGAGTAGCGGCGGGTGACCGGGCCATCCGAAGGCCAACGCCAGGCGCTGACCGGTGCCAGTCGCGCTGCCGGCGGCGTACGTGCCGCCGCTAACGGGGGAGCGGGGTCGGCGCTGCGCGCCGCAGCCGGCGCGCCGGTTGCCGGGGCTGCAGGTGACGGTGTGACAGGCGCCGGAGCAGGAGCCGCACGCGTCGCGGGCGCCGCGACCGGAGCCGGGCGAGCACTGCTGGTATCAGGCGCAGGCCGCGGTGGACGGTAGGCCATCTGCTGGCTGCCAGAGCGAATAATCAGGTTCTGGCCGGGATATATCGTGTAGGGGGAGGCAATGCCGTTGGCGGCGGCAACGCTGCGGAAATCCATGCCGAAGCGAAAGGCGATGGCGTAGAGCGTATCACCGCGGCGCACCACATAACGCTCCGAGGCGACGCCGCCGACCGCAGCGGGGGAATGCCGATCCTCAATAGGCGCCCGGCCGCCACTGCCACAACCCGTCAGGAGTAAAATACCGCCCAACAAAAGTAAAGCCGAACCTCGCACAAAACGCGACACGGGGAGACTTAGCACCGGAACACTGTCAACGCCCACCCCAGCGCCTCTCTATCAACCACACCAGGGCGAAGCCGACAATCATGAGCACCAGGCACGTAGCCAACCAGGGCTCGTTGGCAAAATTCCACGGCAACACCGGTACCTGCTGCGCTGGCCGCGGCACCCCATCGCTGCCCAGAACCCAATCCAGCGGGTGTTTCCACGGCCACACCACAAGCAGCGAACCAAACAGAAAGCCGGTCAACAGCGCCATGGTTGCCGCGTGGTAGCGGCGCAGTAACCAGTGCAATACACGCGAAAAGCACATCAGGCCAAGGGCGGCGCCAACGGCAAACACCAGCATCACAGACAATTCGAGGCTTCTCACCGCGTGCAGCACTGTGGCGTACATACCCAGCAGTATGAGGATGAAACTGCCGGAAATACCGGGCAGGATCATGGCACAAATGGCAATAAAGCCCGCGATGAAGACCGCCGGAAGCCCTGCCGGCAAAGCCACCACAGGACTCAGGGCAATCGCCGCGGCGATTACGAGCCCCGCCACCAGGCAGGCGCACCGGGCTGCGGTCCAGTGCGGCACCTGACGCAGCAGTACCAGCGCCGACGCCAGAATGAGGCCGAAGAAAAACGCCCAGAGGGGAACAGGATAGGCGTCCAGCAACCAGGCGATCATCCGGGCCAGCGACAGAATGCTGGTGGCAATACCCGCTCCCAGCGTGAGTAGAAAGGCACCGTCGACATGCTCCCACGCACGGCGCACGTTACCGCGGGAGAGCCAGCGTAGAAACTGCAGGTCGAAGGCCCGTATGCTGCTCAGCAGACGATCGTAGATACCCGTAATAAAGGCCATGGTACCGCCGGACACCCCGGGGACGATATCCGCCGCCCCCATCAGTACACCGCGGAGAAAAACACCCATCGGGGTCATGGCGCTACTTGACCGTGCCGGAACGCAGCGGCACAAAGCGCACCGCCTCGACCAGACGCGTATCGTAACCCTCGCTGGTGCGGGTGATCACCTGCAGGTTCTGCAGAGAAGCACCCACGGGGATGACCAGGCAGCCGCCAGGTGCCAGCTGCAGAAGCAGGTCCTCAGGGATGGTTTCGGGGGCTGCGGTACTGATGATGCCATCAAACGGAGCGCCCTCGACCCAGCCCAGTCCACCGTCTGCATGGCTGAAGCGCACATTGCGCAGCTTTAACTGGCGCAGCCGGGCACGCGCCTTGTCCAGCAGGGGCTTGATCCGCTCGATACTCCAGACTTCTTCCACCAGCTGCGCCAGCACTGCCGTCTGGTAGCCGGACCCGGTGCCGATCTCCAGCACGCGGCTGCGCGGCCCCTGCTCAAGCAGCAACTCGGTCATGCGGGCCACAATATAGGGCTGGGACAGGGTTTGCTGAAAACCGATGGGTAGGGCGGTGTCCTCATAGGCCCGATGCGCCATCGCCTCATCCAGAAACAGGTGTCGGGGCGTGCGCCGCATCACGTCAAGCACGCGTTCATCCTGCACACCCTGCTCTGCGAGGCGTCGCACCAGTCGCTCGCGCGTGCGCTGCGAGGTCATCCCGATACCCTTGAGATCGACGTTATTCACTGCGCCCCTCACGCTCTCGATATCCTTCCCTGTAATCCAGTAATTCCGCCAACACGGCGGTCGCATAGCTGCCAGGCGGCAGGTTGAATGTCAGAATCAGCGACTCATCATCACAAAAGCGCCAGGAAAAGTCATCCGGCAACAGCCGCGCTGCACGGTACGACAGCGTCAGGCCGGCGCGTTCCAGAAACTCGCACACCGCTGCCTCAGAAGACAGCACCGCCTTCTGTACAGCCACCAGGGCGGGACTCTGCAGGCTAGCGCCACTGCCCCAGAGCGGTAAACCCGGGTGCACGTCACCGTCCAACGCGCGTTGCTGCAACGCGTCGTCCAGCTCGGTGCAGGGAAACAGGCTGCGGCTGCCCTGCAACAGACAGACGTCGCCCTCGCGCAGACACGCCCAGGTGCCCGCCTGCACCCGCTCCGCCAGCAGGCGATTGAACAGCTCGCTACGCAATGCGGACAGAAACAAGCCGCGCTTACTGTGGCTCAGTTTGCGCGCACCGCGCTGCATCCAGGCGCGCGCCTGCAGCAGGGTGGCGCCGCCGCGCCCAAAACGCTGCTCGCCAAAATAGTTCGGCACGCCGCGATCGCGTATGCGCTCCAGCGCATTCAGCAAACCCGCTTCGTCGCCTTGCAGCTCACGCAACTGGAGCGTGAACGCATTGCCGCGGTGCACGCCGCGCTTGAGCTTGCGCGAATGACGGCAGCAATCCAGCACGACAACTTCACCTGGCACCTGCAGGCGCTGCCAGTCGGGCTCGGCCTTGCCCGCCATACGCACGCTGATCCACTGCCGGGTAACGGCGTGACGATCTTTCAGGCCGCTATAACCGATATCGCGCGGGTGTATACCGGCAAGCGATGACACCCGCTCTACCAGGTCAGGCGTGGTCAAACCACGTTTCTCGATGTGCAGAAATACGTGCTCGCCCTGCCCGTCAGGCGCGAAGCCCAGTTGCTCGTCGACCAGAAAATCCTCGGGATTGCAGCGAATCAGCGCGCGCGCCTGCGCGACCGGGCCTACCCGGCTCAGTTCAGGCATCATGCGTCGGCAGCACCCTGCAAGAGCACCACCGCATGTGCGGCAATCCCTTCACCACGGCCGGTAAAGCCGAGTTTTTCTGTCGTAGTGGCCTTCACATTGACCTGCCCGACCTCTACCTGCAAATCCTCAGCAAGACGACTCTGCATGGCGCCGATATGCGCCGCCATGCGTGGAGCCTCCGCAATCAATGTGGCATCCAGGTTGGCCAGTTGCCAGCCCCTGCTGTGTACCTGCTCAACCACGCGACGCAGGAGAACCCGGCTGTCTATGGCAGCAAACGCAGGATCGCTATCGGGAAAATGACGACCGATATCCCCTGCCCCGATTGCGCCGAGCAGGGCATCACAGAGCGCGTGGATCAGCACATCGCCATCCGAATGGGCCACCAGCCCCTGAGTGTGCGCAATGCTTACTCCGCCGAGCACCACGGCGCTGCCCGGGCCGAAGCGATGAACATCGTAACCATGCCCGATCCGTAAGCTGCTCATGCCTGCCCCTCGCGATTGATACCCAGATAGAATGCGGCCAGCTCGAGATCCCCCGGGACTGTCACCTTGAAGTTGGACGGGGACCCCGGCACCACCAGGACGGGATGACCACCCCACTCCATCGCGGATGCCTCATCGGTGATCTCGACACCGTCTGCCAGGGCAGCCGCCAGCACGCTGTGCAGCTGGCCCAGTGCAAACATTTGCGGCGTCTGGGCACGCCACAGGCCGCGGCGATCCACAGTCGCCTGCACGTAGCCATCGGCATCGACGCGCTTGAGCGTGTCGACCACCGGCTCGGCCAGCAGTCCGCCGCAGCCTTTCGCCACGACCTGCGTCACCAGCCGCTCGCCATCCGCAGCGGCCAGGCAAGGGCGCGCCGCATCGTGTACCAGTACCCAATCATCGTTATATGCAATTTTTTGCAAATAGTGCAGCGCAGCCAACACGGAATCCGCACGCTGGGCGCCACCCTGCACGATCCGAACCCGTTCGTCTGTATCGCGGTAGTCTGCCGCACGCGGATCGTCAGGGGCAAAGGCAATCACCACCCCCTGCATGCCCGGCAGGCCAAGCAAGGCCTGCAGGCTGCGCTGCAACAGCGTTTTCCCACCCAGCAGCACATGCTGTTTGGGCTGGGAATACCCCATGCGCACTCCGGCTCCCGCAGCGGGAATGACCCCCCAACACCGGGCCACTTCGCTCACTGTTGTGGCTCGGGGCGCGGTGCCTGTGTGTGCCCGCCACCGTCGCTCGGCACCACCTGATAGAAGACTTCGCCTTCGCGCACCAACCCGAGTTGCTCGCGTGCGCGCTGTTCGAGCCCGTCATTACCCGATTGCAGGTCCAATACTTCCCGCTCCAGGACGGCGTTGCGGGCGCGCAGCTCACTGTTAATGGCTTCCTCGCGCTGCACCTGCTGTTGCAAACGATGCTTTTCAGCCAGGCTGCCCTCGGCGAACCACAGTCGATACTGCAGAGCGACCAGCAACAACAACATACCGGCCAGCAGGTACTTCATCTCACCCGCGCCGACCGGCGATTTCGGCGAGCCCGCGGTAGGCGGCACGCGCACCCAGCTCCGCTTCAATGCGCAGCAGGCGATTGTATTTCGCTACGCGATCGGAACGGCACAGTGAACCGGTTTTGATCTGCCCCGCGGCTGTAGCAACCGCCAGGTCGGCGATGGTCGTGTCTTCGGTTTCCCCGGAGCGGTGCGAGATCACAGCGGTGTAACCGGCCTTGCGCGCCATGGCAATGGCGTCCAGGGTTTCCGACAGGCTGCCGATCTGATTGAATTTGATCAGGATAGAGTTGGCCACACCGGTATCAATGCCGCGCTTGAGAATACGCGTGTTAGTGACAAACAAATCGTCGCCAACCAGCTGCACGCGATCACCGATCTTGTCGGTGAGCATTTTCCAGCCATCCCAGTCCGACTCATCCAGGCCGTCTTCTATCGACACGATCGGGTGTGCAGCAGCCAGATCAGCGAGGTAGTCGGTGAACTCTGCACTGCTGAAGCGCTTGCCTTCTCCCGCGAGGTCGTACACACCGTCGCGATAGAACTCGGAGGCCGCGCAGTCCAGTGCCAGCGTGATGTCGCTGCCCAGACGATAGCCCGCATTGGCCACAGCCTCGGCGATCACCTCCAGCGCCGCCTCGTTGGAGGGCAGATTCGGTGCAAATCCACCCTCATCGCCCACCGCTGTGCTCAGGCCACGCTGGGACAGCACTTTCTTCAGGGCATGAAAAATTTCTGCACCTGCACGCAAAGCCTCGGCAAAGGTCGGCGCCGCCACCGGCTGCACCATGAACTCCTGGATGTCGACGTTGTTGTCGGCGTGCTCGCCACCGTTGAGGATGTTCATCATAGGCACCGGCATACTGAGTGCCTCACTGCCGTTGAGTTCGGCAATGTGCTGGTACAAAGGCAGCTTGCGCGCCTGCGCCGCCGCCTTGGCCGTGGCCAGTGATACGGCGAGGATGGCGTTGGCGCCGAAATGCCCTTTGTTCTCGGTGCCATCGGCGTCGATCATCGTGGTATCGATATCGCGCTGGCGGCCTGGATCCATGCCCAGCAGCAGCGCACGGATGTCCTTATTGACGTGGCCTACGGCGGTCAGCACGCCTTTACCCAAGTAGCGGCTACTGTCGCCATCGCGCAGTTCCAGGGCCTCGCGCGAGCCTGTAGAGGCACCGGACGGGGCGCAGGCGGAGCCCACCTCACCGCTGTCCAGGATGACCTCGGCCATGACGGTCGGGTTGCCCCGGGAATCCATGACCTCAAAGGCCTGTACATTGGCGATCTTGCTCATTGCGTCAACTCCAGATGGCTGTTCAATCGATGGTGAGGGTCGGCAGTTGCTTGACCAGGTTGTCTACGGCCTGCACCTGCGCCAGGAACGGTTCCAGCTGGCGCAGCGCGAGCGCGCTGGGGCCGTCGCACAGCGCGCGTGCCGGATCCGGATGGGCTTCCAGAAAGAGCCCCGCGAGGCCCAGGGCCATGCCCGAGCGGGCCAATTCCAGTACCTGTGCACGGCGTCCACCCGAGGCGGCACCCGATGGGTCCCGACACTGCAGCGCGTGGGTGACGTCAAAAATCAGCGGGCGGTCGTTGCAGGCCTGCTTCATGACGCCAAAACCCAGCATGTCGACCACCAGGTTGTCGTAGCCGAAATTGCTGCCGCGCTCGCAGATCAGCAGTCGTTCGTTGCCACATTCCACAAACTTCTCAACCACATTCGCCATCTGCGACGGGCTCAGGAACTGGGGTTTCTTGATGTTGATCATGGCACCGGTGGCCGCCATCGCCGCCACCAGGTCGGTCTGGCGGGCGAGGAAAGCCGGCAGCTGGATGATGTCGCAGATTTCTGCCGCCGCCGCGGCTTGCTCCGGGGCGTGCACGTCCGTGATCAACGGCACGCCGAACTCCGCTTTCACCGCTGCCAGAATCGCCAGCCCTTCTTCCAACCCCGGGCCGCGAAAGGAATGAATCGAGGAGCGGTTGGCCTTGTCGTAGGAAGCCTTGAACACCAGAGGGATCGACAAGCGCGCGCAGACGTCGACGTAGTGTTCCGCCACGCGCAGGGCGAAGTCCCGGCTTTCGAGCACGTTCACGCCGCCGAACAGCACGAACGGCTCGCGATTACCTATGGTGATGGCGCCGAGTTGCTCTACGCGTGCGTTCATCGCCCTGGCCCCGCTGCCCAATCAGCTGCGGGCATGCGCCAGCGCGGCCTCGATATAGCTGGTAAACAGCGGGTGCCCGCCACGCGGCCGGGAGGTGAATTCCGGGTGAAACTGGCAGGCGATGAACCAGGGGTGGTCGGGCAGTTCGACCATCTCGACCAGGGCGTGATCAGCAGACCAGCCGCCCACCCGCACGCCGGCGGCCGTGAGCTGCTCTACATAATTGTTGTTGATTTCATAGCGGTGACGATGCCGCTCTACCACGCTGTCTTCGCCGTAGATGGTGCGCACCTGAGAGCCGGCTTCCAGGTAGCAGGTCTGGGCACCCAAGCGCATGGTGCCACCGAGGTCGGAGCTGGCATCGCGCTGCTGCCTGGAACCATCGGCGTTTTGCCACTCGGTAATCAGGGCGACAATCGGGTGCGGCGTTGCGGCCTGCATTTCGGTGGAGTTGGCACCTTCCAGACCCATAACGTTGCGGGCGTATTCAATCAGCGCAACGTGCATACCAAGGCAAATGCCCAGGAAGGGCACCTTGTTCTCGCGGGCGTAGCGCACGGCAGTAATCTTGCCTTCAACACCCCGGTCACCGAAACCGCCCGGCACCAGAATAGCATCGGCACCCGCCAGCACAGAGGTGCCGTGACGCTCGATATCCTCGGCATCGATGTAATCGATTTTGACATCCGCCAGGGTTTGCAGGCCGGCGTGCTTGAGTGCTTCGTTCAGCGATTTGTAGGCATCCAGCAGATCCATGTACTTGCCGACCATGGCGATGCGCACGGTACCACAGGTGTCGCTGAACTCGCGGCGTAACACGTCGTCCCACTCGGCGAGGTCTGCCGGCGGGCAGTCGAGGTTAAAGCGCTCAACCACAAACTCGTCGAGGCCGTAGGCGTGCAGCATGCCGGGAATACGGTAGATGGAATCGGCGTCGAGCAAAGGAATAACCGCCCGCTCCTCCACGTTGGTAAACAGGGAGATCTTCTTGCAGGCGCTCTCCTCGATAGGCACCGCACAGCGACAGAGCAGGATATCGGGCTGCAGGCCGATGGAGCGCAGTTCCTTGACCGAGTGCTGGGTGGGTTTGGTCTTGATTTCCCCTGCGGTGGCGATATACGGCACCAGCGTCAGGTGCATCAACAGTGCCCGGCTGGAGCCCACTTCCACGCGGAGCTGACGCGCCGCCTCCAGGAACGGCAGGCTCTCGATGTCGCCCACCGTGCCGCCGATTTCGACGATGGCTACGTCGGCATCGCCCGCACCCAGAATCACCCGGCGCTTGATTTCATCGGTGATGTGCGGAATGACCTGCACGGTGCCACCGAGATAGTCACCGCGGCGTTCTTTCTTCAACACGGTGTTGTAGACCCGTCCGGTGGTGAAGTTATTCGTGCGTTTCATGGTTGCGCGGGTGAAACGCTCATAGTGACCCAGGTCCAGATCGGTCTCGGCGCCGTCTTCGGTCACAAAGACTTCACCGTGCTGGAACGGGCTCATGGTGCCAGGGTCAACATTGATGTAGGGGTCGAGCTTCAGCAGGGTGACCTTGATGCCGCGCGCCTCGAGCACCGCCGCGAGGGATGCCGCTGCAATCCCTTTGCCCAAGGAAGAAACCACACCACCGGTGACGAAGACATAACGCGTCATGCAAAGCCTATCTGTACGCTGTGAACAAGGGCATCACGGGGCCTGCAGATGGAGGCGTGGAGCTGCTTCCGAGGCCCGCAAGACCTGCAAAAAGATGGGGAATCAGATTACCAGAAAGGCCCTCAGAGCTCAATCGCGCGGGCGTCTGTATTTCGCCTCCAGCGCACCCGCCAGACCTCTTTGCCACCGTCCCGGACGAGCCAGCTGCCGTCACACAGCCAGAGGTCCGCCACCGCCACCAGCGCACCATCGTGGTAGAGCAGCGGAATGTCGTCGCGCCACCAGGGAGGGATACCCGCCTCCTGCAGCAGCGTTTTCAGGCGCCGACTGCCCGCCCTTCCCTGCAGACGGCAACGCTCGCCACCACGGCGCCAGTGCACCGTGAGCGCCGAGCCTTGAGGCAGCCGAATGCCGGCATCGTGCCCAGCCGGCACCAGAGACAGCTGCCCACCACCGAACTGCAGCGACGTGCCCGGCGCAAGTTGCGCGCCCCCTGCGTCGCGCTCGCGCGCAGGGGGCAGGAGAAATACGCCATCGCCAAACCGGCGCAAGGCGTATCCCTGCCAGGTCAGCAGCGGGCTGCCGCCCCCCGCATGAAGCTGGCGCAAAAACTCCGTGACCGTGGCACCCGGCGGCAAAGGCAGGCCCGCATCCTCCAGCCAGCCGCGCAGCGCCATGGCGCCCGCCGCGCCAGGTCGCGCGAGAAGATCATGCAGGTCCAGGCCCGGGTCGCCGAAAACGCTGGTTACCGCCTTCGGCGCGGGCAACAGGTTTTCCAACACACCTTCCGCGGCGCCCAGCTGTTGCGCAGAGCGCTCCACGCTGCCGCGGTAACCGGGCCAGCGCTCAGCAATGGCCGGTAACACCGTGTGCCGCAGGTAGTTGCGGTCCAGTGAGGTATCGACGTTGGAGGGGTCATCGATCCAGTTAAGCCCCTCGGCGACGGCATAGGCCTCCAGCGCGCTGCGGGGGTGCCCCAGCAGCGGCCTGGCCAGCTGTCCTCGCCCCAATGCGCGCCGCTGCGGCATGCCTTGCAATCCGCGCAGGCCGGCACCGCGCAACCAGCGCAGCAGTACGGTTTCCACCTGATCGTCCTGGTGATGGGCAAAGAACATCACATCACCCGCCTCCAGCAGAGGCTCCAGCGCGGTATAACGCGCCTCGCGGGCGGCCGCCTCCAGGCCAGAGCCTGTTTGACACACGCTGACCGTACAGACCTCCAGCGGCACGTCCAGCGCCGCACAAAACGCGCCGGCGCGCTGCTGCCACTGCTCTGCCGCCGGATGCAACTGGTGATTGATGTGCACGGCACTGATGGGCGGAGTCTGCCCTGCGCTGCGCTGGGAACATAACAGGTGCAGCAACACCGTGGAATCCAGCCCGCCACTGAAGGCGACCCACCAGCGGCGCGCGCTGCGCCAAGGGGCCAGTGCGGCCTCCAGCGCCGCGCTGTCGAACGGGGTCTGAGTTGGGGGCGCGGTCACGGCACCGGACTGGGCGGCGCTCAGTTGCCGTAAGACATGAGGCGCTCATAGCGCCGTTCAAGCATCTCCTCGACCGGGGATTGCTCCAGGCGGTCGAGCTCCTTGATGAGGTGCGCCTGTATGCGCTCAGCCATCAGGTCGACGTTACGGTGCGCCCCCCCCATGGGTTCAGGGATGGTGGCGTCAACGATACCCAGTTCCTGCAACACCTTGGAGGTCACCCCCATTGCCGCCGCCGCTTCCGGTGCGTTGGCAGTGCTCTTCCAGATGATGTTCGCACAGCCTTCGGGGGAAATAACGAAATAGGTGGCGTACTGCAACATCGCCAGGTGGTCCCCCACACCGATGCCCAGCGCACCGCCGGAACTGCCCTCGCCAATGACCACGCAGATGATGGGGGTGGCCAGCCGTGACATCACCGCCAGATTCTGCGCGATCGCTTCGCTGATGCCCCGCTCCTCGGAGTCGATGCCCGGGTAGGCCCCAGGGGTATCAATCAGGGTAATGACTGGCATCTTGAACCGCTCGGCCATGGACATCAGGCGCAGCGCCTTGCGATACCCTTCCGGCTTCGGCATGCCGAAGTTGCGCAGCACCTTGTCTTTCACTGCGCGCCCTTTCTCCTGGCCGATAACCACCACCGGGCGACCATTGAGGCGTGCGGTACCGCCGACGATCGCGCGGTCATCCCCGAAGTGGCGGTCGCCGTGCAGCTCATCGAAGTCAGTGAAGAGACGTGAAATATAATCGAGCGTGTAAGGCCGACGCGGGTGACGCGCCACCTTGACGATATCCCAGGGGCTCAGATTGGCGTAGATCTTTTCGGTGAGCTTGGCGCTTTTCTCGCGCAGGGTGCGAATCTCTTCGCTGATATTGATGTCGGCATCGGTCCCAACAAGTTGCAGCTCTTCGATCTTGACCTCAAGCTCGGCAATGGGCTGTTCAAAATCAAGGTAATTGGGGTTCATGCGCTCTCGGACTCAGCAGTTCACAAGCGCGCAGTGTACAAAATTAATCCTGCGCACACCAATTCCCGGACGACAGTTGCAGGCAGGTACAACCAGTAACCGCTGCCTACACGCCAACCAGGCTGATCATTACCCCCGCCGCCACGGCAGAGCCGATGACGCCCGCGACATTGGGGCCCATGGCGTGCATCAGCAGGTAGTTACTGGGGTTCGCCTCCAGGCCCAGGCGATTGCTGACGCGCGCCGCCATCGGTACCGCGGAAACACCGGCAGAGCCAATCAGCGGGTTGAGGGGGTGACTGCCAAACCGGTTCATCAGCTTGGCGATCAATACACCTGAGGCTGTGCCAATGGCAAAGGCAACCACACCCAGCAGCATGATACCGAGGGTCTCTATATCCAGAAACTTGTCGGCAACGAGTTTTGAGCCAACCGACAAGCCCAGAAAAATGGTGGTGATGTTTATCAGGGCATTCTGGGCGGCATCACTCAGACGCTTCACCACACCGCACTCTTTCATCAGGTTGCCAAAACAGAACATGCCCAGCAGAGGCGCCGCTGCAGGCAACAACAGCGCCACCAGAATCAGCAACATCAGCGGAAATACAATCTTTTCCCGCTGCGACACTTCGCGCAACTGGGTCATGACAATCTCCCGCTCCGCCTGCGTGGTGAGCGCGCGCACAATCGGCGGTTGAATCAGGGGCACCAGTGCCATATAGGAATAGGCCGCCACGGCAATTGGCCCCAGCAGGTCCGGTGCCAGCAGGCTGGCGACGTAAATGGCGGTGGGGCCATCCGCGCCGCCAATAATACCGATGGCGGCGGCGTCCGCGAGGCTGAAGTCCATCAAACCCAGGGTGCTGAGGCCCACCGCGCCCAGCACGGTGGCAAATATGCCGAACTGCGCGGCCGCCCCCAGGAACAGCGTGCGGGGATTGGCCAGCAGCGGGCCGAAGTCAGTCATGGCGCCAACGCCCATGAAGATCACCAGCGGTGCTACACCGCTGGCAATGGCGACCGTGTAGAACGTATACAGCATGCCGTCGCTGAACCCCGCCGCTGCAGCCGCACTCGCCGTCGCCTGCTGCACCGGTGCCGTCGCCAACCCCAGCGCCTGCAGGAGCGCTTCGGCATCGCTGGCCACGGACAGGCCCAGCAACCGGGCCATCTCCGCCAGCACGGCGGGGTCCGCGCTATGCAACGCATTTTCCGCCGCAGAATACGCAAGGCCGGCACCGGGAATGTTCGCCAACACACCACCAAAGCCGATCGGCACCAGCAACAGCGGTTCGAATTGCTTGCGGATAGCCAGGAACAGCAGGCAGAGGCCGATCAATATCATCACCACCTGGCCGGGCTGAAAGTGGGCCAGTCCGGTGGAGTCCCACAGACGCAACAGATTGCTCATCGGGTCAGGCCAGGGTGATCAAAGTGTCGCCGACTGCAACAACATCGCCCGCCTTCACCTCGACGCTCGCGACCTTGCCGTCCTGCGGCGCGCGCACCTCGGTCTCCATCTTCATGGCTTCAAGCAGCACAATCACCTGACCCGCCGACACCGCGTCACCCACCTGCACATTGACCTTGAAGATATTGCCTGCCAGCGGTGCTGGCACGGCAGTGGCGTCTGCTGCCGCTGCAGGCCGGGCTGCCGGCTTTGCCGCCGGCGCCTCCGCGGCGGACTCGCGCACCGTGTCGACGTCACCACCCGCACTGACTTCTACCACGTACGACTGGCCGTTGACCCGGACGGTGTAGACGCCGGGTTCCTCTGCTGAGGCGTCTTGACTCGCCGCTGAGGGCCCTTTCTTAGCCGCTGAGGGCTCTTTGTTAGCCGCTGAGGGCTTTTTACCAGCCGCTGAGGGCTCCTCACCCGGTGCCGGCTCAAAGGCCGAGGGGTCACCGCGGTGTTGCAGGAAGCGCAGGCCGATCTGGGGAAACAGCGCGTAGGTGAGCACGTCGTCGACTTCCTGCTCGCCGCTGGCCAGCGTGATGTTCTTTTCTTGCGCCAGTGCGCGCAGTTCGCTGGACAGCCCATCCAGCTCCGGCTCCAGCAGGTCGGCCGGGCGGCAGGTGATGACCTTGTCGCCCTCGAGAACGCGCTGCTGCAGGGCTTCGTTAACCGCCGCGGGAGTCGCGCCGTACTCCCCCTTGAGCACGCCCGCGGTTTCCCGCGATATCGACTTGTAGCGCTCACCGGTCAATACGTTCAGCACGGCCTGGGTGCCGACGATCTGTGAGGTGGGGGTAACCAGCGGGATAAAGCCCAGATCCTCACGAACTTTCGGTATCTCCTCCAGTACTTCGTCCATGCGATCCAGGGCGCCCTGCTCACGCAGCTGGTTTTCCATGTTGGTCAACATGCCGCCGGGGACCTGGGCCACCAGGATGCGCGCATCCACGCCGCGCAGGGACCCCTCGAAGCGCGCGTATTTCTTGCGCACGCCGCGAAAGTAGCCGGCGATGTCGGAAAGCTTCTCCAGATCAAGGCCGGTATCGCGCTCGGTGCCGGCCAATATCGCCACAACGGACTCTGTCGGCGAATGGCCATACGTCATCGACATGGAGGAGATGGAGGTATCCACGTTGTCGATACCGGCTTCCACGCACTTGAGAATGGTGGCGGTGGACAGCCCGGTGGTGGCGTGGCACTGCATGTGGATAGGAATATCGCAGCTCTCCTTGAGACGCCGCACCAACTCGTAACCTGTGTAAGGCCGCAGCAGGCCAGCCATATCCTTTATGGCAATGGAATCGGCGCCCATATCCTCTATACGCTTGCCCTGATCTACCCAGGCATCCAGCGTGTGTACGGGGCTCAGTGTATAGGAGATCGTACCCTGGGCATGGCGTTCCACCGCCTTTACGGCTTTCAGCGCCACCTCGATGTTGCGCATGTCGTTCATCGCATCAAACACACGGAACACATCGACACCATTCACCGCAGCTCGCTCCACAAAGCGCTCGACGACATCATCCGCGTAGTGCCGGTAACCGAGAATATTCTGGCCGCGAAGCAGCATTTGCTGACGCGTGTTGGGCATGGCTTTCTTGAACTCGCGAATGCGCTCCCAGGGGTCCTCGCCGAGGTAACGGATGCAGGCGTCGAAAGTGGCGCCGCCCCAGGTTTCGACCGACCAGTAACCCACCGTATCCAGCTCTGCGGCCACCGGCAACATGTCCTCAAGACGGACCCGGGTTGCCAGCAGCGACTGGTTGCCGTCGCGCAAAACCACGTCGGTGATGCCCAGTGGGCGCTTGTTTTCAGCCATGCGGTTTCGATCTCCTCGAGGAAGGTTCAGCCATTGCGGCGACGTTGACGGTGCTGGTGCACCGCGGCGGTAATGACCGCGATGCGCTCCGCATCCAGTGAGGACTCTGCCGCTGCACTGGTGCGGCGCGGAGCCACGGCTTGCGACTCTGCAGGCTGCGGAAAGAAACGCAGGATCACCTGCGAAGCCAGCCCGATGGCCAGTACCAGCAGGGAAAGGAAAATCACCACCGCACTGACGCCAAACAGCATCAGCTCTACGCCCTGCATAAAAAGTTCGTCTTCGCGCAAAACCACGTCCCGCTTCAGTTCACGCTCGCATCATAAATCATCTTGGCTGCGGGGCGCCAACGTGCGCCCCGCCCCCACCACCTCAGCGCTTAACCCGGCAGGCGCACAGCGGTATACTGGTGCATTGACCGGAGATCCGATGTGCGACTGATTCTCGCCCCCATGGAAGGCGTCATTGACGCCGGCATGCGCGCCCTGCTGACCCAGATCGGCGGGCTGGATCGCTGTGTGACCGAATTCGTGCGGGTCAGCGACCGCCTGCTGCCGCCGCGTGTATTCCATCGGCTGTGCCCCGAATTGCGGGAAGGAGGCCTTACCCCGGCAGGCGTACCGGTTTATCTGCAGTTGCTGGGCGGGCAGGCGCAACCCATGGCGGACAACGCGCTGCGGGCCGCTGAACTCGGTGCACCGGGCATCGACATCAACTTTGGCTGCCCGGCGAAAACGGTCAACCGCTCCGATGGCGGCGCCGTTCTGCTGCGCGAACCTCAGCGCGTGGGCGCAATCGCGGCTGCCGTGCGCCGTGCGGTGCCCGCCCACCTGCCGGTTACCGCAAAAATTCGTCTCGGCTTCGAAGACCGTTCACCATTTCTGGACAACGTGCGCGCCCTCGCCGATGCGGGCGTCAACGAGCTGGCTATCCATGCCCGCACCCGCAGCGATGGCTACAAGCCACCGGCCTGGTGGGACGAAATTGCGCGGGCGGTGGCGCTGGTGGATTTCCCCGTCATCGCCAACGGCGAAATCTGGAGCCCCGAGGACAGCCAGCGAGCGCGCAGTGCCAGCCACTGTGAAGACCTGATGCTGGGCCGCGGTGTGCTGTGCCGACCGGACCTGCCCAGACTGGTGCGCGCAGCCACTGACGGCGTGGACGCCCGGGGGCTGTCCTGGCTGGATATTGCCGAGTTGCTGCAGGGCTTTGCGCAACAGAAGCAAAGGGAGTGTGCAGAACGGCACGCCGCGGGGCCGGTCAAACAGTGGCTGGGTTACCTGCGTCACTATTACCCCCAGGCCGCAGCGCTGTTTGCCGACGTTAAACGCCTCACAGACCCGGAAGCGGTCTGCGCGGTCATTCGCGCCCACACACCCTCGCGTACCGGGGAACACTCCACGGCCGTTGCCGCCTGAGGCAGCAGCATCAGCACAGAAGGCTCACGTTATGCCCCATACCGCATTCATCACTGGCGCCACCTCCGGCTTTGGTCGCGCCTGCGCCCACCGTTTCGCCGATGCCGGCTGGAACCTTGTTTTGAGCGGCCGGCGCAGCGACCGCCTGCAGGAAATCCAGGACGCACTCCAGGCGCGCTGCGCCGTGCACACAATCAGCCTTGATGTGCGCGATACCGCCGCAGTACAGGACGCCGTGGCAAGCCTGCCGCAGCCGTTCAGCGAGGTGCATGTACTGGTCAACAACGCCGGGCTGGCGCTCGGCACCGCTCCGGCACAGCACAGCGATCTCGAGCAGTGGCACCGTATGATCGATACCAACATCAAGGGGCTGACCACCGTGACGCATGCCCTGCTGCCAACGCTGGTGGCCCGCGGTCGCGGCACCAGCATCATCAATATCGGCTCCGTTGCCGGCCACTGGCCCTACCCCGGTGGCAATGTGTACTGCGGCAGCAAGGCCTTTGTCGAGCAATTTTCACTCGCGCTGCGGAGTGACCTGCAAGGTAGCGGCGTGCGGGTGAGCTGCCTGGCCCCGGGGCTTTCGGAGAGCGAGTTCACGCTGGTGCGCACCGGCGGTGACCAGGCAGCCTACGATGCGCTCTACGCCGGTGCCGACCCCATTCAGCCGCAGGACATTGCCGACACCGTATTCTGGCTTGCAACCCTGCCGGCGCACCTCAACGTCAATTCGCTGGAGCTGATGCCGGTCAGCCAGTCCTGGTCACCCTTCACCATTTCCCGGCGCTGATTTGACCTGAATCAATAGCAGGCAGTGCCAGGCTTGCTCCCATCTGTTACCGTCCCCATCATGAATACGAGGGTATTCACCGGGAGGGCTTTACCATGACATGCATTTCACCGCGCCACCGTCTGTCACTGGCGATCAGCCTGCTCAGCGCGCTCGCACTGGCACCCGCCGTCGAAGCTGAGCCCCTGCGGGATCGCGCCAACGACCTCTTCAACCCTGTTCCGGCAAGCGGCAGCAGCGCTGCGGACGGCGAGCTCAACCCGGACCAGGTCGAGCTGGGCAAAATGCTGTTCTTTGAACCACGTATTTCCGCCAGCCATTTAATCAGCTGCAATACCTGCCACAACGTCGGCTTTGGTGGTCACGACTACCTGCCCACTTCAATCGGGCACGGCTGGCAGCGGGGCCCCCGGAACTCGCCCACCGTATTCAATGCGGTGTTCAATGCGGCCCAGTTCTGGGACGGCCGTGCGGCCGACCTCGCCGAACAGGCTAAAGGCCCGGTACAGGCGAGCGTGGAAATGAGCAGCACGCCGGCGCGGGTCACCGCAACGCTGAACAGCATGCCGGAGTATGTCGAGCGCTTCCAAACCGCTTTCCCCGATGCAGCGGAGCCCGTAAGCTTCGACAACATGGCGTTGGCCATAGAAGCCTTTGAAACCACCCTGACCACGCCGGGATCAGCGTTTGACGCCTACCTGAACGGCGACAATGCGGCGCTCACCGCGCAGCAGAAAGCCGGCCTCGGCCTGTTCATGGACAAGGGCTGCGCGGCCTGTCACACCGGGGTCAATTTGGGCGGCCAGCACTACTTTCCCTTCGGCCTGATTACACGGCCGGGCGCTGACATCCTGCCGGTGGGCGACAAGGGGCGCTTTGCCGTCACGCGCACCGCCTCCGATGAGTATGTGTTCCGCGCGGCACCCCTACGCAACGTGGCCCTTACTGCACCCTATTTCCACTCAGGTGCAGTCTGGAGCCTTGAGGAGGCGGTTGCCATTATGGGCCGTTCCCAGCTGGGCGCCGAGCTGAACGCCGAAGAAGTCAGCCAAATCACTGCATTCCTGGAGTCACTCACCGGGGAACAGCCGCACATCGAATACCCGTTACTGCCGCCCAGCACAGTTGATACACCGCGGCCCGACTCCTTGTGGAAACCGACCGCCGGCCACTAGGATCAGTACACAGGGGCTGCGCGCCACCCCATTGCTACGGCGTCAGTGAGGCCTCCCGCGCTGCCTTGAACTCCACGCCGTCACGCCATTCGGGAAACTCGCGATTGGACGCCAGTTCGCGGCCCATCTCCAGCAACAACAACACTTCCTGCGCCGCCCCGCTCAGGTCCCAGGCGGAATCGTATTCATCCGAAGGCTTGTGGTAGTGGTTGGCCACGTAGTCACGCAGGCGCGCATCGCCCCAGGCCTTGCCATGCTCAACACTGTCGGTCGCATTGGTCAGGTACAGTGCGGGAATGCCCACCTTGGCCAGGGAAAAGTGATCCGAGCGATAGTAGGAACCCTTTTCCGGGTAGGGCTCCTGCACCACCACCCGACCCTGCCGCTGCGCCGCACGCAGCAAATAGTCCTCCAGTTCGCTGTTGCCATACCCCACCACGGCAACGTCGCGAGTGCGCCCTAGGTTTCCCGCCGCGATGTTATCCATATTGAAATTGGCCACTGTTTTCCCCGGGGGAAACAGCGGGTTTTCGGCGTAGAACTTCGAGCCCAGAAGCCCGGACTCCTCCGCCGTTACCGCCAGAAACAGCAGCGAGCGCTCGGGCGGTTCCCCGCCAGTGAGAAACTGCCGCGCCAGGGCAAGCAACCCCGCCACGCCGGACGCGTTATCGCTGGCGCCGTTGTAGATATTGTCGCCGGCATCACCCGGGCGCACGCCGAGGTGGTCCCAGTGGGCGGTGTAAATGATCACCTCATCGGGGTGTTGCGAGCCGGGAACCAGCGCCGCCACATTGTGTGACACACGATCTGACAGGCTGTTATTGAGCGTCACCGACGCCTTCATCCCTCCCAGGGGCACCGCCTCGAAATCCGCCTGGGCCGCCGCTGCCTTGTCGGCGGCGTAGTCGCGCCCCGCCGCGGCAAACAGCCTCTGCGCCTGTGCTAGCGGAATCCAGCCTTCCACCGCCAGCTTGTCGCGATGACGGTTCTCTGCCGTCAGGCCGATTTTGGCACCCGACCAGCTGTTGCGCACCACTTCCCAGGGGTAGGCGGCGGCATCGGTCTCATGCACGATCAGCGCGCCGGCGGCACCCTGCCGCGCCGCTTCGGCGTACTTGTAATCCCAGCGCCCGTAGTAGGTCATGGCATTGCCGTTGAACAGTGCGGGATCCTGCGTGGCAAAGCCGGGGTCGTTAATCAGCACCACCACTGTTTTACCGGTTACGTCCACGCCCGCATAGTCGTTCCAGCCCCGCTCGGGCGCATTGATGCCATAGCCCACAAACACCAGCTCTGAATCGGCGATACCGGTGGCTGCCACCTGCTGTTGGGTCGACACCATCATCTCCTCGCCGTAGGCCCAATCAGCATTAAAGGCATCACCGCGTATGGCCAGCACGGCCGCGGGGTCAGTGGTCACCGCTGTGATGGCCACTTCCTGTAGCCAGCTGTCACCATTGCCGGGCTTCGCACCGAGCGCAGCAAAGTGCTTGACCAGCCAGTCAATAGTCATCTCTTCGCCAGCTGTGCCCGGTTCACGGCCCGCGTAAGTGTCCTGCGCCAGTTCGGCAATGTGAAAATGCAGGTCTTTCTGCACCTGCTCGTCAGCAGTCTGCGCAGCGGCCACCTGCGACCATGCGAGGGTGGCACTCAGGCCACAGGCGGCGACCAGGGTAGCAAGGGGTGATGTCATGGGAACTCCAGCGGTTGCAACAACGTGACCCGAAGCATAGACGGTTTCATCCGGCGCCGCACGAGCCCCCGGGAATCACACGCACTGCGGCTGGGGGCTGCGCAAAGTCATCTTATGAATGGTATTCTCCAATCCAGCGCCAGGCGCCCACACCCCATCGCCACCAGGAACCTGTGGAATGACAATAACAGCCAGCCCCGCTCCCTCGGACGACACCGCTTTTTTCGGCCATCCCCGCGGCCTCTACGTCTGCTTTGCCACGGAATTGTGGGAGCGCTTTTCGTTCTACGGCATGAAGTACCTGTTGTTGCTCTACCTCACCAAGTACCACCTGTTTTCGGATGCCAACGGCCTGGAGGTGCTGGGTGGCTACGCCGCATTGGTCTATGCGATGCCCGTGATCGGCGGCCTGCTCGCCGACCGCTATCTTGGCATGCGCAAGTCGGTCGTGTTTGGCGGACTCTTACTGGTCCTCGGCCACCTCGGCATGGCGGTTGAGGGTGAGCAGGCGCGGCTGGTCGGCGATACCGTGGTACGCGATGACCGCGCCCTGCAGGTGTTTTACTTTTCGCTGGCCCTGATCGTGGTTGGCGTCGGCTTCCTGAAGCCCAATATTTCCACCATTGTCGGCCGGCTGTATGGCATTGATGACCCGCGACGGGACGCCGGTTTCACCATCTTCTACATGGGCATCAACCTCGGCGCGCTGACCGCCACGCTGGTGTGTGGCTACCTGGGGGTGACCTACGGCTGGGGCTACGGCTTCGGTGTGGCCGGTATAGGCATGTTGTTTGGCCTGGTGACCTTCCTGCACGGACAGAAGCATCTGCGCGGCCACGCAGAACCGCCCGTGCCCGAGCGTCTGCGAGAGCGTGCACTGCCGGGTTTGAACAAGGAGTGGGCCATTTACCTGGGTGCTGGCGCCGGCGTCGTTGCCGCCTGGCAGATGCTGCAGTTCCACGGCGCCGTGGGCGTGCTGCTGAATGTGCTCGCCATCGTCGTACTCCTGGGCCTCGCGTGGTTCATCGCCTTCCGCTGCAACCCGGTAGAGCGCAGCCGTATGCTGGTGCTGGTCGCACTAACCATCTGCAGTGTAGTCTTCTGGTCGCTGTTCGAGCAGAGCGCCGCGTCGATGACGCTGTACGCCGACCGGGTCATGGATCGCACTGTTTTCGGCATCAACTTCACCGCCGCGCAGTTCGGTTTTTTCAACGCGTTCTTCATCTTCCTGCTGGCACCGGTGTTCGCCTGGCTGTGGACCGTGTTGGGCCGACGCGGTATCGAACCCTCCACACCCGTGAAGTTCGGGCTGGGTGTGGCGTTTGCCGGGCTGGGCTTTGGCGCCCTGGTACTGGGTGCCGCGTCCCCCAATGAGGCGGGGCTGGTCATCGGCTACTGGATGGTGCTGGCGTACCTGCTGCACACCGCCGGTGAACTCTGTCTTTCGCCAGTGGGCCTGTCTGCGGTCACCAAACTGTCAGTACCCGGTGTGGTCGGCGTTATGATGGGCGCCTGGTTCCTCGCCACCGCCTATTCGCAACACGTGGCGGCGCAACTTTCCAAGCTGGCGGCACTGGACCTGCAGACCGGCGCCGGTGACGTCGCCACGGCTCTGGCCACCTACACGGAGCTTTTCACGAGTCTGTTCTACGTCGGCCTCGGGGTGGCGGCAGTGCAATTCCTGCTGGCGCCCCTGCTGAAAAAAATGATGCACGGTATTCACTGAGCGGCACAGGACACAAGCCATGACAAGCGCGGATCGCGAGTTCGACATTATCCTTTGGGGGGCCACCGGTTTTACCGGCCAACTGGTCGCGGAGTACCTGGCAACGAGCTATGGCAGCGACGACACCCTGCGCTGGGCGCTGGCGGGCCGCAATGAGGCCAGGTTGCAGGCCGTGCAGCAATCGCTGATGGCCCACACCGGCGGCATAGCAGTCCCACTGGTGGTGGCCGACAGTGATGATGAGCAGAGCCTGCGTGACATGGTGGCACGCGGCGCGGTGGTGTGCAGTACGGTAGGGCCGTACGCACGCTATGGTACGCCACTGGTCGCGTGCTGTGCGGAGAGTGGCACTCACTATTGCGACTTGTCTGGAGAAGTACAGTGGATGGCGCGGGTTATACCCGCTTATCAGGCCACAGCGGCTGCCAGTGGCGCACGCCTGGTACACAGTTGCGGCTTCGATTCCATTCCCTCGGACATGGGCACCTGGTTTCTGCAACGTCAGATGGTGTCACGACAGGGGGTGGCAGCACGCCACGTAAAGTCCCGGGTAGGCCGCACTCGCGGCACCGCGAGTGGGGGCACCATCGCCAGCATGCTCGAAGTTCTTGATGAGGCACGCCGCGACAAGCAAATTCGCAAGCTGTTGGCCGACCCCTACTCCCTCTGCCCGGAAGGTACTACCGGCCCCGACGGGCGCGACCAGGCCGGCGCTCGCTACGACGCCGACTTCCAGCGCTGGACCTGCCCCTTCATCATGGCCGCCATCAACGGTCGCGTTGTGCGCCGCAGCCATCACCTGCTAGGCATGCCCTGGGGTGAGGACTTTCGCTTCGACGAGGCACAGCTGTGCACGTCGCGCGCACAGGCCCTGCGCAACACACTGGGCATAGGCGGCGCCATGCTGGGCCTGTCAACCGGACCCGGACGCAAACTACTGCAACGTTTCCTGCCGGCCCCGGGAGAAGGCCCGGACCGGGAGCAACGGGAGGCCGGACACTACGAACTGTTCTTCCACGGCGTACACCCGGACGACAGCGCCCACGACATGCGGGTGCGCGTCGCCGGCCAGCTCGACCCGGGCTACGGGTCCACGGCACGCATGTTGGCCGAGTCCGCAGTGAGCCTTGCACAGGACCCGCTCACCTGCGGAGGTGGCTTCTGGACGCCCTCCTCGGCGCTCGGTGAACATTTGCTTGAGCGCCTGACCTCGCGTGCCGGCCTCACCTTCGAGGAAGTGGCGATCGATTAACCCACGCGACCGCACATAACACGGCGGGAGATCGCCCATTGCCTGACCAACCCTCTACGCAGGCCTCAACGTCCGGGTTGAAACGCTTCAACCTTGTGTTCTCGGGAGAGATCCTGAGCGGCACCGACCCGGCCGCGGCGCGCCGGCATTTCGGTACATTGTTCCAGATTGACGACCCGAAGCGTATTGCACGCTTCTTCAGCGGCGCACCGATCATTCTGCGCCGCGGCCTGGAGCAAAAGGCGGCTGCCGCCTGGTTTGTCCGCATGCGCGGCCTTGGCCTGCAGGCTCACCTGCAACCTGCAGCCGGACTACCGCCTGTGTCGGCCGCGGAAAAACCCGGCAAGCGGACCCCGGCTCCGCCCGCTGCAAGAGGTACGGCCCGCTGGGGCCCCAACCCCTACACACTGAAGCCCTACCGTGCGCCGGCCGCCGGGCCCGAGCGCGCGCTGCAGGCACGCAAGCGCGCCCACATCGCTCTCGGCACGGCACTGCTGGCCATCTGCCTGCTGTTTGCGCTCGCAACGCTGGCGCAGCTGTTGCCACCACCGCCCGCCGTGCCCGCACTGCGCGCAGCGGCGAGCAACAACGCGGGCGAACTGATGCTGGCAACCCGACAGCTCCTGCTGCACCACGACCGATCCGGCGCCGCACTGGGCACGCTATCGCGCGCACAGCTGGGGCTCACAGCACCTCTGCAGCAACTCCTCTGGCTGGACCGCGCGCGCCTGCTGGTGCAGGTAGCAACCACCGAAGGCGGCAACCTTTACCGCTGCGTGATCGCCGAGGCCCAATGCAGGGCCTTTGCCGGCGATCAGGGGCACTGGCGCGCAGACGCCATGGTCCGGGTTCCCAATAGCCAGCACGTCGTACTCGCCGACAGCGCGAATGGGAGGTTGCTGCGCGTGGACGGCGCCGGCAATGTGGTGGCCGAGCGCAGCACCGCGCTGTCGACCAGGCCGCGACTGCGGATCCACGATGGACTCCTGTTCGCGAACAGTGCCGCTGGCCCTGCCCTGAGCGTTTATCGCTATGAGGTCGCAGCGTTTGCCGAGCAGCTTGATGAGCTGCTGCTATTGCCAGCGGCGGCCATCGCCGCCGAACTGGGTAACGTGCAGGACTTCGCGCGGGTCGGCACGTTCTGGTGGGCGGTGCTCGACAATACGGATACTGGCCAGCGCGGCGTATTTCGCTTCGACGCCCAGTGGAATGCGCTGCCAACCGTAGTGCCGCCGGCGCCAACACCCGCCCTCGCGCTGGTCCCCTGGGAGGAGCGATTATTGCTGCTACCGGCCGGTGCCTATGCTCTGCAGCGTTACGCCGCAGATGGCACCGCGGGGGCGGCCCTGGAGGTGGAAGCACTCAATGTGCGCGCAACCCAGCGCAGCCGCTCGCTGCAATTGCGCACAACCCTGCTCGGGAGTGCACGCACCCTGTTGCTGCTGGTAAGCGTAATGGCCGCATTTTACGGTGTCTGGCAGTACGCCAGACACCGGGTGTTCGCGCTGGATCGAGGACGTCATGCCCCCATGCTCGGGCCGCGTATGCAGCACGTCGAATGGCTGCAGCCCGCTCACACCACGGAGCGGCGCGGCTCTTCAGGCAGGCACGCGGCGCAGGGGCGCGGACACATCGGCCTGCTCGGCCCGCTGCTGGTCCTGGTCGACCACCGCGGGGTCTATCATGCCGGCAACGGCATACAGGTTCAGCGGCATCCGCGGTTCCTGCGTATCGAAGGGGTTCAGGTACCCACCGGCTCAGCCAGGAAGCCGTTTTTCAAGACTTCCCGCTGGCCCGATGTCGAAAGGCTTCTATCCGGCTGTAGCCGTGGCGACACCGTCGGCGTTGTGGTCACGATGCTGGAGGCCAGACAACCGCTGGCATTGGCGGGCGCCGCCGTGCTGGTTCTGCTCGTTACCGCTTTGGTACTGGCCCTGATGGCCTGAGCGCGCTGCGCCAAACACGGCGCTGGCAGGGCAAATTCGTTATACTCGGCGAGCGCAAACGCCTTGCCAGACGGCAGCACACGCGAACAGAAACAAGGACCTCGCATGGACAAGCCACAACCAACACGCAAACGCAGTCGCCAGCGGCGCGATGTGGCATTGCTGGTCACCTGCCTGGCAGATCTGATGCGCCCCTCAGTCGGTTTTGCCGCCATACGCTTGCTGGAGCGCGCCGGCTGCCGGGTGAGCGTGCCCGAGCAGCAAACCTGTTGCGGACAACCCGCCTACAACAGTGGCGAGATTGATGCGGCAGTGCCCGTTGCCCGCGCGGTCATTGAGACGTTTGAGCCCTTCGACTACGTGGTTGTGCCGTCCGGCTCCTGCGCGGGCATGCTCAGCCACCACTATCCCGCACTGTTCGAGGGCGAGTGGCATGACCGCGCCCTGGCTCTTGCCGCCAAGACCTGGGAGCTCACCCGGTTTCTCACCGAAGTGGCGCGCCTGCCGGCACCCAAACGTCCACCGCTGGAGAATGCCATCACCTACCACGACAGCTGCGCCGGATTGCGTGAGCTCAGCGTGCAGCAGCAGCCACGGCAATTACTGCAGGAGCAATGTGGCGCCCAGGTGCAGGAGTTGAGCCAGAACAAGGTGTGTTGTGGCTTCGGTGGCACGTTCTGCGCGCGCATGCCGGAAATCTCCGGGAAAATGGCTGACGACAAGCTGGACGATGCGGTGGCCAGCGGCGCCACCATTGTCGCAGGCGGCGATCTCGGCTGTCTCCTGCATCTCGCCGGCCGCGCGCGACGCAGGGGTGTGGACCTGGAGTTCCGGCATGTTGCCGAACTGCTGGTCGGCGAGCCTCGCGGCCCTGGCATTGGGGACGGCCGCGAATGAAGCTCGCCAGCGAAAACTTCCTGCAGGAAGCAAACACTGCGCTCAACGCGAAGGAAAAAGTGGCGCGGCGCAACCTGCTCGGCCAGTTCCTGCCGCTGGCCCGTGACAGCGCCGCCAGCAAATACGGTGACTTCGACGAATTGAGAGCGCACATGAAACGGGTGCGCCGACATACCAGCGAGCACCTCTCCCACTACCTGCAACAGTTCGAGGAAGCTGCGGTACAACACGGCAACCAGGTGCATTTCGTTGCCGATGCCGAGCAGCTCAATAGCAAGGTGTTGTCGATCTGCCAGGCACACAGCGCCAGGCGGGTAGCCAAGGGCAAGTCGATGGTTACCGAGGAAACCGGCCTCAACGAGCTTCTGCTCAAGGCCGGGCTTGAGGTGTTGGAAACCGACCTCGGTGAATACATTATTCAACAGGCGGGTGAAACCCCAAGCCACATCGTGGGCCCGGCCTTTCACAAGTCGCTGGCCGAGATCCGGCAGCTGTTTCTCGACAAACACCAACTGGGTGAGCGCGGCCTGGAAACGGCGAGTGAGGTCGTGGAAGAGGCGCGCGGGATTCTGCGCGAACAGTTCCTCGCAGCGGATGTGGGCATCATTGGCGCCAATGCGCTGGTCGCCGAACACGGTACCAGCATGCTGGTGACCAACGAAGGCAACGGCGACCTCTGTGCCAACCTGCCGCCGGTGCTGATTGTGTGCACTACCTTCGAACGCCTGTTGCCCCGCGCGGAAGACGCCATGGCGCTGCAGCGCCTGCTGGTGCGCTCGGCCACGGGTCAGCCGCAAACCTGCTACACCAGCTTTTATTCCGGCCCGCGGCGGGAAGACGACCCCGATGGGCCGCTGGAAACCCACATCATTCTGCTCGACAACAAGCGCAGTGACATCCTGGCCAGCGACTACCGGGAGATACTCGACTGCATCCGCTGCGGTGCCTGCCTCAATCACTGCCCCATTTACATCGGCGTAGGCGGCCACCCGTACGGCTGGGTGTACCCCGGGCCCATGGGTTCCGTGTTGACACCGCTGCTCACCTCGCTGGAGCAGGCGCAGGCCTTACCCAACGCCTGTACCAGTTGTGGTCGCTGCGCCGAGGTATGTCCGGCAAACATACCGCTGCCGGACCTGCTGCGCGACCTGCGCCAGGACGAAAGCGTACAGCGCATCAAGCCCGCGCGCTGGCGCCACGGGCTGCGGCTGCACGCCTGGCTGTTACGTCAGCCTCGCCTCTACCAACTATCCACCGGCTGGACCATGAGCCTGTTGGGCTGGCTGGGCAAACGCCGCGGAGCCTTCCGGCGCATGCCTTTCGCCAGCGGCTGGACCGGGCAGCGCGACTTTCCGGCACCCGAAGGCGGTGGCACCTTCATGCGCCAGTACGCGGCACGCCGGCGCAGGGGGGCACGACGTGGCTGATTCCGTACGCGCCCAACTGCTGGCGCGACTGCGCGCGCAGGAAACAGAGACCGAACCGGAGGAGATAGCGCGCGCGCTGGCTGCTCTCGGCCATGCACAGGCTGCCCGCGCGCCCCACCCCGATGTGCATACGGCCTTTCTCGCCAATGTACTGGCTAATCAGGGCACGGTCGAGCTGGCACGGGACCGTGGCGCCGCGGTGCAGGCGATCGGTCGTTATCTCTATCAACGCTTTCGCACCCACAAGCTGGTTGCCGGCAACGACCCCAGGCTGGCCGCCATGCCCTGGCGGGACGGCGGCGTGCTACCCCGTTTCGGGGCCGCGGAGGCCGGCGATGCCGCCGCGCTGAGCTACGCAAAACTGGGGGTTGCCGAAACCGGTGCCATTGTGACTTTCACCGGGCGCGCAAACCCGGGACGCAACAACCTGCTGCCAGAGGATCATCTGGTGTTGGTGAACCGTGAAGATGTTGTGTCGACTCTGGAAGAGGCCTGGGTGCGGATAAGAAAGGACGCTCAAGCCGGCAGCTGGCCGCGCGGCATTCAGTTTATCGCCGGGCCCTCAAGCACTGGTGACGTGGAGGCGCAACTGGTGCTGGGCGCACACGGCCCGCGGCGCTGGCATGTCATCCTGGTGGGTGACACGCCAACCTCGGCTGTGGATGCCGCCAGGGAAAGCCTTGCGACTGCCCCGCTTTAGTTCGGAGTGAAGTTGAACTTCTGTCCACCCAGAGTCGCCTCGTACATCAGGCCACCCTTGGCGATGGTAAATACCGCCATGCCCTTGCGATAGCCCAGGCTCGCCGTGGAAGCGTCGTTGCGGCCACCGCTGACACCGGCGCTGACGCCGCCTCCCGTGCTCGCTTCTGCTGAAACACCCGCGGTGATGGCGACCGCGGTTGCCTGAGCGCCGAACTCGAAATTACCACTGGTGAACTGCTCCAGCGCATTGGCACTCTCAAAGAAAATAATCTGGCTGAATGCCTGGCCACCCAGCTGAAAGCCGACCGTGAGCTGCGTCATGGTCGCCTCGCCTATGACATTTCCCTGCCGATACACCCGCCCCTTGCCGTGGGCACCGCCGATACCAATGCCGCCCTTACCGATGGTCGGGAACAGAGCGTAGCCGTAAGCCGAGTCAAAATAGGCGGCGCTTTCACCCGCGTTGCGAAACGACTCCAGCGCTTCCGCGTAATTGTCTGCCCGCGCCAATGGCGCCAATACCAGCGCCAGCAGAACGTACAGGATGGGCATAACAGCGGTCTTCTTCATGATGCATCTCACTTGTCAGTTGGGAGCCATTTTCAACAATAGCACCGAATGGCGGGTGGCAATAGCACGACCGTCGCCGTATTTACCCGGTGTTGCGCATGCCCGCAGCAATCCCCGCGAAGGTGACCATGATGGCCTGTTCCAGCTCACCCTCAGGCTCACGCCGCTGGCGCTGCAGCAGTTCGGCCTGCAACACGTTGAGCGGGTCCGTATAGATGTTGCGCAACTGAATGGACTCGCGAATCCAGGGTGAATCGGCGAGCAGCGTATCCCCTCCGCTAATCTCCAGCACCGTGCCCACATCCCGCTGCAACGATGCCCGCAGCGCGCGCCCAAGGCTCTGCAACTCTTCGGGCACCAGGCAGGTATCGTAGTGTGCCGAAAGCCCCGTGTCCGCCTTGGCGTAGACCATTTCCAGCATGGACAACCGCGTTGCGAAGAAGGGCCAGCCGGCGGCCATCTCGCGCAGGCGGCCCGCGTGACCGGCGTCCAGCGCATGCTGCAGGGCCGCACCCGCTCCCAGCCAGGCCGGCAGCATCAGGCGGTTCTGGGACCAGGCAAAAATCCAGGGAATGGCGCGCAGGCTTTCAATGCCGCCGCCGCCGCGACGACGGGCCGGACGTGAGCCCAGCGGTAGCCCCGCCAGTTCCTGCTCCGGGGTGGCGTAACGAAAATAGGCGATGAAATCCGGCTCTTCGCGAATCACCCGGCGGTACTCGGTACACGAGCCCGCGGCGAGCTCCTCCATCAGGTCGCGCCACGATTGCTCTGGCGCCGGTGGCGTTTGCAGGTTCGCCCGGCAAATAGCGCCGGTGTACAGCGCCAGGGTTTTCACTGCCAGTGAGGTCCAGCCGAGTTTGGTGCGAATCATTTCCCCCTGCTCGGTCACGCGCAAACCCTGCTCCAGCGAGCCGGGTGGCTGCGACAACAGGGCAGCCTGTGCCGGCGCCCCGCCACGTCCGATAGTTCCCCCTCGGCCGTGAAACAGGGTGAGGCGAACATCACTGGCAGCGCATACCGCCAGCAATTCCTCCTGCGCGCGGTACTGGGCCCAGGCGGCCGCCAGTACACCGGCGTCCTTGGCGGAATCCGAATAGCCGATCATCACCATCAGCTGTCCCTGGATGTGCCCTCGATACCAGGGGTCTGCCAGCAACGCCGTCACCACCTCGCGGGCCCGCGACAGGTCATCCAGTGTTTCAAACAGCGGAGCCACGGGCAAATCGAAGGAACAACCCGCCTCGCGCAACAAAAGATGCACTGCCAGCACATCGGAGGCCTGCCGCGCCATGGAGATCACATAGGCACCCAGTGCCTCGCGCGGCTGGCGGGCAATCACGGCAAAGGTCGCCAGGACTTCGGCCACCGACTCACTGGGCGCCCAGCGTGGCGGCACCAGCGGACGGCGGCTGGCGAGCTCCTGACGGAGGAAGGCGCAGCGTGCTTCCTCGTCCCAGGCCGCGTAGTCGCCAAGGCCGAGCCAGGTGGTCAATTCCGACAGGGCCTCGGTGTGTCGAGCACTGTCCTGGCGGATATCATGGCGCACCAGATGCACGCCAAAGCAGCGCACCCGGCGCAGCAGGTCCAGCAGGGCGCCATCGGCAATTACCTGCATGCCGCAGTGCTGCAGCGAGTGATAACACAGCGCCAGGGGCTGCCAAAGGTCGTCAGCAGTCAGCAGTGCGCTGTTGTCGACCACCTCCCCGGCCAGCGCCGCCTCGATGGTCTGCCGGTCGTCCTTCAGCCGCTCCCGCAGGCTGCGCAGCACAGCGCGGTAAGGTTCATGCGAGCCACCGGCTGCTGCTTCCAGCGCCGCGTCACACACCGTCATCGACATCTCTTCCACCAGGCGCGTCACGTCCTGCAGGTAAAGTTCAATGGCCTGCCAGCGGCTCAGCCAGAGCACCTCGGCGGTCACCTCGGCCGTCACGTTCGGGTTGCCGTCACGATCGCTGCCCATCCAGGAGCCAAAGCTCACCGGCGCCGCATCCAGCGGCAGACGGCTGTCGCAGGTCTCCTGCAGGGCCGCATCCAGTCGACGCAGGTACTCGGGCACGGCACGCCACAGCGAGTCTTCCACCACGGCAAAGCCCCATTTCGCCTCGTCCACCGGCGAGGGGCGCTCAGTACGGAAGTCATCACCGTACCAGATTTGCGCAATCAGCTCGCGCAGGCGCGTGTGCAGCTGGTCCTGCTCGCGACGGGTCAGACCGCCCAACTCAAGTTGCGACAGGCAACGGCCGATCTCTGTCTGCTTGTGGATCAGCGTGCGACGCATGATTTCCGTAGGATGCGCGGTCAGCACCAGGTCGATACGCAGGGCCGCCACCGCATCGACAATGGCTGCGGCGGACACGCCTTCGTCCAACAATGTCTCGAAACTGCCGCTGAGATTGCGCGAGGCAGAGAACAGGGGGTCCATCTGCCGCGACACGGTATGGTGCTGATCGGCGATATTGGCGAGATTCAGGAACTGGCTGAAAGCCCGCGCCACCGGTACCAGCTGCTGGTTGTCCAAAGAGCGCAGGACGGCAAGCAGTTCGGCGTGCGCCGCATCCTCACCACCTGCCCGTGCAGATTTTGACAGGCGCCGTATTTTTTCCACCAGGGCGAGAAAATCTGCACCGTTCGCCGCCGCGATGGTGTCACCGAGCAGGTGGCCGAGAAAACTGACGTTACTGCGTAGCTCACTGTAATCCGAACGTTCGCCACTGCCCGCTTCTCTGGTGCTTACCACTGCTTGAACCTCCGTAACAAATCACATACTCGGGCCGAATAGCCCCACTCATTGTCGTACCAATTCAGCACGCGCAGGTACCGCTCGTTCACCACGGCGGTGAAGCCCGCGTCATAGATGGAGGAATGTGCGTTGCCGATGATGTCGGTAGACACAATAGGCCGCTCACTGAATGCCAGAATCCCCTGCAGCGCACTCGAACCGGCAGCCGTGCGCACCGCATCGTGCACCGCGTCCACCGTGACCGGGTGCGCCAGTTTCACGAACAGGTCGACAACGGAGCCGTCGGGCACCGGCACTCGGGACGCAATGCCGTGCAAACGGCCCTTCAATTGCGGCAGTACTTCACCCACCGCCTTTGCCGCGCCGGTTGAGGTGGGAATGGTATTTTCCGCCGCTGCCCTGCTGCGGCGCCAATCGGAGTGCGGCACATCCGCCAGGCGCTGGTCGTTGGTGTAGGCATGTACCGTATTGATCACACCCTCTTCGATACCGAAAGCGCTATCCAGCACGCTGGCCATGGGCGCGAGGCAATTGGTGGTGCAGCTCGCATTGGACACGATGCGGTGCTCCGGGCGCAGTCCGGCGTCGTTCACGCCCAGCACCACCGTGTAATCGATCGGGTCGGACGCCGGCACCGTCAGCACCACGCGGCCCGCGCCGGCTTCCAGGTGCGCCTCGAGCTGGGCGCGCTTGCGAAAGGCTCCGGTTGCTTCCACCACCGCGTCTATGCCGAGTTCCGCCCAGGGCAAAGCGGCCGGGTCGCGCTCGCTGATTAGCTTGCAGCGCCCACCCGGAGTCACCAGTTCGTCGCCTTCAAGCAGCAGCGACGTGCCGAACGGCCCCATCACGGTGTCGTAATTCAAGAGGTACCGCAACGCGGCGTGGTCAAACAGGTCGTTGATCACAACGACCTGAATGTCGGGGTCATTTTCCAGAATGCGAAATACCGAGCGGCCGATGCGGCCGAAACCATTGATCGCAACACGCATCACGCAGCCTCCTCACTGTGATCCAGATCCGCATAGAGACGCGCTACATCCAACAGGCGCGCAGCGTGCCCCAGGGTTTCATACCAGCCCAAGGCCTTGACCGTGTTGCTGCCGGCCTTGATGGTGCCCCAGGCGTCAAAGACCAGCGAGTGAGGGTTGCCGATGACATCCGAGGACACCACAGGATCCTCGACAACTGTCACGATGCCGGCGTAGTCAGCCGCACGCCGACGCATGCAGTCGTTGACTGCATCGGCGGTCACCGCGCTGTCGGCAAAGACGAGATTGACGTCCAGCAGGCAACCCTGATGAATTGGCACGTTCAGCGCGGAGGTCAGCACCTTGCCCGCCAGTGCGGGAAGCACGTGCCCCAGCCAGGCTCCCGCCTCGTGCTGATTGGGAATAATGTTCTCTGCCGCCGAGCGGCTACGGCGGAAATCACTGCCCGCGTAGTCCTGCAGCACCTGGTCTGAGGTGTAGGCGTGCACCGTGGTCATGCTGCCGCAGTCGATGTCAAATTCTCGCGAGAGTGCATGCAACAGCAGGCACAGCGCGGTGGTGGTGGCCGAGCCTGCGGAGAGCATGCGGTCTTCAGGCCGAATCGAGTCGGCGTTGATACCGGGCATTACCAGGCGATCTATGTGGTCGGTGGGCAGGGTACGCAGCAGCACACGTGGCGCACCCGCCTGCAAATGCTGCTGCATGGCGGCGCGGTCACGAAACCTGCCGGTCGCATCGATAACGAGATCCACGCCAAACACATCCCAGGGCATTTCAGCCGGCGAGTCGGTGCGCAGAAGCCGACTGCGAAAGCGTTTGTTGTGGAGGAAATTGCCCTCCAGCTGGTAGGTGTCCTCGCCCATTTCCGCACCCAGCAGGTAATGCAGAATCGCCGGTTCACCAATGTCCGCTATCGCCACGATCTCGATATCCGTGCTGCGCGCCGCGATGTCATACACCTGCCGGCCGATCTGGCCGAAGCCCATCAAGCCGATCCTGATCGGTTGTCCACGCGTCATTTTTCGCCTCCTGAGTCAGGGCACCCGCACGCGGGTGACCAGCTTTTGTCCATAAATTGTCCGACAAGTGCTCCGCCCGACGTACACGCCGGCAATCCATCCTGCACACCTCATCGTAACTAAGCTAAACACATTGGAGATGCGACATGGAAACTGCACTGGCTGGCAATATTCCCTATCGGAGCAAGATGTCAGCCGAGGCTGCCATGGTGCGCGAGGCCCTGCTGGAGCGCGGCCTGGAATCCCCCATGATCCAGAATGGCCTGACACGCGACGAGAAATACCGGCGCATCGTGCAATCTTTCACCGAGATCACCCGGACCCTGGGACTGGACCTCAACGACGATAGCCTCGCCGAAACACCGCACCGCATCGCCAAGATGTACGTCGACGAGATTTTCTCCGGGCTGGACTACGCACAGTTTCCCAAAATCTCGGTGATCGCCAACAAAATGCAGGTGGAGGAAATGGTTCAGGTCGACAACATTGATGTTGTCAGCACCTGCGAACACCACTTCGTCACCATCGACGGCCTGGCCCGCGTCGCTTACATCCCCAAGGACAAGGTCATCGGTTTGTCAAAGATCAACCGTATCGTCCGCTTCTTTGCCCAGCGTCCGCAAGTGCAGGAGCGGCTGACCCAGCAAATTCTCGTTGCCCTGCAAGCACTGCTGGATACCGACGATGTTGCTGTTACTATCGACGCTGTGCACTACTGCGTCAAGTCACGCGGTGTGATGGACAGTAATTCCAGAACCCGGACCACGTCGCTGGGCGGCGCCTTCAAATCCAACGCGAGCACCCGAGCCGAGTTCCTGAACTGATCCCCCCTGGGAACTCGGCTGCTTGGCCCGGCACTGCCGGGCATTTTTTTGTCCCCATTGACGGTTTTTCGGCCGACGCAAAGCGTGTAACCTGCCTCCTTCGCAACTGCACTGTGCACCCGCGCTGGCCATACCATGAGAACACTGCTCACCCTCACCTCACTGCTGATCTCCACCGCCCTGCTCCTGGTCGGACAGGGCATGCAACTGACCCTGCTGCCCTTGCGGGCCAGCAGTATCGGCTTGTCGGATTTCATTATCGGCGTCAGCGCTTCCGCGTATTTCATGGGGTTTGTTGCCGGTTGCCTGTTGATACCCAGGATCATCGCCAAGGTGGGGCATATTCGCAGTTTCGCCGTGCTCACAGCGATCATGATGAGCGCGATTCTCGCCCTGGAAACCCTCGACGGATGGGTTCCATGGCTAATGCTGCGTTTTCTGACGGGCGCAATGATCTGCGGGCTGTATACCGTGATCGAAAGCTGGCTGAACGACCAGACCAGCGCTGAATCACGCGGCCAGGTACTGGCCATCTACACCTTCATTATTCTCGCCTCGATGGCGATAGGCCAGGTGCTGATCAACGTCGGCCCCGTCAGTAGCGCCACGCCGTTTATTCTGGCAGCCATTTTCATGGCCCTCGCCATTGTACCGGTTGGACTCACCAGCCGGCTGGCACCCGCACCCATCGAATCAACCCGCATTCGCTTCAACCTGCTCTACCGACGTTCACGCGCCGCCTTCGCCGGCACCTTGCTCTCGGGGCTGGTGGTCGGCAGTTTCTGGGCGCTGGGGGCGGTGTTCGCGCGCCGCTACGGCACGAGCATGGCGGACGTCACCTGGTTTATTACAGCGGGTATCGCGGGGGGTGCACTGTTCCAGTACCCGATTGGCTGGCTCTCCGACCGGATCGACCGGCGCTATGTGCTGGTGTGCCTCAGTATCGGCGCTATCGCCACATCGGCTACAGTCGCAATCACGGTGCAGCACAGCGCGCACCTGGTTGCGGTTTTTCTTTTCGGCGCCATGACCATGCCGCTCTACGCCATCTCGCTGGCCACGGCGGCTGACAATTCTTCCGCGGAAGAATTTGTGGAAATAGGGACATCGGTATTGTTGCTGAACGCACTGGGCGCCGCCTCTGCGCCCATCCTGCTGGGTCAGCTAATGAGCCTTTACGATGCTACCGCGCTGTTCTGGTCGTTCAGTGCCCTGAGCGCAGTCTTCACCATTTACCTTGCCGTACAAACCCGGGACAAGGGTCAGGTGGTTGCTGCAGAAGACCAGGTACCCTTCTCCGCCGCCGCTACCGAAGCCGCCCCCACAGGCTTTGGCCTGGATCCGCGCGGCCCGGAAGATGCTGTGGGTGACTTGTTACCCTCGGAATCGGGGCAGGACGAGCACCACAGCGACATCCAGGCCGACGCCGAGTCCGAGACTGCGTCTGTGGATCCAGCGCCGCAGCGCTGACCGGTTGCCACGCCGACCCACCCGGGAACCTTGGGTACCCTTACTCCGCCCAGTGCAGCAGCACTTCGCTCTGCTCCGCCGCACTGCGGGCCAGGCCTTCTGCCAGCTCTCCGTAGCGTTCCTCGACCTTTTCGCGGCGAATTTTCAGCGTTGGGGTAAGCACCTCGTTGTCGATCGTCCACTCCTCCCGGGAAAGGATCACGGCACCGATGCGGGCGTGCTTCTCGACGGCCTCGTTGATGCTCTGTACCGCCTGGTGTATCGCCTGTGCGATCTCCGCTTCTGCCTGTTCGCGCGACGCTGCCGCCAGCTGCCGTGCCGCCTCGTTGAGCACAGCTACCATCACCGTCTTGGAGAAACCACGCCCCAACAGACAGTGCTGCTCGGTATGGGGGTTCTTGGCAAATTCACCCTCAATGGGGGGCGGAGCCACGAACTTTCCCTGAATCGTCTTGAAATAGTCTTTCACGCGGCCTGTGAGGTAAACGAAGCCGTCCTCGTCGACACGAGCCTTGTCGCCGGTGTGTAACCAACCGTCGCGGATCAGCTCTTCAGTCTTGTCCGGCTGATTGTAATAACCCGGTGTACAGCCATCGGCACGCACCGCCAGCTCGCCCTCCTCAGTGATACGGAATTCCACTTCGCCGATGGGCTTGCCGATAGAACCGATCCGTCGTGAATCATGCCCGCTGGCAATAACACCCATCGCCTCGGTCTGGCCAAAGCCTTCCATGAGGATCAGCCCCAGCCGTTGCCACCATTCAATCAATGCCGGCGGTGTGGGTGCCGCTGCCACCAGGCAGTACTCCACCTGATCCAGCCCCAGACCCTCAAGAATCAGGCGGCCGATACCTTCCGCATCCTGAGCCAGCGCCTGCTCCAGCGCCTCATTGCCGCCAAACTTGGCAACAACAGCCTGCTTCAACTGCTCCCAGACACGCGGTGGACCGAAGAACATGTGCGGACGAGTACGCTGCAGATCCGCCGCCAGGGTTTCCAGGCTCTGGTTGAAGCTCACCTCACCACAACAGGTCAACGAGGAAAACTCAACGATTTGCCGTTCGGCAATATGTGAAAGCGGCAGGTAGGAAAAATAGCGGGCGTTATCACGCGTGCCGAAGGCGGTGCGAAACCGCGTGATCGGCACAAGATTGCTGCGGTGTGTCTGGATAACACCTTTTGGCAAGCCGGTGGTGCCTGAAGTGAATACCAGCGAGATCACGTCATCGGGCTGGCAGCGATAGGCGGGGGCCTTGCCCTGCCACTCCGCAAGCAGTGCCTCCCAGCGCAGATGCGGCTCTTCCAGCTCCACGCCGGGCAACGTTATCAGAGTGGTTCCCTCCGGCAGCACCTGGCGCACGGCTTGCCAGTTGGTGGTTTCACCGACAATCAGAACACGGGTCTCGGTAAAATCCATGATGTACTGTGCGGTCGCCGCCGGCAGCGTGGTAAACATACTCACCGTGACGTTGCCCGAACTGATGATCGCGAGATCAGCGAGAAACCAGTGTGCGCAGTTGCGCGACAGCAGCGAGATGCGCTGCCCGTGGCCGAAGTGATGCTCAAGCATCGCCGCCATGGCATTGACGGTCGCGGCCGCCTCACCCCAGGTGATATCCCGGGAGCCTTCGGGCAGCAAGTCCTTGAGCCAGACCGTGTCAGGTGTTTCCCGCGCCCAGTGGGCAAGAAGCTTGTCGAGTGTATCGGCCTGCATGGTGACGTCCTCTCTTTGATTTTATACGTCCCAGTGTACAAAACCGGGCGAGGGTTACCAGCAAATTCGTGGTCAACGCAGCTCGAGCGCCTGCTGGCCGGTACCGCTTGGTGTGGCGCGCTGGGCCACACCGCCCTGCCCCATATCCGGACGCTGAGCGCGATTCAGGCCAATGGGCAATGGCTCAAGGGCGGCGCGACCCCAACTGTGCTGTGGCAGGCGCTCCGTGATGTCGTCAACGTCCACCACCGGCACCAGGCTAACCAGCGGCTGCACTGAGCGCCCGCCACCCACACTGTCTTCGCGTCCGTGCCAGCTGCCGCCGGTAAGGCGATGGTCGCTGGAGAAAGTCAGCAGCAGCGCTTCATTGCGTGTGTCGGCACGACCGATATCAATGGACAGGAAGTCCACCCCCAGCGCGCCCAGGCTGAATCCGAGCACATTCTCCGTGACCTGCCAGGATTCCCAGCCGAGGACGTAGCCGCCAGGAATGGCAGACACGCGCAGCGGCGGCCCCAGACGAGCGAGCACCTCCCGGCTGTCGAGGCCCGTCTCCGTGGCGACACTCGCAGCCGCCCCGGGCAACGTCTCGCCCAGGTTGTAATGCCACTGGGTGCAGCCGCCGAGGACGAACATCAGTGTCAGTAGCAAACCGCGGAGAAACCTAGCCATTGTCGGTGTCGGCAATGCGGCTGGAAGCATCGGTCAGCAGACCGTCCTCGTCGAAGAAGAAGATGGCGCGATCGTAGCGCGTATCGATCTGCATGCGGTTGTACAGCACCAGGACGATGCCCTCGCCGTCCGAACGTTCAAACAGGTAATAAAGAATCGACTCGCCTTCAAGCGCGATAACCTGTGACGGCGGCCCCAGGGCGGCCATGACCTCGGCACGGGTGGTGACGCCCGGCTGCAAGCTTTGCATGTAGGCATCTGTCCAACCCACTTCCACGCCGCGACGGTTTTCGTACTGGGCGCAACCGGCAAGGGTCAACAACAGGACCGGCAGCAACAGGCGGGCAACACGCTTCATGGTTTCCTCTCAATGCAAACAACAGTGCAGAACATACGCAATAAGACCGGTGGCGGACTGCTCAGGTCAACAGGAGGTCACCGCGCTGTACCACCTGTTGCCTGAAGGCGGCCGTTTTCTCGCTGTAGTCCTGCGAGTCGATGGTTGAGACATAGCGCCACTCGGCGGTGACCGTATCCTGGTCGAACCTTGTGACCAGATACCCGCGATCAATGAGGTTGGCATACACGAGGTCGTCGACCAGGGTGGCAATGAGCGGCGAAAACAGCCCCGCAGCATCAACACCAAGCACGGCCTCCAACCCGGGAGAACTGACACTCGCGGTCGCCAGCTCCACACCTACCACTTCGCCGGTACTCGCCACCAGCTGTGACGCCCAGGCGTTGTGCGTGTCACCAGCGAGAGCGACCAGTCGGCTGTTCATCTGGCGCGCCACTTCCAGCACACGGTCACGTTCGAAAGCGTAACCGTCCCAGGCGTCAAGGTTATAGGGCACGGCGGAATCCAGCAGCGCCTGCTCTTCCACGGTGCGCTCCTCCGGTATCTTGTTCTTGGCAGCGACCGCAGCGAGCACCGCCGCAGTGCCGGCAGCGAGCGCATCGCCGCCACTGATACTCGGCTCCAGCGCTTCCAGGATGGGTGCGGGCAACAGGTAGCGCGCCATCAGCACCTGCTGGCCCAGCACTTGCCAGCGCGCACTGGAGTCGATCAGTTGCGTTTCCAGCCAGGCCAACTGCTCTGCACCGAGCAGTGTCCGATCTGCGGCGTTGCTGGCTGCACGCGTTGCGTCGATATCGATGCGGCCACCGCTGACGAAATCCGGATACACAAATTGACGATCCCGACCAATCACACGGGTATCCAGCATAATCAGGTCCACGAGGTCGCCGTAGGGCAGGCGACGGTAGATGATCTCCTGCTCACTGGCCGGGGGGCGTACAGGCAGCCACTCGTACCAGGCCTGGATCGCCGCCGCGCGGCGCTCGGAGTATTCACCTTCGGTAGCCGGATCGTGATTCTCCGCACCTTCACGCCAGGCATCGTTGGCAATTTCATGGTCGTCCCAAACCACGATAAACGGGTGTGCCCCGTGCGCCGCCTGCAAGTCGGGGTCGGTGCGGTACTGTGCATAGCGGCCCCGGTAGTCCGCAAGGCTGAACAGTTCGCTGGCGGGCTGTACCACGCGGCCCAGAGCCTCGGCGTTGGCACTGGCATAGCCGTCAGGAGCGTATTCGTAGATGTAGTCACCCAGATGCAACACCGCGTCCACCGGCTGTGCCGCCACCTCACGATAAACATTGAAGTAGCCTGCCGGGTAATTGGAGCAGGAGACAACGGCAAACGCCGCGCTCGCGGTCGCCCCGGAGGGCGCCGTACGCGTCCGCGCCGCTGTGGAGAGGACATCACCCACGCGAAAGCGGTAGTAATAAGTCGTACCCGCTGCGAGGCCGGTGACGTCAGCCTTCAGCGTGAAATCCACCGCTTCATCAGTGTTGCCAACCCCACTGGCCACGATATCGGCGAAGCCATCATCGCTGGCGACCTCCCACTCGACCGTCACAAAGCCCGGTTCACGGGGAGTAACACGCGTCCAGATGATGACGCGATCGGTGAGCGGATCGCCCGATGCGACCCCGTGATTGAAGTCCGCGGCCACACCTTCCGGCGCAGGCGGGGCGTCCGCGCTGTCTGAGCAGCCCACAAGATTGCCGCCCAAGAGCGGTAACAGCGATGCCGCCGCAATCCCCTTGACCAGGGTGCGGCGACGCAGTTGAGGATGATCGGTCATTGTGTGCTCCGTTGGGGGGTGCTGCAGGCAGCAGGCTTCGTTAGAGCGCACAGAATTACAGCAATCGTGTTACCGGCGCAAGCGCGCCAGGCGGGCCTTAGCGGCCTTGTCCACCGCGCGGTGCCACATTGCCATTGCTGTTGCCACGGGACTGTCCGCTACCACCGCCCGCGCCGCCCCGGCGACGGCGACGAGTCTGCGAAGGCGCACCCTCGCGCCCACCGGCGTTGCCTGCGCGCGCACGCTGCGACCCGCGCCCCTGCGGCGCTGAACGCCCCTGAGCCGGGCGCCCCTGAGCCGGGCGCGCCGCTGTCGGGCGACCCTGCGGCACCGAGTGCTCGGGCTCGAAGCCTTCCACCTCTTCCCGCGGCAGTGTTTTGCGGATCAGGCGTTCGATGCCGTACAGGTAATCCGCCTCGTCGGCGCTGACCAGCGAATAGGCCTGTCCGGCCGCGCCGGCGCGCCCGGTACGGCCGATGCGATGTACATAATCCTCCGCGATGTTCGGCAGGTCGAAGTTGACCACCTGTGGCAACTGCTCAATATCCAGACCCCGTGCCGCAATGTCCGTAGCCACCAGAGCCTGTACCCGCCCCTGCTTGAAATCGCTGAGGGCTCGGGTGCGCGCGTTCTGGCTCTTGTTACCGTGAATGGCAACCGCCCGGATACCGTTCTTCTCAAGCTGCTGGCTCAGTTTGTTGGCGCCGTGCTTGGTACGCGTAAACACCAGCACCTGGTCCCAGCTGTTGGCATGCACCAGGTGGCTCAGCAGCTCGGGCTTGCGCTTCTTGTCCACTGGATACACCCACTGCTGCACTGTTTCGGCCGTGGCATTCGGCGGGCTGACCTCTACCTTGACCGGGCCCTGCATGTATCCCTGTGCCAATTGCGTAATCTGGGTGGAAAACGTGGCGGAGAACATCAACGTCTGGCGCTTTACGGGCAGCAATTTGACGATACGGCGGATATCGTGAATAAAGCCCATGTCCAGCATGCGGTCAGCCTCATCGAGCACCAGCACTTCCAGGTCGCGGAAATCCACGAATCCCTGCCCATGGAGGTCGAGCAAACGCCCTGGCGTGGCGACCAGCACGTCGACACCGCGCTTCAGCTGCGTGATTTGCGGGTTGATGTTCACGCCGCCAAACACGACAGCGGAACGATAGCCATCGTACTTGCCGTAGTCGCGCACGCTTTCCTGCACCTGAGCCGCCAATTCGCGGGTCGGCGTCAGCACCAGGGCGCGACAGCGGTTGGCCTGCACACGCGTGCCTCCTGCGAGGCGCTGCAACAGTGGCAAGGTGAACGCCGCGGTTTTACCGGTACCGGTTTGTGCGGCGGCCATGACATCCCTGCCTGCAAGGATCAGCGGAATGGCTTTCGCCTGGATGGGTGAAGGGGTTGCGTAGCCCTGGTCGGCAACAGCACGCAGCAGGCTGGCGGACAGCCCGAGGGAATCAAAAGTCATGGTCAGCAATCTCTGGATAAATAAGTCGCCAGAAAAATGGCAATGCCTGGCGGGGTGATGCTGACGAGGACTTGCACCGTCAGCGGGTGCGAGCGGAATGGTACTCGAATGCAAGCTGAATGCAAGTTTGCCCGGCTGGTCAGCTCCCAGCCGCCGCGCTGCCAGAGGCCTGCAACACGGCTTCCGGACGATGAAAGCGTATTTTGGCCTCGCGGATGCGTGCGTCGTGATCCTCTGCCGTGCGGGCAATCTCTGCCGCAATACCGAGGCGATGGATCAGGCCTTCCTGGTTGGCGACCTGGATCGCCAACCCGGGCCGGGCGTTCAGCTCCAGCAACATCGGCCCGCGCGTCCGGTCCAGCACGATGTCCGCGCCCAGATAACCCAGCCCGGTCATTTCTGCACAGCTGGCTGCAAGGTCGAGAATGGCATCCCAATCCGGCAGCCGCAGCGACTTGAAACACGCGCCTGTATCCGGGTGATGGGTGACCAGGCTGCCGTGCTGTACGGCAGCGACACTGAAGCCCTCGCCAATATCAAGGCCCACACCCACGGCACCCTGATGCAGGTTCGCCTTGCCGTCCGAGGCGTGTGTGGCACAGCGCATCATCGCCATCACCGGCACACCGCGAAAAACAATCACACGAATATCAGGTACACCTTCGTAGCTGTATTCCGCGAGCAGCGGATTGAAGTCGATCAGCGCCTCGATCATGGCCGCGTCGTTGCGCCCGCCGAGGCTGTGCAGGCCGGCCAGAATGTTCGATGTGTGCCGGCGCAGGTCGCGGTCATCGATCACACCGCCGCTGGACTTTACAAAGTGGTCGCCATCGCGCGAGGTAATCACCAGGATACCCTTGCCACCGCTGCCCTGCACCGGCTTGATGACGAATGCCTCACGGCCCTCGAGCATCTCCAGCATCCGGTTGATCTGGAACTGGTGCTCGATCACCCCGTACAGTTCCGGCACCACCACGTTGCGCTCCAGCGCCGCTTTCTTGGTGAGCAACTTGTTGTCCACGAGCTGGTAATTACGCCGCGGGTTATTCGCGCCGATAAACGTCAGGTTGCGCCTGTTCATACCGAGAATGCCACGCTCACGCAGCACGGAGGGCTTTACCAGCTTGATCATTTCATCTGCGCCATGTCGCGGAAACGATAGAGCTCGGACAAGCGGTAGCCCGTGTATTTTCCGGTCAGCAGAATCACACCCAGGAGACTGATCAACAGCTCCGGGAAGTTGAAGGTGAGGTGTTCAACCAGAGGCACCGACATGGTGAGGTAGGCGAGTACGGCGACCAACAGGCTGCCACCGCCCTGCATCATGACTTCCCTGCCCCCCTCTTCTTCCCAGAGTATCGACATACGCTCGATGGTCCAGGAGAGAATAATGGTGGGAAAGAAGGTGACCGTGAGCGCCTGGTCCACACCCAACTTGTAGCTGATCAGTGACAGCGCAGCCATCAGCAACACCACCACAATCACCACAGCCGAAACGCGGGCCACCAGCAACAGGTTGAGATGGCTGAGCCAGGATCGAATCCACAGGCCCACACTCACCAGCAGGAGGAAGATGGCCAGGCCCACCCAAAGCGTGGTCTGCAGAAAGGCGAGCGCTATCAACACCGGCATGAACGTGCCCGAGGTTTTGATGCCTACCAGCACACGCATCATCACCACCACAAAAGCAGCCACCGGCAGCAAAAGAATCCCCTTGAAGATACCCTGTTGCTCCACCGGCAGGGCATAAATGGAGAAGTCCAGCAGCGCGAATTCATCGCTGCGCTCTTCCATGCTGACCACCGTTTTCGCCGACAGGCTGTTGCGGACCAGGGCAAACTCCAGCCTGGAATCACGCCCTCCCAGCACCCGCAGGGCCGCGCCGTTGCCCTGACGCCAGACGAAGAAATCCTCGGGCAGGCCGGCCTGCCCCGTTTCCGGGTCAAACACCTCCCAGTCGCTGCCATCGTAAACCTGCAGCAGGGTACTCAGTGTCTGCCGACGCCGGCCGTCCTGCAGCGCGATACCGCGCACGGGATAGACGGGAACGTCGGCATAGGCCAGCACATCGAACATCACCCGCAGGGGAGTATCGCTATAGGTGCCAAGAAGGAATTCCGCATCCTGGCTGGGCTGCGGCCTGCGCAATTCCTGAATCATCAGTGCGGTCAGCGTCGCGGGGCTGCTGGAGCGTTCGCGCAAATCCGCCACAAAGCGCTCCATGGCGGCCTGTTGATCAGGTTCCAGCAGCGGCGGATCCGGCGTTTCGATGGGCATGTCGGGCAGCTGGGCGCGCCGCGCCCGATACACCTGCTGCTTGTAATAAAGCGTGGTCGGGTGCTCGAGTAACTGCCGCGACCACCGCGCCACCCGGCCACCGGCTTCCTCGGAAACGGAAAAACCAAACCCGGAAGAGGCAAAATGCTCTTCCAGTGTCACCCAGCCACCGAGGCCCGAGGGCAGGGCCAGATCTACCTCGACCGGCCCGCTGGCCGGCTTGAAACTCACTTTCGTCTCGATCGTCCACACTTCACGGGATTCGCCCGGCCACAGCGGCAGATCCAGCCCGACCACCTTGTAGGCCGCGACCGCAATACCGAACAGGATCAGTGCGCCGGCAACGATGCCGACCTTGGCGCGGGATGCAATCATGGGGCCGCCGGATGCTCGAGACTGTGGCGCCGGCTGACGTCGACAATGGCCACGTCAGTCAGCAGGTTGCGCCCTATCACCAACGGATAGGGCATATCGGTGTTTTCAGACAGGCTGACCTCTACCCGGGCGCGGTTGTCGCCCAGGGTCAGCCACATGGTGACGACGTAATTGCGCGCGCTGCCGCCGTGCGCGTTGACCACCGAGGCACGGCGCAGGAGTGGCGCCTCCAGCGCGTGTTGTTCATCGCTGGCCGGGTCGACCAGCACATAGCTGACGAACCGCTTGCCGTCTTTTTCCAGCAGCCGCACATCGCGCGCAGCAATCGTGGTGTGCTCGCTCGCCGTATCCACGACGGCTTCCAGCGTCAGGCCCGAGGGTTCCACGCGGATGAACTCCAGCACACCAATGATAGGCAGCTCAAGTTCCCCGGCGGTTTCCGGCCGCACAGGCACCGCCATCGGTGCTGCGGGGCGCAGCACGATTTTCTCCAGCACCCGGGGCTCCGGACACTCCTGCAGCGGACACACCGGACATTCCACCACCGGCACCTCGGGGCAGGCGACCGCCTCCGGAGCCTGTTCGGGCAAACTCTGGCAACCCGCCAACACCACGCACAGCGCAAGCGCTGTTCCTGTGAATCGCAAAACCATGAAAACCCCTTATCGCAGCCGCCACCAAGGCGACCTTTAAACACAGTATACTGCACCCGCTCTCGGCAAAGCACCTGCGTGAAAAGCGCAGTTTTTACATCACGGCAACGCGCTCGCTACCTCTTGATCTTGCCGCGGCTTGCCCCTACTGTGCGCCGACCGGGCCAGCTGAACGTGTTTGGCTCACATGTCACTACGAGGTTGTTGCCATGCTCACCTGGAATGAAATCTGTCGCCTCGCCAACGAAGGCAATCCCGAACCTGATACAAGGCTGCAACGCAGCAATGAGGAGTGGGCCGCCCTGCTCACGCCGGAACAGTACCACGTCACCCGCCAGGCCGGCACGGAGCGTGCGTTCAGTAACGAGATGTGCTCGCGCTTTGAGCCCGGCGACTACGCCTGCGTCTGCTGCGGCACACTTCTGTTCGACAGCGAGCAGAAGTTTGAGTCTGGCAGCGGCTGGCCCTCTTTTACGCAGCCGGTAAAAGCCAACGTGATTGCCTACCACAACGATCACGGCTTCGGGCGCACACGTATCGAGACCACCTGCAACACCTGTGACGCACACCTCGGGCACGTATTCCCGGACGGACCGCCGCCAAGTGGCCTCCGCTACTGCATGAACGCAGTCGCGCTGCGCAAACTCGCGCAGCCGTGAACCCTGCCAAACCAGCCTACAGCGGGGACATGGTGGTGCGTTTCAGCGACACCGACGCCCAGGGACATCTCTATTTTGCCAACTACCTGGTTTACGCCGATGAAGTCGCCGGCTTTTACATGGAAGAACTGGGCCTGGGCGCGATGAACCCGCAAACAGCACCCTGCTTCATCTTCACCGTGAACATCAACTGCGACTATCTGGGTGAATGCCGGGCCTACGAAACCGTCAGCGTGGATCTTGGCTACACCCGCCTCGGCCGCAGCAGTGCCGAGCTCGCCTTCAGCCTGCAGGAGAAAGACAGTGGCCGCCCCCTTGCCCGCGGCAGCCTCACCCAGGTTTTCACCGACAAACAGAGCCGCAAGGCGATAAGCATTCCCGCTCACTTCCGCGCTGCCATCCTGGCGCGCCAGCCAGAACTCAACACCGAGCAGCACGGTCAAAGCAGTTGACCGCAGCAGCACCCTGCGCAACTATTCAGCTGTTGGCGCAAACCGCGATTCCGCGCGTCAGGGCGTCCTAGCAGGAAAGCGGCTCATGCCCCAGCGGCCTGACTATAAAACAGCGCTTGCGGTGATACGCGAGCAGGTACAAGGCAAGGAGTTCGAGCGCAGCTTACGTGAATCCACGCTGCTGCTCGAACAGAACAGCAGCATGGCGGAGCTGTGGAGCCTGCAGGGGCAATCACTACAGGGTCTGGGCCGTATGGCAGAGGCGGAAGCCTGTTATCGCAACGGCCTCGAGGCTTGTCGTCACGCACCCCGCCTGTTGGTGCAACTCGGCCATCTGTTGAGCCGACAGAACCGCGGGGATGAAGCCTGCGACTGTTTTAGCCGGGCAATGGCGGCGGACGCCAGCCTCACCGACGCCTACCGCGGCCTGCTCAATTTTCGTGCAATCCCTCTGGACAGTCCGGAAGTGGCAACCCTGCTGAAACTTGCCCTGGATACCGAGCGCAGCCATTCGGCCCGTGCCCGGGCGCTGTTCCTGCTCGGACAAATCTATACGGAATCCGGTCTCGACAACCCTGGCTTCGCCTTCTACGAGCAGGCCAACCGCTTTGCCGCAAAGGACATCGCGGGAAACCGCGAGTACCAGGTCTCCCCCAGCGCCGCCGTCATGGATCGGCAGTTCTTTCAACGCCACCCGCGCAAACACCCGGCGCCTGCCTGCCCGCTGCTGGTGGTGGCCGGCTTGCCCCGCTCTGGCAAAAGCCTGGTTGAAACACTGTTGGCGCAACACCCCGAAGTGACGGCAGGGGGTGAACTGGCGCTGGTGCGCAAACTGGCCGCCAACCTCCCGACGCGAGAGAGCGTGCACGCCCAGGCAGCCAGGCTGGCAGCGGAACCGGGTTCGCCCCTGATGGCACTGTGTCCACCGCTTGCAGGAAGTGACATACGCTACCTGGTGGACACGTCGCCCGCAAACCTCAGCCGTCTCGGCTGGCTGGGCCTGTTGCACCCGGACATACCCGTGATCCTGTGTCGCCGGGCACCGCTGGACCTCGGGCTCGCGCTGTTTTTCAAGAACTTTCGCAGCGGGCACCGCTACAGTTACCAGCTGGCCACTATTGGCCGGGCAATTGCCGTGGCCGAGAAGCTTATCGCCCACTGGCGGGCGGCCCTGCCCAACCCCCTGCTTGAGATCCGGTACGAAACACTGGTGAGTGAGCCGGCTGCGGTGCGCGACCAACTGATCTCCCTGCTCGCACTCGACTCTGCGCGCCGGCCCGCGCCGAATGGCTCCGGCCCGGGGCAGCACTGGCGCGTGTTTCCCAGCCGTTCCCTGGATGCCGTTGGCGAGATCAGCCCGGCACTGGTAGGGTTTGCGAAACGCTTTCGCCACCAACTGGCGCCGCTTTTGCGTGCCTACGAGGATGAGCTCGCACGACCCCGCCTGAGCAGCCCACCGGAGTCAGGCGGTTACCGGGAGCGACGGCGCAAGCGCCCTACAGCACGGTAAACGCGCTGGCAGCCTGCCGTGCGTTGCACCGACCGCAATAGTCGACTAAAATACTCGGGTATTCATCGGCACCCCATCGCGCTTGTCGCCATCCGGGTGCAGCGCGTGCGAAAATGCACTGAATCACCGTTACCGTCGTCTCGCCCGTCAGCACAGGTCACTGATTATGTCGCAGGAACACATCGAACACGCCATACGCAAGGAGTACGCTGCGGGCTTCACCACGAATATCGAGTCCGACACCCTGCCACCGGGCCTGAATGAAGACACCATCAGGTTCATTTCCGGCCGCAAGAACGAGCCCGAGTGGCTGCTCGAATGGCGTCTGGAGGCCTACCGCGACTGGCTGAAGATGGCTGAGCCGGAATGGGCGCATGTGCAGTACCCGGCGGTCAAATTCAACGAAATCTCCTATTTCTCCTCGCCCAAGGCGATGAAGGACCGACCCCAGAGCCTCGATGAAGTCGACCCGGAGCTGATCGAAACCTACAACAAGCTCGGCATCCCCCTGCATGAGCAGGCCGCGCTCGCGGGCGTTGCCGTCGATGCCGTGTTCGACTCAGTGTCCGTCACCACCACGTTCCGCGAGAAGCTCTGGGAAGCCGGTGTGATCTTCTGCTCGATTTCAGAGGCGGTGCACGATTACCCTGAGCTGATCAAGAAATACCTGGGCAGTGTGGTGCCGCGCAAAGACAACTTTTATGCCGCTCTCAACAGCGCGGTGTTCAGCGACGGTTCCTTTGTCTACATCCCGAAAGGGGTGCGCTGCCCCATGGAGCTGTCCACCTACTTCCGTATCAATGAAGCCAACACCGGCCAGTTTGAGCGCACGCTGATCGTCGCCGACGAAGGCAGCCACGTCAGCTACCTCGAGGGCTGCACGGCCCCCATGCGCGACGAGAACCAGCTGCACGCGGCGGTGGTTGAACTGGTGGCACTCGACGGCGCCGAAATCAAGTACTCCACCGTGCAGAACTGGTACCCCGGGGACGCCGAAGGCAAAGGCGGCATCTACAACTTCGTCACCAAGCGCGGCGTGGCGCACCGCGACGCCAAGATCTCCTGGACCCAGGTGGAAACCGGCTCGGCCATCACCTGGAAGTACCCCAGCTGCATACTGCGTGGCGACAACAGCATCGGGGAATTCTACTCTGTAGCGCTGACCAACAACGCGCAGCAGGCGGATACCGGCACGAAGATGATCCACCTGGGCAAGAACACCCGCTCGACCATCATCTCCAAGGGGATTTCCGCGGGCAAGAGTTCCAACGCCTACCGCGGGTTGGTGCGCATGAGCCCGCGCGCAGAGGGCGCACGCAACTACACCCAGTGCGACTCCCTGCTGATTGGTGACCGCTGCGCAGCACACACATTCCCGTATATCGAAAGCCGCAATCCTTCGGCTGTTGTGGAACACGAAGCCACTACGTCCAAGGTCAGCGACGATCAGCTGTACCTCTGTCAGCAACGCGGGCTGGATGCCGAGAAAGCGGTGTCCATGATCGTCAACGGCTTCTGCAAGGAAGTCTTCAGGGAGCTGCCCATGGAATTTGCCATGGAAGCAGGCAAATTGCTGGAAGTGAGCCTCGAAGGTTCTGTCGGCTAAGGCAAACACTAGCGTGCGGCCCTGCGGTCGCACTTCGGAGCAAGAGAAGCATGTTGAAGATCGACAACCTGCACGCCAGCGTGGAGAACAAGGCTATCCTCAAAGGCCTGGACCTCACGGTCGGCGCCGGTGAGGTACACGCTATCATGGGCCCCAACGGCTCGGGCAAAAGCACACTCGGGCACGTGCTCGCCGGGCGACCTGGCTATGCCGTGACGGCGGGCAGTGCACAATTGCTGGGGCAGGACCTACTGACACTGGACACGGAGGAGCGCGCGCATCTGGGCTTGTTTCTCGCCTACCAGTACCCGGTGGAAATTCCCGGCGTCAGCAACATGGAGTTCCTCAAGGCCTCCGTCGACGCCGTGCGTGAACACCGCAACGAAGCCGCGCTGGACAGCGTGACCTTCATGAAACAGGCCCGCGAAGCCTGCAAGGCGGTCGATCTCGACGCCGCATTTCTCAAGCGCGGTGTCAATGAAGGGTTCTCCGGTGGCGAGAAGAAGCGCAACGAGTTGATGCAGATGATGCTGCTTGCACCCAAGCTTTGCATCATGGATGAAACCGACAGCGGGCTGGATATCGACGCGCTGCAGGTTGTCGCCAACGGCATCAACGCCATGCGCAGCAGCGAGCGTAGCTTTATCCTGGTGACTCACTACCAGCGCCTGCTCAATTTCATCAAACCGGACCGGGTGCATGTCCTGTCCGGCGGTCGCATCGTGAAATCCGGTGACCACTCGCTGGCACTGGAGCTTGAAGAACGCGGCTATGCCTGGTTGGAGGACGTAGCCTGATGAGTGACTTCATGCAGCAGGCGCTGGCGGCCGCCGCGCGCACCGCGCCGGCCTGGCTGGAGCCCGTTCAGGCCCGCGGCCGCGACGCATGGTCCAAAACGGCGCTGCCCACGCGCAAAACCGAGGCCTGGAAATACACCAGCCTGCAACCCCTGCAGCAGACGTTCAGCGCACCGGCTACCGAATCCGCGCGCTCACCGCTCGACGATATCCCGCTGCCTGCGCTGGACGGCCCAACACTGGTATTTGCCGATGGCCACTACCGGGCCGAACTGTCGCACGGTGAACTGCCCGCCGGCTTAAACCTGGTGCGCTTCGCCGATGCCAACAGCGAGCAGGCAAAGCGCATAGCGGCCACCCTCGGCAGTGCCCTGCAGCCCGGCCGCCACGTTTTCGCGCCATTAAATGATGCCACGCTTGCCGATGGTGTGTTCATGGAGGTGGCGGCAAACGCCCATGTCGATACGCCGGTGCACATTGCCTGGCTAACCACCGGGCAGAATGAATCGATCAGCATCACCCAGCGCCTGCTGGTGTGCCTCGCGGAGAACAGCAGTGCCACGCTGGTTGAGTCTTTTGCCAACACGGCGACCGGAGGCACGGCATTCACCAATGGTATTACCGAATTGCTGCTCGGCCGCGGCGCGCAGCTGAACCACTACCGCCTGCACCTGGAGCAGGGTGACGCGGTGCACATTGGCGGCGTACATGCACGGCAGGAAGCAGACAGCCTGCTGAATGGCTTTCACCTCGCCCTGGGCAGCGCGCTGAAACGTATTGACCTGGTCGTGGACCACCAGGGCAGCGGCGCCCATTGCGCACTGGACGGCCTGTACCTGCCCCGCGGCACCGAAACCGTGGACTACCACACCTGCATTGAACATGCTGTCCCGCACTGCACCAGCCAGGAGCGCTTCCGCGGCATCATCGCCGATGAAGCCACTGCGGTTTTCAACGGGCGGATTCATATCCACCCGCAGGCACAGAAAACCCGCGCGGAGCTGAGCAACAAGAACCTGCTGACCAGCAACAAGGCGGAAATCAACACCAAGCCGGAGCTGGAAATCTACGCCGATGACGTGCAGTGTGCCCACGGTGCGACCGTTGCCCAGCTGGACCCGCTTGCCCTGCACTACCTGCGCACCCGCGGTGTGCCGCGCGAAGAGGCTGAAGTGATGCTGAGCTACGGCTTTATCAACGAACTGGTGGAGGCTATCGCGCAACCGGCCGTGCAGGCGTTTCTCAAGCCCCTCCTGGCCAGGCGTTTCGCGCGCGATGCACGCCTGACGAGGCATATCCTGTGAACGCATCGACCGCCATGGCCTCTGCAGCCCCCTTTGACCCCGCCGCGCTGCGCCAGGACTTTGCTATCCTGCAGCAATCCGTCAATGGCGCACCGCTGGTGTACCTGGACAATGCCGCCACCACGCAGAAACCCGAGGTGGTTATTGAGGCGATTGCCAACTACTACCGCCGTGACAACGCCAATGTACACCGCGGCGCACACACACTCAGCGATCGGGCCACCGTTGCCTTTGAAGCAGCACGGGAAACGGTTGCGCGGTTCATCAATAGCCCGCGCAGCAATCAGGTCATCTGGACGCGGGGTGCTACCGAGGCCATCAACCTGGTTGCCTACAGCTGGGGGAACACGCACCTGCGTGCCGGCGACCGGATTCTCGTATCCTACCTTGAGCATCATTCCAACATCGTGCCCTGGCAGCTGGCGGCCGCCGCCACCGGTGCCGAGGTCGTGCCGATTCCCATCACAGAGGCCGGTGACATCGACCTGCAAGCACTGACGGGGCTACTCGACGAGCGGGTCAAGCTGGTGGCAGTGAATCACGTATCGAACGCTCTCGGCACAATTAACCCGGTGGCGGAGATCAGCCGGCTGGCGCATGCGGCGGGGGCAAAAGTGCTGGTCGACGGCGCCCAGGCGATTGCTCACATGCCCGTGGATGTACAATCCATAGGCTGCGACTTTTACGTGTTCTCCGGGCACAAACTGTTTGGCCCGACCGGCATGGGAGTGTTGTGGGGGCAGGAAGCGCTGCTCGACACCATGCCCCCATTCCTCGGTGGCGGTGAAATGATCGAGACGGTGAGCTTCAGCGGCAGCACCTGGAACGCACTGCCCTTCAAATTCGAAGCCGGCACGCCCAATATTGCCGGCGCGATCGGTATGGCGGCCGCCATCGATTACCTGGCGGGCATCGACATTGCCGCCGCAGCGGCTCACGAGTGCAGCCTGCTGCAGCAATCCATCGACCTGGCAGGTGACATCGACGGGCTGCGGCGCATCGGCAACCCCGCGCAGACCGTTGGCATATTCAGCTTCGTGCTGGAGGGCGTGCACCCCTCCGACCTGGGCATGCTGCTCGACGAACAGGGTATAGCCGTGCGCACCGGCCACCATTGCACTCAACCACTCATGGCGCATTACCAGGTGCCCGGGACCGTACGCGCGTCCTATTCACTGTACAATACGGCAGATGACGTGGAGCGGCTGTTCGCCGGCATCCACAAAGCAAAACGCCTCTTTGGCTAGAAGGTTACTTATGAGCGTTGAAACGTTTGACGTGAACACCGATGCCCTGCAGGTTACCCCGGCAGCGGCAGCCTACCTGAAGAAACAGCTCGGCCAGTCAGGCAAGCGGGCACTGCGCATCAGTGTGCGGGAGAGTGGCTGTACCGGCTTCATGTATGTCATGGATGAAGTGGATAGCGGCGAAGAAGGTGACCTCGCCCTGCATCCGGATGCCGACCTCGACATCTTCGTGGATCGCGCCTCGCTGCCTGTTTTGCAGGGCACACGGCTGGACTTCGAAAAGGAAGGGCTGAATCGCACCATCAAGTTCCACAACCCGAACGTCACTGCCGCCTGTGGCTGTGGCGAAAGCTTCAGTATCAGTTGAATGGTGAAAATTGCATGAGCGCCCAGGAACGAACCCTGCTCACCACCCAGCGCGATTGCCCGGGCCGTCTGGTACCCGTGGGCGACCCGGTCACCATCCCGGCGCATACCTTCGTCACCCTGACCCAGGCCCTGGGCGGCAATTACACCGTCATCCACAACGGCAACATGGTGCGGGTAGACGGCACCGATGCCGATGCCCTGGGGCTGACGCCGCAGCGGCTGGAATTTACCCCGCCGGCAGACGGGCTGATCGATGAGTCACAGGTGTGGGAAGCGCTGGGTACCGTCTATGACCCGGAAGTGCCGGTCGATCTGGTCAACCTCGGGCTGATTTACCGCGTGGATATCGACCAGAGCGCCGCCAGTGTCGCCATCAGCATGACGCTCACGGCGCCGGGCTGCGGCATGGGCCCCGTGCTGGTGGGCGATGTAAAATACCGTGTTTCACAGGTACCCAACGTCAACACGGTTGATGTGGAACTTGTATTCGACCCGCCGTGGAGCCGCGACATGATGTCCGAGGAAGCACAGCTCGAAACCGGCATGTTTTACTAGGGAGAGTTCATCGTGCCTGACACGGCGCCCGCCAACCCGTTTGGCCACAGCATCACCAGTGACGACATTGTCGAAACCCTCGCCTTTTTCGACGACTGGGAAGACCGCTACAAGTACATCATTGATCTGGGCCGAGAGCTGCCCGCCATGCCCGATGAGCTACACACGGACGACCGCAAGATCCGCGGTTGCCAGAGCCAGGTGTGGATCGATACCCGACTGGAACAGAACCGCCTGCAGCTGTCAGTCGACAGTGATGCGTTTATCGTCAAGGGCCTGCTGGGTGTTGTGCTGGCCGCCTACAACAACAAGACTCCCGAGGACATCCGGGCGTTCGATATAGACAGCTATTTCGAGCAGCTCGACCTGTTGCGCCACCTCTCTCCCACGCGGGGCAACGGCTTGCGGGCGATGGTTGCGCGTATCCGGCAGATTGCGGGGCAGTAATAGGGGTCGACCCTGCCGGGTGGACCCCATACCTCTCAAAAGGTCGACGTAACGTCAGTCGTCATCGTCGTTGAGGTCGTCGTCCTCATCGTCCTCATCGTCGTCCAGGTCGTCCTCATCGTCGTCCAGGTCGTCGTCATCGTCGTCCAGGTCGTCATCCGTCAGATCGTCGTCATCCGTCAGATCGTCGTCATCCGTCAGATCATCGTCGTCCGTCAGATCGTCATCGTCGTCTGTCAGATCGTCATCGTCGTCTGTCAGGTCATCGTCTGACGCCAAGGGGTTGTCATCGTCGAAGTCATCACAACCTTCACTGGAGTCGTCCGTCTCGTCGTCATCTTCAGAGTCGTCGTCACCAAAGCAAGCGAACTCTCGCTCACCAGCCAGCGCGACACGGTCTTCAAACTCCACATCATCGGCTATCCCGTCGGCAATGCTGTCGTCGCTGATCTTGACCAGATCGCCAGCTTGCACGTTCGCGAAAAACGTGTCGGCACTGATATCAACATCGTCACGTCCCTCAAACTCGGCGCCAGTGGTGCTGTAGGTCAGGCCGAGTATGGAGACGCTTTCACCTGCTACGAAACTGTCTACCGGACCCTGTAGTTCCTGCTCATTGTCGTCATCGTCGCGATCAAGCGTTGTCGCTACCAAGCGGTCGCCGTCAAGGTAGGCTTCTACCTCAAGAAAATCACCGGGAACCAGGTCGCCAATGCGCAAAATACTGGAGCGATCCGTGTCATCATCAAAGCGCGTCGCGGAATCGATGCTCACGGTGACCGACCCCGGCACGAGTTGCAGCGTGACGGTTCCCGCATCTGCATCGACTGCCCCAAGCGGGCCCTCGACCTTGATACGACCACGGCGCGACTGGACCGTGTTAGCGAGCAGTCGCCCTGCTTCCCAGACACCATTGATCTGCACCACCGCCCCATTGGCGAGAATCAGACCCGCGGGCTGCAGCGTCGCATTGGAAGCGTCCACCTCGACACCACCCACTTGGAAACTTGCTGAGTCCAGAAACCCGGTAACTGCACCCTGAACCTGAACGGTTGCTCCGTCCGTGAAGCGGCTCGCTGGATCCCCATCCAGTTCGATACGCGTCGCGGTAATGAGACCCTCTGCAAGCGTACCCTGCACCTCTACCAATTGCCCTTCGCTGACCGCCACGCTGCCAAAATCCTCAAGCGTTGCTGTGCTGAAGTCCACGCTAACATCGCCAAAGGCAAACTGGCTCCCCGAGACCACGCCGACGCGGCCACGGACCTCAACGAGTGACTGCCCAGGAACAAACGGGTCTTTTCGTTCCAGGCGAGTAGCACGCAGGCTGTCACCACGACCAGTGAACCCGGATACTTCGACGAAGTCATCAACACTCACGCTGTCGAAGCTGACATCTTCGAATACCGTACCGGCTCGCTCAACGATCACATTGACGCCAAGAATAGTCAGCAGCTTTGCATCACCGTCCGCAGACACTTCTATGCTGGATATCGGTCCCTTCAACTCGTTGTCATATACAACGCGCTCGGCATCCCCGGTAGCGCCGCTATCGTCGACCTGACCAGTGACCAGGACAACCATGCCAAGACGCAAGGCATCATCATCAAGCACCTGGCCATCAATGATGACTTCGGCATCATCCGTTTCATAGCGCACACCATTAACGAAGATACTGCCAAAGCCGTCAATGGTACCGCTGCTGGTCGTGCTCTGGCCTGACCCCCCGATACCACCACCCCCGGTAGGGGGAGATGGATTCACCGCTACGAGACTATCGCCACCCCCACCGCCACCGCAGGCGGACAGGACCAGCGCCAATGCACTGGAGGTTACCAAGGGACGCGGCACGAATGGATTCTTCATGGCTACTGCTCCTGTTCGGGAAGTTCGATGTAATAGATGCCAACTGCAACGTAACGTAGGGACTCACCCACCGTTTCATCGCTTTCCGATTGATGTTGCGTCAACCACGCGTTGTACTCTTCCAGCAACGCCTGAGACTTGCGGGTGGACAATGCCCGGAACTCCGTCGCCGTTGCAGCAGCAATCGAGGCGTTAGACACTTTTCGTTGGAAGAAGCGTTGCTCGGGCAATACCTCAAGGTTGTGGCCAATGGTGTGAACCAGCTCCCCTACGTCTTTGCCCAGGATATTGATCTTCTCCAGCGGCGTTGCCTTGGGAATATAAGCACGCTCTACCAGCACCGCATTGCCAGCTCGCACCTCAACGTTCTCGCTCGCTTGAAGGGTAGAGAGCATGGCTGCAGCCGGAATGTCACCGCTGTAGCGCCGCACAAGCGCCGCAAAACTCCAGTCACAGCCCTCGAGAGGCAGAGTAGCGGGCTCCCCGCTGGCATCGGTGAACGCCGGATCGTTGATCCAGCCACTGATGACGCGGATCGCACGGTTATAACGCTGGCTGGCGCCACCATCCAAAAGTGCCTCAGACTCCCGGATGCGGCTGACGTCCTTGCGTGTCAATCCCGTCAGCGCCGACACCGCGGAAACTGTCGCGCGCTTTCCATCGCGCTGGACCAGAAGAAACCCTTCTTCCACGAAGGCACGTTTGGCCAACTCCGCGAAGGTACCGTACGCCATGCCGTGAGAAAGGAGCACACGGGCGAGAGGCCGCATGATTCGGACCACCGCGTCACTGAGAACTTGATGTATTGGCATATCCATATTTGGGAATATATTCCCAAATCATGAGGGCGTCAAGTACCTAAAGCTGGCTTACCTCAGCTATGCACGCGCGATAGGACCGCATACCCTGCACAACCAGCGCGATTGCCAGCGGACAAACCAACAGCGGTAGCAGCGCCAGGGCATAGCGCAGCGCCTGGTCGTCGCCAAACACGAAATCGGTAAGCATTGCCACGGCACTGGGCCCAAACGCCAGTCCGAACAGGTTGGTGAAGAACAACATCAGGGCCGACACCTGTGCGCGCATTCGATTGGGCGTCATGAACTGCACCGCAGCCACACCCACGCCAAAGTGCGCATTGAGAAAAAACACGATCGGCGCAGCCCACCAGATCGCCAGCTCGGCACTGCCGCTCAGTGGCCCGGCAACCGCGGGCAACAACCACAATGCGGCGACCAGCAGCACAATGCGCAGCGGCGCATCAACGTAACCCCGCCGCCGCAACGGTTCGACCGACCAGCCTCCCGCAAGCGCACCCGCACTGCCTGCCAGCAGGAACATCAAGCCGAACTGGCTGCCCGCCTCTGCCCGCGGCATATCGAAACTGCGAATGAGGAATTCCGGATACCAGGCCATGGTGCCGTAGCCAAGAATGCTCAGTACCGACGCCGCACCAATTGGCGCCAGATAGGCACGGCTGTGTGCGTTAAGGTGTGCCAAGACCGCTGCGATGCTGGGGGCGGGCTGTTGCTCACCCAGCGCTTCAGTGCGGGCCACTTCTTCGCGGCGCACGGGTTCCGGGAGAAACCCGAAGAGTACCGCAAGTAACAGGCCCGGCGCGCCCACCGCAATGAAGGTCATCTGCCACGGACGCATTTCACCCAGCAACGGCAGCGTCACCGGAGCGCCCTGCGCAAACCACGCATACACGGCACCCCCCACCACGTAGGCCAACCCACCGCCCAGCGTAATGCCCAGACTGTAGATCGCCAGCGCACGCGCCAGCTTTTCGCGAGGGAAAAGATCACCGAGCATGGAGAACGCCGAGGGCGAGAGGGTGGCCTCACCGATGCCAACCCCGACACGCGCGAGAAACAGGCCACCGAAACTGCGGGCGGCACCGCACAGGCAGGTCATCGCACTCCAGGCCACCAGCCCGGCGGTGATAATCCACTTGCGGCTGTGGCGGTCGGCGAGGCGCGCAATCGGTAGCCCCATGACGATGTAAAACATGGAAAAGGCGAAGCCGTGCAGCAAGCTGTACTGAAAGTCACTGATCGCGAAATCGGCGCGAATGGGGCCGATCAGTACGGCCATGACATTGCGGTCGATAAACGACAGGATATACGCCAGCAACAGCAGTATCAGTGCGTAGTTGGCGGTAGCTGCCGGAGGATACCCGTCTGCACCCGCTGGGGAAGATGGCACGGGATCAGTCACCGTGGCTGCAAACCGCGTTTATACCGGGTCGAGTTAAAGCAGGCCACGCCCGGGAATCGCCTGCAGCAGCTGTCGTGTGTAGTCTTCCTTTGGCGCGTTGAACAGCGCATCACCGGTGCCCTGCTCCACTACACGCCCTTTGTACAACACCAGTATGCGATCGGCGATATGTCGCACAACGGCCAGATCGTGGGAGACAAACAACATGGTCAGGCCGTATTCACGCCCCAGTTCCAGCATCAGCTCGAGAATCTGAGCCTGAATGGTAACGTCCAGCGCCGACACCGGTTCATCCGCCACCACGAACTCCGGGCGCGTTGCCAGCGCGCGACCGATGGCAATGCGCTGGCGCTGGCCACCGGAGAACTCATGCGGGTACTTGCGCACGAACGCACGCGCCAGGCCCACGTCATCCATAAGCTGCAGCACGCCCTGCTCGACCGTTTTGCGCGTGGCAATACCGTGCAGCAACAAGGGCTCGGCCAGGGTGTCGTACACTGACATGCGCGGGTTCAGCGAGGCGTAGGGGTCCTGAAAAATCATCTGCATGCGGCGACGCATCTGTTTCAAGCCGGCACCGGCAAGGCCGGTGACATCGGTGCCATCAAAGAGCACCTCGCCACTGGTCACCGGTACCAGGCGTAACAGCGAACGGCCGATGGTCGACTTGCCACTGCCCGATTCACCCACCAGGCCCAACACTTCGCCTCGTTGCACAGTGAAGCTGACATCGTCCACTGCACGCAACGGCTCGGCGCCACGCCCCTGGGAAAACCAGGTACACAGGTTGCGCACCTGGATCAGGTCTTCCCGCACGGCGTCTGCCGGGGGCTTGCTGCCTGCGGGTATCGCAGCCAGCAGTTTCTGTGTGTAAGGGTGCTCAGCGGCCTGGAAAATCGCCTGGCGATCGCCCCGCTCCACCACATGTCCCTTTTCCATCACCACGATTTCATCGGCAATGTCGGCAACCACAGACAGGTCGTGGCTGATGAATATCACGCCGATGTTGCGCTTGCGCTGCAGCTCGGCAATGAGTTCGAGTATCTGCGCCTGAATAGTGACATCGAGTGCCGTGGTGGGCTCGTCGGCGATCAGCAGCCGGGGCTCGTTGATCAACGCCATCGCGATCATCACCCGCTGGCGCATGCCGCCGGAAAACTGGTGCGGGTACTGGTCGATCGTCGCCTGCGGGTCGCGCAACCCCACTTCTGCCAGCAGTTCCAGCGCGCGCTCCCTGGCCTGCGCCCGGGTCACCTTGCGGTGATAGATAAGCGGCTCCACCAGCTGGTTGCCTACCGTCATGTACGGGTTGAGGCAGGTCATCGGGTCCTGGAAGATCATGGCGATGTCGCGGCCGCGGATCTTGCGCAGCTCGCGCTCGCTCATCTGCAACAGGTCGCGCCCGTCAAACACCGCACTGCCACGCTCGATACTGGCAGGTGGCATCGGGAGCAGCCCCAGCAGGCTGTAACAGGCAACCGACTTGCCAGACCCTGACTCACCGATAATCGCGGTGATCTGCCCGGGCTCCACATCAAAGCCGATACCGTTTACCGCCGTGATGCGCCCATTGCGGGTGGTGAAGTCGACCTGCAGGTCGCGGACACTGAGCAGAGGCATGGGCAATCAGTCTCCAGAGCCGCGCACGTCCAGCGCATCCCGCAGGCCGTCGCCAAGAAAGTTCAATGCAAACAGGGTCAGGGTGAGCGCCGCACCCGGGAAGATCAGCAGCCACGGATACTCTTCCATGGTTTCAGCACCGTAGGAGATCAGCAGGCCCCAGGACGTGGCCGGCGGCTGTACGCCGAGGCCGAGAAAACTCAGGAACGCCTCCAGCAGCATGACGCTGGGAATGGTCAGGGTGGTATAGACAATGATCGGCCCCAGTGCGTTGGGCACCAGATGACGGCGGACGATGGTTGCCGGTGACAAACCCAGCGAGACCGCGGCCTCAACAAACTCCTGTTGGCGCAAAGACTGCACCTGACCGCGCATGATGCGCGCCATGGTCAGCCATTCCACCGCACCGATGGCCAGGAACAGCAGCAGCAGATTGCGACCAAACACCACCATCAACAACACGATGAATATCATGAAGGGTAACGCGTAGAGAATATCCACCAGTCGCATCATCACCGCGTCCACGCGGCCGCCCACGTAGCCCGCAATGGCGCCCCAGGTCACGCCGATCACCAACGCCACCGCAGTCGCGACAAAACCCACCGCCAGGGAAATACGCCCGCCGTAAAGTATCTGGGTCAACAAGTCACGTCCGAAGATGTCCGTGCCTAACCAATGCGCGGCGGAAGGCGGTGAGGCGCCCAGATCGAGGTTTTGGGCATCGTAGGCATAAGGCGCAATCCAGGGCGTCAACAGGGCCACGACGATAAACACGGTGAGCACAGCGAGCCCGAACAGGGCCAGGCGGTTCTTGCGCAAGCGGCGCCAGGCATCTTTCCACAGCGACGTGCCCTGCTCCGCCTGTACCACGTCAGTGAGGTTCGCGGACGTCATTCACGCCTCCCCATACTGTGCGCGCAGGCGCGGGTTCAGCCACGCGGCGAGAATGTCGGAGAGCAGGTTGAACAGCACAATCAGGGTCGACAGAAAGACTGTGGTGCCGAGAATCATGGTGTAGTCGCGATTGAAGGCGGCCTGCACGTAGAAGCGCCCCAGGCCGGGAATCTGGAAAATGGTTTCCACCACAAACGAGCCCGCCAGCAAGCCCGCGAACGCGGGGCCGAGAAAAGCCACCACGGGGATCAGGCCGCCGCGTAGTGCGTGGCGCGTTACCACCTGCCATTCCGGCAAGCCCTTGGCGCGCGCCGTGCGGATATAGTCCTGCGACATCACTTCCAACATGCCGGCACGGCTCAAGCGCGCGATGTACGCAGCATAGGCAGCACCGAGCGTAAGACTGGGCAGTATCTTGTCGCCGGGAATATCGCCCCACCCCGCCACCGGCAGCCATTCCAGATGAATGCCGAACAACAGCACCAGCAACGGGCCGAGCAGAAAGGTGGGCATGCAGATACCGATCATCGCCACCGACATGGGGATGTAATCCTGCGCGCTGTTGGGCTTGAGCGATGCCACAACACCTGCCAGCCCACCCAGCACAACGGCCACCAGCAGGGCATACGCTCCAAGCTCCGCCGTCGCCGGCAGGCCCGCGGCAATCAGTTCATTGACACTTCGGCCCGGGTATTTGAAAGACGGGCCGAGCTCACCCCGGGCCAGGTCTTGCAGGTAGGCGAGATACTGCTGCCCCAGGGGAAGGTCTAGCCGGTACTGGGCTTCCAGCGCCGCCTTGACCTCGGGAATCACCGCTTTTTCGCTATCGAAAGGGCCGCCGGGTGCCACCCTCACCAGGAAAAAGGTGACGGTGATGACGGCGAGAATAACCGGAATGGCCTGCAACAAACGCCCGGCAATAAAACGCCACATAGACTACTCCAGCTCGAATTCAGTCAGTGGCACATCTTCAAGGTGAATGTATTTCACATTGACGAAGTCCATAAGGTTGGGCGGCAAGCCCTTCACGGATGGGTGCACCAGATGTTTGCTGGCATAGGTGTAGATGGGCAGGATCGGCATCTGCTCCATGAGGCGCGTTTCCGCTTCATGAAACAGCGCGAAGCGCGCCTCCTGGGTTGCCGCACGCGGCGCACGCTGCAATATCAGTTCATCGTAGACCGGGTCCGAGAAGCCGGTGTTGTTGTTGCCGCCGTCGGTGATGTAGAGGTCGAGGAAGTTGTTCGGATCCACGTAGTCACCTATCCAACCACGTCGCGCCACCTGGAAATTCATCTGGGAGACCGAATCCAGGTACACCTTCCATTCCTGGTTGGACAGCGTGACGGTGATATTCAACGCATCCTTCCACATTTGCTGCAGCGCCACGGCGATCTTGCGGTGGCTTTCGCTGGTGTTGTAGATCAGCTCCAGCCCGGGCCAGCCCGCACCCCCGGGGTACCCAGCCTCCGCGAGCAGGCGCCGCGCCTCTTCTGGATCATGCCGGAACAATTGTGGCGGCTGATAACCGAGCGTACCCGGCGGCGTGATTGCGTAGGCCGGGTTATTGCTGCCATACAACACGTTGCGTGTCAGCGCCTCGCGATCCACCGCCAATGACAAGGCTTTGCGTATCCGCACATCGTCCAGCGGCGGGCGCTCAGTATTCAGCAGGTAAAAATAGGTCCCCAGGTAAGGCGCCTCGACAAACGGTGTGTCGGCCATTTTGCGGTACGCGGGAATCTTGTTCAGCGGCACATCGGCGGTGTAGTGCAACTGGTGGACGCGGAACATGCGTTCTTCGCTGACTATGTTTTCCGTGGGGTAGAACACGATGCCGTTCAGGTGCACGGCGCCGTTATCCCAGTAGTGCGGGTTGCGGTCCACCACAATACGCCGGTTCAGCTCCCACTTCTGCAACTGGAACGGACCGTTGGTCACAATATTGCCTACCCGGGTCCAGCGGGTGAACCGGTCTGTCGCCCTGCCAAACCGCTCAACGGTTTCGCGGTGCACGGCGTAGCTGGAATAGTGGTCCATGAGTTGCAGGAAATACGGTGTCGGCGCATTCAGCGTCACTTCAAGCGTCATGTCATCCAGCGCGCGCACACCGACCAATGCCGGGTCATCAATCTTGCCCGTGGCGTAGGCTTCCGCGTTTTCCACCGGGTAGAGCATGTAGGCGTACAGGTTGCCCATCGCCGGATCCAGGGCGCGTCGCCAGGACCAGACGAAGTCGTGCGCGGTGACCGGGTCGCCGTTGGACCAACGCCCTTCCGGTTGCATATGGAACGTAATGACGCGGCGGTCCTCGCTGAACTCCCAGCTCGCGGCCGCACCGGGCTCCGGCTCCAGGGTCCAGGGATTTTTGCGCGTGAGACCCTCAAACAGGGCGTCAATGATCTTGCTTTCCGGTACGCCGGTCACCACATGCGGGTCCAACCCCTGGGGCTCGGAACCATTGCCAAAATGAAGAATACCCTCGCGGTTGCCCTGGGCAACATTGGACTCACCCGCGCTGCAGCCGCCGAGGAAGGCAGCCACCAGCGCAAAACTCACAACACGGACGATTCTATGCATGAGCGCGAACATAGCCTGTTTGCCGGGGTAACGCCATCAGTAACCGGCTGTGCCCTGCACAATACGCGCGTGGAAATCGGCGTCCAGCGGTTCATAGCGGGTCGCGCCCGGCTTCAGCACGCACAACACATCGTTGACCTGCGCCGGATCGTAGCCCTGCTTGCGCAAATCGCCCTTGAGCAGTTTAAACGTACCGGTGGTGTCCATCTCGCTTTGTATCCGCAGGAACAAGGGGCGGGCGAAGTGCGGAAGCTCCGCTTGTACGTGCGTCGAGAAACTGTCCAGGTCGAGACTCGACACGCCCTCCTCCAGGCGCAGCGACGCCATACCGGCGCGACCATCCGTGCCAGGCACCTCCACACCGTACACATTGCTGAGCGCAACCTGCGGGTGCAGGTTGAGTATCTCGCCTACCTCGTTGGTAGACACGTTTTCCCCTTTCCAGCGAAAGGTATCGCCGATACGGTCCACGAACTGATAGTGCGGCAGGCCAAGCGCAAACCCCACATCAACCGTGCGCATCAGGTCGCCCGTGTTGAACCAGGCATCGCCCGACTGCAGCACGTCGCGCAAAATCTTCTTTTCAGTGGCTTCGGCGCTGGTGTAGCCCTCGAATTTGGTATTCGGCGTGATTCTCCCCAACAGCAGGCCCGGCTCACCGGGCGCCACCGGCTGGCAGCGCCCGGCAGCATCACGTACGACTTCATCCCGGTCCACGTCGTATTTGATCAGCGCCGTAGGCAGCGCGGAGGAGCCTACCGTGCAGTCCTTGTTCAACAGGTTGAAAAAGCCGACATTGCCTTCACTGGAGCCGTAGAACTCCGCAACCCTTTCAATGCCGAATCGCTGCTTGAAATCGTGCCAAATGTCCGGGCGCAAGCCATTGCCGACCACAGCGCGCAGTGGATTGTTCGCATCGTCAGCCTGCGCCGGCACATGCAACAGGTAGCGGCACAGCTCACCAATGTAGACGAAGGCCGTGGTGCGGTGCTCACGCACTTCCGGCAAGAACTGGCTGGCGGAAAACCGGCGCCGGATGAACATGCTGGCGCCGGCGAGAAACGCTGCCCCCGCGCCGACCATCAGCCCCGTGCCGTGAAACAGTGGCAAACACAAATACAGCCGGTCATCCTCGGTCAACTGCAGGCCGCCCACCTGCACCACGCTCGCGGTAAGCAGGTAACGCCGATTGGACAGCACCGCAGCTTTCGGCAGGCCGGTGGTGCCCGAGGTAAAAATGTAGAACGCGACATCTTCTATGGTGATGTCGGCGGTTTCGGGGGGATTGTCCGCAGTCGTCAGCGCCGCAGCGTCCGCCATGTTCAGCGCCCAGTCCGGCGTCGTGCGCTCGCCGCAATCGGGAACAAAAAGGTAGTCTCCATCGGCCAACGGCAGGGCACTGCGCACATCGGCGACCGCGTCCATACACTCCTCGCCAAACAGGAACTTGTGTGCGCCCGTAATCTCCGCACAGTGCGTCAGTGGACGTCCTGTGAGGCTGGTGTTGATAAGGGATGCGATCACGCCCAGTTTGTTGAGCGCTATCACCACCACCATGAAGTGGATGCGGTTTTCCATCAGCACGCTCACCGCATCGCCGCGTTTCAGGCCCTGGGCGCGAAACACTGCGGCATAACGGTTCGCTGCGGCGTTGAAGTGCTGCCAGTCCATCGTCTGCCCTTCACAGACAAAGGCTGAGCGCCGGGGTATACGCGCCGCATTCGCCGCCACACGGGCACCCAGGCAATCGCGCGTGTTGCCGGGGCGCGGCCGCAGCAATTTCTTCACCTTGATCAGTTTCGGAAGTTCGGCGAGAGTGCTAAAAACGTCTTTTGTTATCACTGCTTGGCTCCACGCTGTGTTGCAGGCAGTATGATACCTTGAACCGTAAAAATTGAAACCAAAAAACGCCCCCCGCCGGGCTTGCGAGCGCACTGCAATGACACCTTACGAGAAATTACATCAGCACTTTGCCCGCCTCAATGATTTGTACCATGTTGGCGCAGTGGCGCAATGGGACGAAGCCGCCATGATGCCAGCCGGTGGCGGTGATGCGCGCGGCCAGGCGCTGGCAACGCTGGACGGGGTAACCCACCAGATGCTCACCGATCCCCGCATTGGCGAATGGCTGGCCGCCGCGGACAGTGCGGCGCTGGAGCCCTGGCAAGCAGCCAACCTGCGCGAAATGCAGCGCAACTACCGCGATGCCACCTGTTTGCCTGAGAGCCTGGTCGAACGTCGCACATTGGCAAACAGCCGCTGCGAACAGGCCTGGCGCGTGCACCGCGCCGAAAACAACTGGCAGGCTATGGCGCCACTGCTGGAGGACGTGGTCGCTCTGGCGCGGGAAGAGGCCGCCGCGCGCGCAGCGGTGAACGGCATGTCACTCTATGACAGCCTTCTGGACAGCTACGAGCCGGGGATGACCTGCGCTCAACTGGACCCGCTATTCGCCGAATTGAAAGCGTTTCTACCCGGCCTGCTGGACGCCACCATCGAACGGCAGCAACAGCAGCCGGCGCAGCTGCCCGAAGGCCCCTTCACCATTGAGGAGCAGCGGGCGCTGGGGCTGGCCATGATGCGCACGCTGGGCTTCGACTTTGAACACGGACGCCTCGACGTCAGCCACCATCCGTTCTGTGGCGGTGTCCCCAGCGATGTGCGCATCACCACCCGCTACAATACCGAGGGCTTTACCCAGGCGTTGATGGGCGTCATTCACGAAACCGGGCACGCACTGTACGAACAGGGCCTGCCGGCCGAGTGGCAGTCACAACCGGTCGGGCAGGCGCTCAGCACGGCTGTACACGAAAGCCAATCCCTGCTGATGGAAATGCAGGCCTGTCGCAGCCAGGAATTTCTGCACTACCTGACACCTCATCTGCAGGGCAGTTTTGCGGCAGCTCAGCCGCGCGCCGCCGCGTGGCAGGAAGACAACCTCTACCGCCTGTTCACTCACGTGAAGCGCGGTTACATTCGCGTGGACGCCGATGAAGTCAGCTACCCCCTGCACGTCATCCTGCGTTACGAAATCGAACGCCAGCTGATCGAAGGTGAGCTGGAGGTCGCCGGCATACCGGAGGCCTGGGATGCGCGCATGCAGTCATACCTCGGGCTATCTACAGCAGGCAACTACCGCGATGGCTGTCTGCAGGACGTACACTGGCCCGCCGGCCTGTTCGGCTACTTCCCCACCTATACCCTGGGTGCCATGAGCGCCGCGCAGCTGTTCGCGGCGGCAAGGCAGGCATTGCCGGACATGCCGGCGCAACTGGCGGAGGGCAATTTCTGCGCCCTGCTGGGCTGGCTGCGTGAGCATGTGCACAGCCAGGGCAAGTTTCTCGACTACAACGCGCTGATGCAGCAGGCGACAGGCGAAACGCTGCAATCATCTTATTTCCGCGCACACCTGGAGGCGCGCTACCTCGGCAAGAGTTGAATGCGACAATGGAGCGATTGAGCGCCCAGGACGCGGGCTTTCTGCGCATCGAAACACCCCGCTGCCCCTTCCACGTTGCGGCCCTGATGCTGCTGACTCCACCGGAGGGTGCCGCGGAGAAGTTCCTGCGCCAGCTCGCCAGGGACTGTGGCCGGCTGAATGAAATCCTGCCCGCGTTCAACCGCCAGCTTTCCCAGCCCGAGGATCCCGGCGCCGCGCAGTGGATAGAGGCCACTCACTACCGACCGGAAAACCATGTGCTGCACTACGCGCTGCCCCAGCCCGGACGCATGCAGGATCTGCTGAACCTGGTCACTCGCGTTCACGAACGCCCCCTGGACCGCAGCCGGCCCTTGTGGGAGCTACACATCATTGAGGGGCTGCCCGGCGGACGATTTGCGCTGTACTGCAAAACACACCATGCACTGGTTGACGGCATCGGCGCCATGCGCATGATCCAGAGCCTGTTCAGTACGGACCCTGCGGCCCGTATCAATTTTCGTCACGTGCGCCGCAGCAGGCGCCATCAGCACAGCCATCACAGCGTTTTCGAGCAACTGGGGCGGGTAGCGAACAGCACCTGGCGACAGTACCGCGCCCTGCCCCAGCTCTCGCGGCTGCTGGTGCACATGGGCAAGGACATCCTCACGGGCAATGCCGAGGCCATGCGCCTGCCCTTCACCGCGCCGCACAGCGTATTCAACACCGAACTCGAAGCGCGTCGCAGCCTCACCGTCTGCGACCTCCCGCTGCGCACGGTGCGACGTATGGCGCACCAGAGCGGGGGCACCATTAACGATGTCTTGCTGGCCATCTGCGGCGGCGCATTGCGGCGCTACCTGGCAGCACAGAACGCATTGCCCAAACCGTCGCTGATCGTCGGCATGCCGGTGTCACTAAAGTCCAAAGAGGGAGGCGAAGGCAACCGGCTGAGCTACATCCTGAGCCCGTTCTTCACCAATGAGGCCGACGACTACACACGGTTGCAGCGGGTGATCCGCACAACGCGCGCCGCCAAACGGGAAATGGCAGCAATCTCGGTTACCGCGGCCGAGGATTTTTATGCACTGCTTATGCTGCCGGCGGTACTACTCACGGTGACCGGTAACGTCGAACGCGTGAGACCTGCCATCAACGCCATTTTCTCCAATGTCCCTGGCGCCAAAACACCGCTGTACCTGAACGGCGCGCACCTTGACGCGTTGTATCCACTGTCGATCATCACCCACGGGATGGGTCTGAACATCACCGTAGTGAGCCACGCCGGTAAATTATGCGTGGGCATCGCGAGCTGCCCCGAGCGCCAGGTGGAGATCGACGCGCTGCCCAAACACATGCTCGCCAGCTACCACGCGCTGCGGCGACAGATGGCTGGGCAATAAGCCCAAGTGAGAAAACACTTGCTGCCGCCCTCGCCCCTTTTGCTATAATCGCGCCGCCGTGCCGGTGTAGCTCAGTTGGTAGAGCAGCGCATTCGTAATGCGAAG